>JACCEA010911257.1_pt1 | contig 27725 bp, 18 predicted proteins | sample 7449851 | NCBI WGS metagenome assembly JACCEA01 (sample SAMN15323453, study PRJNA562643) | freshwater metagenome | isolation source: river surface water | place: USA:Blue River Watershed | collected 2017-08-18
AGCGGGCGCCGCCGGGGCCGCCGGGGCAGCAGCGGGCGCCGCCGGAGCGGCAGGGGCAGCAGGGGCAGCAGCGGGCGCCGCCGGGGCAGCAGGGGCAGCAGGGGCAGCAGCAGGCGCCGCCGGGGCAGCAGGAGCAGCAGCGGCTGCCAGCACGGCAGCGACGACAGGGTCGGCCGCGACCGCGGCGTCCGCGGCGCCCGCGGCAGCAGACGCGATCGCGAGGACCGGGACGCTGGCCACCAGGGCGCGCTGCACGATGCTATCGGCGTCGGGCGCCGGGGCCACGCCCACGATGGCCGCCATGCGCCTGGGTGCCACAGCGTCCGTGACCACGAACCGCTCGCGGCGCACGACGCGCGCGACCATGTAGGCCGTGTGGTACGTGCGCGCGCAGGTGTAGGTGTCCCGGCCGACGGCGTGGAAGGTGAGGGCGTCGCCGGTGAACATGATCCCGCAGGCGTCCGAGAGGAACATCAGACCGCCGCACTGCGGCGTCGGGGCCGTCGCCATCTCCAGCATCTGCGCGCGAAGCAGCAGCAGCGGCACGCGGCCCAGGAGGGCCGTGCGCAGCTCGCGGTACTGGTGCGCGGACGCGTGCCGGCCCTTCTCGGTCAGGCGGGCGACCTGCTGCGTCATGCGCAGAACCATGTCCGCGCCGGGGTCCGTGTTCACCGCGCAGAACACGCGGATGGAGTCGCGCAGCGCGTCCGCCACCGCCGTCATGGTCGCGCGCGCCGCGGTGCACGCCTCGGGGGCCGCGCCGGCGACGTTGCCCTCGCAGAGGTCGCACAGCGTCAGGAACGCCACGTCGCCCGCGAGGGCCGTCAGTGCCGCGAGCGTCTGCTTCGTGAACGACTCCGGGTTGATGAGCCGCATCTTCGCCAGCGCGTCGCCCACGGGGGCCTGCGCGGCGGCGGACAGGATCTGGGTCTGGATGGTGTGGATGATGCTCTTCTGGCCGCCGTTGGCGTTGATGGCCCGCGCGGGGTCATTGATCAGCGTCGTGCGCACCGTGTCGCGAATCATCGGCGCGAAGCGGTTGTACACGCCCGTCAGCGCGTCCTTGTTCTCCAGGAAGCCCGTGCGGGCCGCCGACAGGCGCGTGCCATTGTCCTCGCGCGCGTCGTAGTGCTTCTGCACGTTGCCCACGACGTGCTCGAATCCATTCTCGATCTTGGAATAGTGGAAGCCGTTAGCGATGAACTGCTGTGGCGCACATGGGCACGGAGGGGTCGCGTCGGGTGACATGTGAGTCCTTCGGGGCCCCCGAGGGTCAAAACGCACGCAATTTATATTGCAATGTGAGTGTACTTACCATTTTTGTCAATGAAATTTTGCGTGGTTTTGTTCTTGTCGTTTTTGCGATAGCGCCGAGACGACGCAGAGACTTCTCCGCGGGGGGGGTCTATAGGCCTTATCCGTTTTTCTTACTTAGCCGCAAGGTGGTAAGAGGTCCTCACCGACCTTATGCCCATCCGGTTCCAACGGGGTCTGGCGACTTCTCCGAAGCCTTATGCCCATCCGGTTCCGACGGGGTCTGGCGACTTCTCCGAAGCCTTATGCCCATCCGGTTCCGACGGGGTCTGGCGACTTCTCTGAAGCCTTATGCCCATCCGGTTCCGACGGGGTCTGGCGACTTCTCTGAAGCCTTATGCCCATCCGGTTCCGACGGGGTCTGGCGAGCCCGGATAACCTTATGCCCATCCGGTTCCGACGGGAGCCATGGGCGTATCCTGGCGCTTCGCGGGGGGACCTGGCGGTATCCTGGCGCTTCGCGTGGCCGTGTGGTATCCTGGCGCTTCGCGTGGCCGTGTGGTATCCTGGCGCTTCGTGTGGCCGTGTGGTATCCTGGCGCTTCGTGTCTCGCGCGCTTCACACGGGGTACAATGGGGTTTTTATGGATATATACAAGCAGTACAAAGGGCCTGCGGGGCACTGGGGCGGGGTTCAGATGATCCGAACGCGCTGGAGGAGCTCGCGGACGAAGCCGTCGCCCCAGAGGAAGCGCATGTAGTAGCCCTCGTCCCAGCCGCCCTCACGGCCCCCGGCGGCGTAGAGGCCATGCAGCAGCTCGCGCAGGGGAGCCAGTGCGGGATCCGTCGCGGGGTCCATGTCGCGCTTCCCGAACTTGTCTACGAGGTTCGACGCCGTCACCAGCAGCCGGGACATCGTCCGCGCGACGATCACGACAACGTTGCTGCACACGTGCAGGGCCTCGCGCCCCGATCCGTTCTGGGGCGGCACCGCCGCGCACAGAGCGCCGTACACCCCGTGCACAATCTCGGTCTTGAACGGCTGGCCCGCCACGAGCGCGCGCGCGTAGGCCTGCAGGTGGCCAGGCGTCAGCGGGACGCCGCTGTTCAGCACGTACCCGCAGATCACACCCACGTCCAGCCCGTGCGCGGCCAACTCCTCGACCCACTCGGGGTTCGTGACGGCCCGCTCGGGGACCCAGTGGTCGTCGTACGCGTAGCACTGGCAGAACGACAGCGCCGCGCATGCCGCGGCACGGAAGGTGCCGCGCGCGATGTCGGTCTCACCGGGGACCCCCTCGAGCATCCACGCAATCGTCCGGCACACGCGCTTGTACACGTGCCCGTCGAGCGCGACGGGATCCGGGGTTAGCACTCTGCAGCGAATGACCTCGCCCTCGGGGCCCGCGCGGGTCGTGCGAACACGACGCTGCTCGGGAACCACTTCGCGCATCACGGTAGGGACCTCGAGGCGGGACATCGGGAACATGTCGTTGTACACGGAACCCATGGCGTTCGCGGGCAGCCGGATGTGCGCCGCGCGGATCAGACGCGTGCTCGTCGCCAGGGCCACCAGCGAGCTCACGTGCCCGTAGAGGGCCAGGTCGATGTTGCGAAGCACCCCAAACGCTTCGATGCCGGCCTCGTCGTCCATGCGCGAGGCCAGCAGATGGAGCTCGTAGAACTCCGGGTAATGCACGATGGCCGTGAGGCCCAGTGCCGCGTCCGTCGCGCAAACACGATGGAACGCGAAATAGATCGTGTCACAAAATACCGAAAAGGTCAGCTTCTTCACAATCGGGCCCTCGGGGCACGCATGAATCGCCCGGAGAACATCGCGGACGTTCTCAGGTACCTTCACAAACTCGCGGGCCTCCGGGGTCAACAAACCGGGTCCCACGAACAGAGTGAGACTCTGTGAAATGCTTGCGCGAAGAGTTTCGAAATTCATGGTTCGTTTTTGATCGATTCGATACATGCATGAAAAATCCTCCGTTCCGGGCCCGTTCCGAAACCAGCTTCCGGGAACCGACCTTCCGGGGTACCTTCCGGCTTCCCTGCTGGCGCATCGTATGCCCATCCGGCTCCGACGGGGTCTGACGACTTCTCCGAAGCCTTATGCCCATCCGGCTCCGACGGGGTCTGACGACTTCTCCGAAGCCTTATGCCCATCCGGATCCGTCGGGGTCATACGAGCCCGGATGAACACATGCCCATCCGAGTCCGTCGGGGTCCGGACGAGCCCGGATGACCACATGCCCATCCGGATCCGTCAGCCGGAAGGTCATTCCGCCCGGGGAGGGGGGAGGGGGGGGTCGAAAATTCCGCCAGTGTCTTACACGCACAGACTCGCAATTGCAAATTAAAAATGTCTTGCATTTCGAACGATTACTATTTCGGCGAGCTTGATGTCGCATTTGGGTGGGCTCAAGCCCCCGCGCGCCGTGCTCCGGCCGCCGTCACGGGGACTCTCGACTCTCTCCGGTGCCCGGAGGTCCAGGGCGTCATCAACTTCCTCAACGACGTGCTCAAGCCGTATCTCGCGGGAATCGCGCGGCGCACGGCGGCTCCTGTGGAGTTCTACAAGTACACTCTGCGCTACGCGGCCCGCATGGCCCTCGCGACGCGGGAGTACTCCGGAGCCTTCGACTTCGTCCCCTGGGCGCGCGCACAGATGGACCTCGAGGCACTCGAGGCCGCCGGCATCCACAAGAGCAACGTAAGTCTCATGATCGCCATCTGCTTCTACGCATTCATCATGACCCTGCACGGCTGCCGCGGCGTTGCTGTGCGCCGCCAGACCTACGCGGGGAACGTCGCGGCCATGTCGGCCTTCCTGCCCTCCTCCCTCGAGTCCATCGATACCCTCGAGGCCCACGATGGCGCCGTCCTCGTCTACGGCGCCTACTTCGTCACCAACATGTCCATCGAGCTCCCCGACGAGTACATGGAGGTCGTCGGGCGCCTCATGGGCGAGGCCGGTGTGCCCCGTTCCATGTGCTAAATGTATACAACACGACGTGTTCATTGCGGGGCCGTAGGGGGTGGGATGATACACTGGGCCTTGCAGTGCAGTCGTGCGGCGGACCCGACGACGGTTCCCACGGGGTCGTGCGGACCCTGTGCCCATCCGGTTCCGACGGTTCCCACGGGGTCGTACGGACCATGTGCCCATCCGGTTCACACGGGGTTCTTGTGGTGTGTGCCCATCCGAGATCCTGTGGGGTCGTACAGACCGTGTGCCCATCCGAGGTCCTGTGGGGTCGTACGGACCGTGTGCCCATCCGGTTCCGACGGGGGGTCCTGCGGACCTTTGTGCCCATCCGGACCCGACGGCGTCCAGCGGGGTGGTGCGTGCCCATCCGGACCCGACGGCGTCCAGCGGGGTGGTGCGTGCCCATCCGGTTCCGACGGCGTTCATGTGTGCCCATCCGAATCCGACGGGGCGTTCCTGCGGACCTTTGTGTGCCCGTCCGGTTAGACCGTGACGCGTTCAGCAAGCGTGTGCGCCACATACTGGGGGATCACGGGACCGAATCGGTCTTCCGCGGTTCCGATGGTGGACGTGTCGTGCGAACAGCCCCACTGTAAAAATGCGATTAGAAGCTCCACGAGCAGGTTGGTGAGAACATCGGGGTCCACGGTGCGAACGCGCTCGTACTCTTCGCGACGGTACCTGTAGAATTCGTAAATGCGCCGTACGATTTCGCGCATGAACGCGACATGTAGTGGAAAGTCTTCGGTGAGACCGATGGGTACCGCGACCTCCGGACTATCGACCGAAATCGTCACGGGTGCCTCTTTGCCCGCCTCTCGGTTCCTCCTCGCCATCATGGACTCGAGGAGTGCGGCGTACACACAATTCCGGCAAAAACGTATCACAGGGTCCTCCACGTTGACTTCGGCAAGCTGTTCGGGCGTGAGAACCGGAAGAAGACCATCGACACTCTGTGGGGACCGCCTGGTGCGAGGATGTAATACTTCCACAAACGTCTGTACATGTATGTTGTCCATGTGATTTCGAACGTGTTTATGTTGGTCCACGGGCATGCTTCTCATCATTCGCGCTGCCAGTTGGATGTCTGTTTCATTTTTGATCACGATTAACTTACACAACAGATACAAGCGCAGTGCAACATACGCACGATGGTCCATGCTGGTCGCGTCGTCCTGCGCGCGGACAGAAGGCACAAAGACGTCGTTCCACCAGTTCGGTGCGGCGACTGTCTCTGGGCGGAAACGCACACTGTCACTACAAACGAAGGTGGGGATGTGACGACTGTTGCACGCATTCAAGAATCGGAGAACCACCGCGTTGTTCGAAGTTTGCAACTTGTCACTTGCCAACCACACGTGGAACTGCGGGACTTTCTGTTCGTTCTCTGCCATGTAATACAGCGTCCACAGGAAGATAGGTTGGAGATCGAGCGTCGTCGCATCAACACCCCTTGCGCGTGCACTCTTGAGTGTGTCAGCCGTTGCGACATCATACAGTTCAACAAGACGGGATGTGTCGAAGTTGCGAATCTTTTCGTAAAACTTCGGGGCCCATGTGACAACCAGTCTGCTGTATATCATCTTCGCTTCTCCTTCGTTCTTCATGGCAATCAGTGGGAAGCGCTCGGAGGGCAATGGGACGTCGAGACTGTTGTGGACCATCAAAACGACCCGGAAAATTGCCTTCTGCACAATCAACAGCCGGTTGTTCGTCAGTTCGGTCCGAATCATTTCCATGATCCGCGGTGTACGCCGATCGCCCTTCCCGATCCTCAAGAACTCGCAGATGACCTTGTGGACGTAGATGGTTCGTCGTTCATAGAACGCGCGCAGAACAGCTTCAAAATACTGCTCGTACGTATCAAAGGGTGCAACCAACGTATCTTCCAAAGCCTTTGCGACGAAACTCTCATTTTGCGCGGTCTCATCGGCCATCGACAGGTTCATGTATCCCGAATAAATTTCAGCGTCCGTCCAGTTCCGATACAACACGTCGCCAATTCGGTCTTCCGCACGTGTCCGCCATGTGAATTTGTCCCGCAAACGACGCATGTCCTCAGATGTAATGTGTTCGGTATCGAAGTTCGCGGATACGAACGACAACACATCGTCCCGCGTTCCGCGTTTCATGAGCTCACGGACCAGGTTATCGCGTGCATTTTGAATGGCAATCTCTTCGGGGGACTTCTTCTTCTTCTTCGGTTGTTGCTGCTGCTGCAGAGGTTGTTTCTTCTTTTTCGCTGCGGTACCTGCACCCGCACCCGCACCCGCACCACGGACCGGTGTTTCTTCGTCCTCCTCGAGTACAGCCGCAGCCGCTGCCGCAGCAGCAAGCGCTTCGTCTCGCGCACGAACCGCCGCGTCAATACAGCGGTTCTTCAGATTCGGAATGATCCGTTCAAACACTTCCCGATTCAGAAACGCGCCCGCTTGATTGGTTCGCATAAAGTTGTACACAACGTCGTCATCAAACACACCCATATCGGTCGACGGAACGGTTACGTCCCGCAGGATCTGCGTGCTGTTGTATGTCAGACGGTGCAAGTTGTCCGCAACAAGCTGTTCCCAGCACATGTCCGCAATGCTGTCGCCGCCCGCTGCCGGTTCGTACGGATTTCGGTACGTGGAATGCGCGTCAACGCGAAACGTCCACTGCATCAAGTGATACGTTGCGAACCTGTGCAGCGACCACACAATCACCGGCGCACCGCTTTCGACATTCCCAAGAACATCCAGGGTTTCTCGCACGACGCTCTCAGGCACCATACGGTGCGGATCGACACGCAGTGCGGGCAACGTTGCACCCGTGTGCGCCAAGAGAAGGACCAAGAGTCGCTGGAGGTTCAGCAACACGCCGTAATGCACAAGGTCGTCCAGAAATGCCGGGTTCTGAAGGAGCGCCGTCAGAGCCGTACGGACACCAGGTGCCGGTCCGGATTTCACAAGTTCCTTCGTGCTGTTTGCAAACGTGCGAAAACGGTGGTGCTCGCTCTCGATACGACGCTGGCGCAAAAGACGCCCCGCGATGCACATCTTCAAACGGTGGATCGCATCGTGCCGTTGAATCCCACGGATACTCCCAAAAAGCTGCTGGAACGACGCGTCGCACAGGTTTATGTGGTGGTAGTCTTCCAGGTTCTCCGCCATGACGTTTCTTTTCATCATGGAGAGACAAAAAAACATTTGCACATATAGAAAACAAAAATGCTCCTCGTGCTTATGTGGATCCTGATCGCACTCTCCGTGTCGGCGGCGGGTGCATACGTCTTCTTCAAACGTCGCTCCTCGGATTCCTCGGATTCCTCGGATTCCTCGGATTCCTCGGATTCCTCGGGCGACGCGGGAGATGCGGACACGACGGATGCAACTGTGGACGACACCACGGACGACGCGGACACGACGGACGACAACACGGACGATGTGGTGGTGGACGACGCGGACGCGGTGGACACTTCGGCGGATTCCGCGGGTGCAAGTGCAACGACGACGACGACGTCGTCGTCGGATACTCATACGATCCAGGTGGTTGTTCGGAGTCGTACGACGAAAGAGGTTATCAAGATCTTTGCGAACTGGAACGACGGCAAGGGCGATACGCTGCTGTTCTACGGAACCGTCGGGTTATCGGACGTGACCAAGACGTTCAGAGGACCGTCGGTACCCAAAACGGTCACCATCGGCTTCTACAACGACGCCTCCGGCCGGGACGTGATCGTGTCAAAGCTCACCTACAACGGAATCGAACTGCGCCCGTACTTCGTCGTGGGGGACACCGCGTCCTCCAAGATCAGTCTCATCAAAGCCGGCAACCTCAACTGGGAACGTTTGTACTCCTTTGATGTCACCAAAGCCATTGCGACTGCCAAGTTCACCAGCTTGTTCCGTGCGTGAAAAAAATTTGTGCTCGGAAGTAATTAAAACATTCAACGATGTCGACCCCCTCGTCCAACTGGTCCTACACCTCCACTGCGTCGTCTGCTCTGGGCGGCAAGGCCGTGCAGGCTCTGACGATCGCGCACGCGACCGTCGGCTCCCTTGTGCAGACCCACGCTCCCCGTCTGAATGTGCCCGCCAACATCTACTACTTCAAGGCGTACGGTGGCGACTCCACCTCGGGCGCTGCGATTCCCCAGTGGCTTGTGGCGGACCCGGCGGGTTCGTCGGCGTTCTCGCTTGCCACCGGCAAGTTCACGGCCCCCGTGAACGGCATGTACCGCTTCGCTGCCGTGTGCTACACCGCGGACTCGAACACCCATGCCTCGCTGCGCCGTGTGCGCGGTGAGGAGAACATCACCCTTCAGTACATCGGCATCAACCCTACCTGGGGCGAGGCCAATGGTTTCTGTACCGAGTGCTTCCTCGAGGCCGGTGACGAGGTCTTCCTGTATGTGGACGATGGCCGTCTGCGTCTTGCGGACTACACCGTGGAGGGCTTCACTCTGTCGGCCCTGGCTTCCCAGCAGCCCCGCTCGACCTTCGAGGGTCGCCTGGTGTACGAGACCGCGTAAGTTTTATATACACACACATTCCATTCATCCATTTACAGCGCCCGCAGGAGCTCGTCGAGCTCCGCGAGCCACATGCGGGACACGGGCGTCTCGCGCAGCGTGGCGATCTCGCCCTCGAGCCGCGCGACGTCCGCCGTGTACTCCGCAAGCTTCTCCGCCGTGAGCGAAGAGATCTTCATACCCAGGAGGTATTCGTAGCCGCTGTCGCCGCCGCTACGAATGCCCAGCGCCTCGCCCGTCGGGAGGCCCAGCACCTCCATGTCCGTGCACACGTCCGCGAGCGCACGACGCTCGAGAACCAGACGCCCCTCCAGCTTCGCCGTCAGAAACGCCGCGCGCGCCGACGCAACCGCGTGCGCCTTGGTGAGCACAGAGAGCTCGTGCGCCTTGCGGCGGTCATACGCGGCCATGCGGGTCTCGTAAAAGTCCCCGTAGATCTCGTTCGGGTCCGCGTACTTCTTGATGGTCGGCACCTTGTCCGCACGCGGGTACGGCGTCGTGTACAGGTTCACATTCGCCACCGACACCGTCTTCGTCAGCTTCAGAAGCTCCGACGGCACCGGAGCCGCCGACACCGCCGCCTGGGACGCCGTGCGCTTCTTGGCCGCGCGGACCGCCGACGCATCGCCCAGGTCCATGGACGCGGACTCAATCACCGCGTCGAAACCCGTCGGGCTCTGCGCGGACACCGGCAGCTCCACGGTGATGTCGACGGTCACGTCGTCGATGACCGACGTGTAGTCCGTGATCTTGCCCGCCTGCGCCAGACCGTCCAGGAACTCCTTGTAGGGGCTCGTCCACACGCCCACCGGCAGCTCCGTCACGCGCACCGTCGCCCCGTTCACCTCGCAGCGCCCGGAGATCACGTACCGGTCCGCGCCGCGCGCCTCGACCGTGCCCGTGAACCCGCGCCACCACGGCACGTACGGCTCGAACGGGACCGACGGAGACCCCGCGGCGATCATCTTGCGCACGTTCTCAATGACCACGCGCGGGTCCGACGGAGGGAGCGTCGTCGAGAAGCCCGTGCCGATGCCGTCGGCGCCGTTGACGAGGACCATCGGAATGATGGGAATGTACACCGTCGGCTCCACGACGTCGCCGTCGTCCTCCACGTGCTCCAGAATCGGATTGTCCTCCTTGCGGAACACCTTGAGCGCCACGTCCGCGATGCGCGTGAAGATGTAACGCGGGGACGCGGCGTCCGCGCCACCCATCAGACGGGTGCCGAACTGACCCGACGGGACCAGGAGGTTCAGGTTGTTCGCGCCGGTGAAATCCTGCGCCATGTTCACAATCGCCGCCATCAGGCTCTGCTCGCCGTGGTGGTAGTTGGTGCACTTGGCCACCGCCGCGCCCAGCTGCGCGACCTTCATCTCCTTGGCGCCGCGGTCCAGACCCTCGTGGAAGCAGCCGTACAGGATCTTGCGCTGCGACGGCTTCAGTCCATCGATGACGTTCGGGATCGTGCGCTGGAGGTTGTCCGACGCGTGCTGAATGTACATCTTGTTCATAAAGTCCGCGATCGTCACGCGGCCCTGCGTCGGGTCCAGGTCCACCACGCGCGGGTCGTACGCACGCACCCACTCCTTGCGGTAGTCCGTCTCGCCCTTGTCGAACAGGCGCACAAAGAGCTCGTCCGTGGACGTGCGGGTCGTGGGGGAACCCGTCGGCGGCGTCCCGGCGCCCGCGCCCGCGCCCGCTCCGGCGCCCGCACCCGGCGGCGGCGACTGCGCGAAGAAGGACGACACCGACTCCTGCCCCACGTACTGCACGAGCTTGAAGGTCCGGAAGTACTCGACGGCCTCGGCGGACGTCGACGTACCCAGACCCTTGAAGTACTTGACGCGCCAGCCCTTGGCGCCGTCGGGCTGCTGCGACAGCCACTTCTCGTACTGCGGGACCGTGTAGAACGGAATCGTCTGGGCGCCCTTGGTCACCTTCACCACCGGCGTCGGGAGGCCGTGCACGAACCCCGTGCGCAGCAGGTGCGGCCAAAAGACCGCGAAGATGTTCTGGACCAGCGCGCAGATGTGGAAGCCGTCCGTGTCCTGGTCCGTCATCACAATGATCCCGCCGTACCGCAGGGTCCGGCGGTCCGCCTCCGACTCGTACGTCTTCCCCTGCTGCAGACCGAGGATCAGCTTCAGGTTCACAAACTCCTTGCAGTCCTGCAGGTCCGCCGGCGTCGCGTTGCGCGCGTTGATGATCTTGCCGCGCAGAGGGAAGATGCCGAAGCGCTCACGGTCCGTACGGCCCTTCAGTCCCGCCACCGCCGTCGCCTTCGCCGAGTCGCCCTCCGTCAGAATCAGCATGCACCGGTTCGAGCGCGCAGTGCCCGCCCACGCCGCCGACTCGTACTTGGGGATGCCCGACAGCTTCGCCACCTTGCGGCCGTCCGTGCTCTTCAGCGCGCGCGCCGACTTGCCACGCAGATTGTCCAGGATCGCCCCGACAATCTCCGTCTTGCCCAGCTTGCGCAAAAACGCCTCCGGGAGCTCGCACGTCGAGCCCCACTCGGCACGCGGGCTCTTCAGACACTCCTTCGTCTGGGACGTGAACTCCGGGTTCTCGATGCACGCGTCCACAAACACCCACACACGGTCCCGCACCAGACGCGGGAGGTTCCGCGCGTTCTCCACGAGCTCCTTGTCCGCGCCCTTGGCCGCCGAACGGATCCCCGCAATCACCGCGTCCGTCACCTGCTGGACCACGTGCGTCTCGTGCGTCCCGCCCAGCGACGTCCACATGCCGTTCACAAACGACACATTCCGCGCGGTGCCGTCGGCGCCGTCGGGAGCCGTGCACACCGCCACCTTCCAGCGGTCGTTCACGGACGCCACGAGCTTCGTCGGGGACTCGCGGAGCGCAGGGAAGCACTCGACGTACTTGGCCAGCGTGTCGCACTTGATCTCCACGCCGTCGAGACACACCGTCACCTTCGTGCCCACCGTCGCCGCCACGTCCACCACCGCCTTGCGGACCACGCCCAGAAAGTCCGCGTCCAGAAGCTCCGCGGTGCTCCGCTTGCCGAACCGCGTCGGATCGAAGATCCACGACACGCGCGTGTACGGACGACCCTTCGCGCCCTCCGTCACGTCCGGCGCCGTCTTCGCCGACATGTTCGACGTCCACGTCTGGCGGTACAGACGACGCGTGCGCGCGTCCAGACACTCCACCTGGAACTGCGTCGAGAAAATGTTCGTCAGCTTCGCGCCGAACCCGTTGCGGCCGCCCGCAATGCGCCGCTCCGAGTCGTCGTAGTTCGTCGAGGTCAGAAGCTGACCGAAGATCAGCTCCGGGTTGTACACACCGTGCTGAGGATGCATCTCCACAGGAACCGCGTCACCGTTGTTCACCACCGTGATCTCGCCAGAGTCCCGGTTGATCGTCACGTCGATCCGACTGCAGCGCACTTCCACGTCCGCAGCCACCGTGCGGTCCCGCGCGTTGTTCAGAATCTCCAGAAAGAGCTGCGTCAGACCCGGACAGAAGTTCACCACGCGCTCCGAAATCGTCACTCCACCCTCCGAGGACACGTCCGCCACCAGACGCTCCACCGGGGAGGAGCGAACCGTGCCGATGTACGTGTCCGGACGATGCAGGACGTGCTCGCGCGGGTCGAGCTTCGTCGCGAGTTTACGATCACCCATTTTTCACTTTTGTTTGTGATGGGGTGGGATAGGTCATAGAAGTCACACGGGTTCCGAAGAATCTCGTGCGGAATACATCCGGCACACCTTCGGAAACCACTTGGACCCCGACGAGAACGTGCGGACGCAACGGAACCCGTACCGCTCCGGGACCACGTCCCGACGCATCGTCCCCGAGACATACACAATGGTGTCGATCTTGTCCCGGTTCTTCGTGAAGAACAGATCGTACACCACGTCCGCGAATTGCTTCGTGCAGTTCCACAGCGGCTCGTACAGAAACAACGTGTTCCGCACCGACGTGTCGAACGTGTAGTCCAACATGTCCTGGTTGAAAATGCGAATCTTCGGATCCGTGCGACACATGCGGTCCGCGCGCGACGCCATGTCCGCGTCGATCTCCACACCGTGCGCGTCCACAAACATGTCGCGCAGGGACCGCAAGATCCGCCCGTCCCCACATCCAAAATCCACCAGACGGCCACCCGCCGCGCTCGTGAGATTCGCACGGACGAGCGACAAGAAGTGATCGTCCAGGGGCACTGCGTCCTTGGAAGATGACAACGACAACACGTGCCGAAGGCTCGTGTAGTTCCCGCGGGTTATGTACACATGCACCCACCACACCACCACCAATACCACAACGACCCACACGATTCTCATTTTTGGAATTACAAATTCGACAAATATCCACGCAAACCACCCGCAACCAACAAGTACCCGCCGTCCGTCGCCATGGCGACCGCTTGGATGTTCCCCGTCGATGCAATGGCAGTGTCAAACTTTTCGATGAACGTCGCTCCGAAATCCGTCGACACAAACACACTCGCACGGTTCGTGGCAACCACCACGTACTTCCCCGTTTGCGAACACGAAACGCTCGGGTACACAAGGTCCGCCGACAGACCCGCGACAAGCGTCCACGTCGCACCTCCGTCCGTGGACCGGTACACGCCCGTGAACCGACCGCACACAAAGGCAACGTTTCCGCCAATCGCGCACGATGTCCAGTCGCCCGCCGGAGCTCCGACCGGCTGCGTCCACGTCGCACCGCCGTCCGTCGTTTGCATCAGGGACATTCCCTTCACCACGCCCACACCCGTTCCCGCGTCGTTCACACACATGTCCTGCACGGTCACCGTCGAGAAACTCGGGCTCTGTGTGAACGTGATGTTCCCCGTCGCGATGTTCGAGCCGTACCAAAAGCCTGCACCCGACTTGATCGCAAGGACGTACGTCCCGTTCGGGGACACGGCGAACTTGGACGCGCCCGTGATCCCTGACGAGGTGCTGAAGTTCGCACCGCCGTCCGTCGAGTACCGGTACGGAAAACCCGGAGTCGTCTGCGGGACCAACACGACCTGCCCCGACAACCGCTCGCACAGCGGGGGACCGCGCGGGTTCCCCACGCCAAAGCTTGTTACTGGTCCGACGTAGTTCTTGTTCACGCCGTAATGCATGGATTCATTCGGTGAGTCGCTGTTGAACATGTACATTCTCCCGTTTTCCGCAATGGTAATCTGCGCGCCCGCGTTTTGGATCTGCGTCCCCGTCTGGTTGTAGTACGCGCGGTACTCGAAGTAGTTCGTCACGGACCGCGACACGCCGACGCTGTCGTAGATCGTAATGTCCCCGATGCCCGGCGTGGTCGACGGTGCTACCGTGACGAAGATCTGCGACGCGTTCTGAACCGAAAAACTCGCCGCTGAGAGCCCGTTGAACGTGACGCCAAGCGCTCCACTCAGGGATCCGTAGTTCGAATTGATCTGCCCGTTCGTCCCGCCCGCCAGTGGCGAAATGCGAAACGCACACGTGAACGGCACCGACGGGTCCAGACCGCCGCCGTCGGTCCACTTCTGGGCCGTCGTGACGTACGCAGAGATTTTGTCGGAGTACGTGAGCGCAACAAAACCGAGCGTTGCCTTCACGGACACCGGTGTCGCGACTCCGTCAATCAGCGTCCCCGCGGACGCTGTTACGTTCACAATCGCCGTCGAGATCGTCGAGGGACCCTTCTTGATCACCATCGTCTGCCCGTCCGACAACGACTGCGGAAGAATGACACTCAGCACCGTTGCGCTCGGATTCTGGAGGATCACCACCACGTCGCCCGTGGGGACCGCCGCCGTGTACACCGACAACGCCGTGGACATCGTCGTGTACCCCACGCCTCCTCCGCCACCGCCGGTCCCCACAGATGTCCATTGGGTCCCCGTCGGCGTCGCTTGGAGATACTTGCCGGCCTGTCCGGTGACCGACGGCAACACCGACTGAATCGCGGCCCACTGCTGAGCTGATGTCGTGTTCAGAGAATTGCTCAGTGACGTGAACGCCGTCCAGTGCGCAATCGATGTCGCAGTTGTTGTGCTGGACACGTTCGAGATCGCCGTCCAGTGCACGATGGACGTGGCGTTCACGGCCCCGGACAGCGACGCGATGCTCAGGGACGCGTTTGCGATCTGTTGCGACACGCTCGAGATCGCAGCCCACTGTTGGACGGATGTGACTTGCGCGCGGTTCGAAATGCTCGAGATCGCCGCCCACTGCACCGACGACGTCCCGGCGATCGACGACGACAACGTTGCAATCGCCGAGGACACCGTGTTCAGTCCCGAGGCCAGCGCGAGAAGATTGTTCACGTCCGTGGACAGAGCGTCCACCGTCTGGGACAACGTGTTCACGTCCGCGCTCACACTCGAGATTTGCGCCCAATGGATCACCGACGTTGCCGCGAGCGAATTCGACAAACTCTGGATGGCGTTCCAGTGCGTCACCGACACACTGTACAGGTCCGCCGATGTCTGTATGATCGACGACATTCTTTCCTTTTTTTACATTCGCCGCATAAAAATTACGCGGACGAACGCTTGGTCACCGTACTGCCCGACGCAATCACAAGACTCGCCGACGGACCCATGCACACGTTCGACCACACACCGTTGTCGTCCGGGACTGACGACACCACACGATTCCCTGTTCCTGTCGTGGACACTGCCACCACCGACGAAAACTTCGGGCACCAACACAGCCCGTACCACGCATTGTTCGGAACGGGCGTGGGAAACGTCCCGACCGCGTTCCAATTCTGACCGTCGAAGGTAAACAGAACCGGCGGGTTCGGGGACGCGGACGTGCTCTGTCCCGCGGCGTAGAACTTGTTGTACTCCGGGACCCACACGATGTCCTTGAGCTGGTTCGACGACGTCGCGGACGCAAGCGTCTGCGTCCATGCGACACCGTCGGGGGACGTGACAAAGTACTGCGTCCCCGTCGACTGCGACACAACCACAAACTTCTTCAGCGCGTCCGACCACGCCGCCGACACGAACATCTGTCCCGCCGACTGAAACCGCGCGGTCCACACGACGCCGTCCGCGGACGAGTACACCCATCCGTCCAGGGACGTTGCCACGAGAACCGTGCCGGACCATGCGAGCCCGTACCACGCGCGCGACACGTCCACAAACTGCTGGATGTACGTCGTCCCGTCCACGGACGTGTAGATGCTTCCGTCCGGACTGATCGCCACGTACACACTCAGCTCGTCGATCCACCGGATGCGCGACAGATTCAGCACCGCGGACGTGTACGTCCACACGAGCCCGTCCGGAGACGTGAGAACCCCCGCGCCGCCCGACACCATCACGAACTGACCGAGAGGTTCCGACCAACACACGTCCGTGTAGTTGTTCGCGACCGGAAGGGACACCGTGCGGAAGTCCACCGCGTTGTACGACACGAGCGCGTCCGCGGAGCCGCACGCCACCATCACTTCAAGCTTCGGGGACCACGCCGCGTTCTGCCACGCCTGGGATCCGGGACTCGGCGTCGATCGCACGGTGAACTTCGACCCGCCCGGAAAACTCGACACGCGCACCTCGAACGTCGCGCCAAAGTCCGACGACACAAACACCGCGTCGTGCGCCGTCGTCGCAATGATATAACGACCGTTCGAGCTCGTGGCGATCCCACGGAACCCGCCGGACACGTTCGCCACGCGCGTCCACGTCGCGCCCGCGTCCGCCGAACGGAAGATGCGTCCCCCGCGCGTGCACGCGTACATCTTGCCTCCGTTCGCAACCGCCACGCCCGACACGCGGTACCCCGACAGCGCCGCCAATGACACCCAGTTCAGTCCCGCGTCCACCGAGCGGTACGCGAACGAACCCACGACCGCCAACGCGTTCCCTTCGTCCGAAACGCCAAACGACACCACGCGGAACGTCTCCAGGACCATGCGGACGTCGTCCGCTTCCGTCGGCTCCATCCGACGGTCCCACACCCACACCGAACCGTACTTCATCGTCGGGTTGTACGTCCCGTTGAAGAAGTTCATGTACACGTTCGAGGCCACACGGTCCGTGAGCGCCGCCGTCAGTGTCGTCAGACTCCCGGGGGACAGACTCGCGTCGACACCGTTCAGGTACAGCTTCGCCATGCTTCCGACGGCCGCGCCGGTCGTCATCACCACAACATTCCACGCTCCGGGACGCACGTCGTCCGTGTCGGAACTTGTCAGGTACACAACGTCGGTGCCGTCGGTCCCCGACGCGCCACCGTTCGTGATCCGAACGCGCACTCCGATTCCAACGCCCGAAAAGTCCCCGACGGTTAGCTGGACCGTGTCGAACAGATTCGTCGCGGACTTTCCCGCGGTCCACACGGGGTACTCACGGTTCGGCACGGGGAACGAAGTCGGTACCCAGAACAACGCGGCGACCGTCAGTCCCCCGTTCGATGACATGTTCAGCGTTGTCGACGGACCGACAAAACACGATCCCGCGACTTCCACAAACGGCTTCGTCCCGTACGATCCCGTACCGCCCGCACTGTACGTCGCGGTACCCGGTCCCGACAACGTGTACGCGCCCCACGTCGACACCACCGCACCGCTCGCCAACGCAAGCGTGGACGACTCCAGCGACACCACCTGGTTCGTGGACACGTACGAAAACGTCGGTCCCGTGATCACACCGCTCGTGAACGTCACCGGGACGCTTGCGACGGACGTCCCCGTGTAGATCGTGCTCATGGTCGCTCCAAGGACATACGATCCGTTCGGGGACGTCGTGAACCCCGTCCACGTGTTCGACAACGCAGACGACACGTACGTCTGCCCACGGTCCGTCGAGTAGTAGTACGGTCCCCCGTTGATCGGAACCAACAACACCTTGCCCTCGGAACGCTCGCAACACACGTCCCCCACAGGTGTCACCGTCCAGTTCTGGAAAGCATTCCCCAGATTGTTCGGGAGCCATGTGATCGCCGTCGTGTCCACGGAGTACACCGCACGACCCCGTGCGGTCCCGTACGCAATTCCGTCCGCGGCCGCAAGGACCGTCAGCCCACTCAGTCCCGGTGCGCCCGATCCCCAGTTGTTCACAAAGTTGTACTTGATCGCACTCACACGCGTCACCGACAGACCCCAGAGGTTCTCCACCGTGATGTTCGCGTACGCACCCGCAGCGCGCACCGGAACCGCGAACTGAACTTGCGTCGGTCCCAGACCGGAGAACACGACACTCACGCCGTCCACGTACACCGCACGGGTCATGGCGGACGACACGCCCGTCAGATTCACCACCGCGCCCCCGAGATCCACGGCGCTCACGCCCGCCACCGAAAAACTGAGCGTGCCATAATACGGCTCCGACGTCCCAAGGACCGTGTCGAGCACCGCGTACCCCGACAGAACGTTCGTGTACCGCGCCGCGATCCACGTGTACGGTCCCGACAGAATGTACTCCGTGGTCGACCCGCCGTTCGAAATCGGCACACGGACCTTCGTGTACTTGCTCGCGTCCGACGTGACACGCTTCACGACCACAAGAGCTCCGTCGGAAAGCCCCGACGTCGCCAACTGGATCGACACGGCAATGTTGCTCCCGTAAAAGCCCGTCGACAACGACGTGTCGTCCACCAACACGAACGTGTCGTTCGAGGACGTGACGTACGCGTTCGATGTCACAAGCACCGAACTCAACACAGGGACCACCGGTCCCGAGACACTCGCGACGCTCACGCTCGTCCACGCCACCGCCGTGCCCGTGTACTGCAGGAACCGACCGCTCTGTCCCGCGGTGGACGGAAGAATCGTTTGGATCGCCGTGAAATGTTCCACGGACATGCGCGAGAGCCCGTTCGAAAGACTCGACAGAACGCCCCAGTGCTGTGCGGACGCCACTGCGTGTTGTGCGGACATTGACAGAATCGCCGCGTACTGCACCTGGGACATCGTTCCGTGGACGTACGACACGTCCGACACCGACGCGACCACCGACGACGCCGTCGGGACCACGGACGACAACGCAAGCGTGTCCGACAAACTCGAGATCGCACTCCAATGGTCCGTCGACACCACCGACCACGTCGACGACAGTCCCGCAACTTGCGACGACATGTAACTCACCGTCGACGCGAACTGAGCGCCGCCGAACACCGGCGACAGAATATTCACCGTCGACACCAACGACGCCACACGGCTGCTGAGGTCTTGCACGCGGGACACCAGCGGGACCGTCGTCGCGCCGAACAACGACACGTTCGCGTCGAGCGTCGTGATCCCTCCCCAGTGCTGCACGGACATGGTGTACAACGCCTGGGACAAACTGATCACCTGCGGCGTCCAGTCCGTGTACACAAACGCTCCCGAGAGCGTCACAGAGGAATACCGCGTCTGCACCACGAGGTCGTACGTCCCCGCGGGGACTCCGCCGGGCGTCGTGAAACGCAGCTGCGTCAAGCTCACGAACTCGAACGACGCCGACACGCCGCCCAGAAGAACCGACTGGACCTCGTAGAATCCCGCGCCCGACACATTCACCACGTCCCCGCCCGTCCGGTCCCCCGTCGTCACGTCCAGCGACCCGACGGACAACACCGGTACATATAAGAACGCACGCGCGAACGTCGCGGTCCCCGCCGCGGACGTCGTCAACACAATGTCCACCAACGTGTCCGTGAACACATTCGCAGGAACCACGAACGATACACTCGCATCCGACAAAACCGTGAACGTTGTGATCGCGCCGCCCACGGACACCGACGTCGTCGTCGTGAACCCCGCGCCCGTCAGAACTCCGACGGTCCCTCCGAGAACCGTGTCCGACGAAAGGGACGTTGCGTCGATCCGGACGCCCTCCGTGTACGCGAACGCGTGCGCAAGAATGCCCTCGCCAAACAAACACTGCACACGGATGTCCGACGGAACGCCAAAGTTCGGACTCGCGCCCGTCACAAAATCGATTTGCGTCGGGGACACGACCGTGTACGACGCCACCGGGACGGACCCGACCGCAAAACTCGAGACCAACACAAAGTTCGTCCCGTACACCGTCCCCGACGTCCCTCCGCTCTTCGGTCCCGAGGACACCGTCGTCGCCGTAATCGTCGGCGGACCGTACACGTACATGACAGCTTGCGGCTGCGTGACTATCGTGGACCCGTCCGAAATCGTCACGTCCACGAACGACCCCGTGTACACGCCCGCGGGACATGCGAGCACGCACGAACCCGACGACGACGAAGTAATCACCGCGGGCGCTCCGTCCACCCACGCGCTCGTGATGCCCGCCAAGTTCGTCCCCACAATCTCCAACGTCCCGCCGACGCCGACCACAAGTGTCGTCGGGACCACGTACGAAATCGTCGGGGCTCCTGCGGGCGCCGCGAACCGTAGCGCGCCCGTCCACGTGTACGAACCGGTCGCGTTCGTGAACACCACGTCCACCGGAAGACCCGTGTACACGCCCACGGGACCCGTGAGCACCACGGACGTGTCCGACTCCACCAGAAAACTCACCGCCGTGCCGTTCACAAGCACAGACGTGAGCGTCATAAAGTAATTACCTTGGACGCGAATCTGCGTCCCGCCCGTCGTCGACAGCTCGGTGACGTCCGCGCCGTTCGCCCACGGGAGCGGGATCGTGTACGAGAACGCGCCCGTCAGCGTCCGCAGGGACCCGTCCCCGTTCTCAAGAACCACGTCCCCGTTCGTCGTGCCCACAGGGACGCTGTACGGAGCGAGCGTGTACTCGATCAACGTGTCCGACAGAACCGTGAACTGCTGGACCTCCACGCCGCACACGAACATGCGTGTAATGAAAAAAAAGCCCGTGCCCACCAACTGCCCCACAAGGTTCCCCGTCACCGGACATGTGTTCAACGTCGTGGTTGTAAGCGCAAAGGGCGTCGCCGACGGTGCGTACGAAACACCGACGGAGCTCAGAAGAATGTCATACAGATCGTACAAGCCGAGGGACATCGGTCCGCCGGTCGTTGCAATGCTCGGACACGTCGGCGCCGTGAACGTGATCGTGGACGCGTTCACGACCACCAAGTTGTTCACCAGCGTGCTCGAGATCCGTGCGGTCACGACGGAACTCAGGTTCGTTCCGGTGACAGTCACGAACGTCGTGCCTTCGTACGCAAACGTGCTCGGGACCACCGACGAAATCGTGGTTGTCGCCGTCGGAACGCCCGGGTTGTCATACATGTCCTGCTGTCCCTCCAGGTCCGCCGCAGGAATGATCACGTTGTCGAACGTGTCCACCGCCATAAAGATCGGAAACGGGTCCCCCGTCGTGACCACGGTGTCGAGAGAGTCGTTTTGATTTCCGATGAACGACGGATCTTCCACCGCGGGCACTTCGGACCACGACGGTGGGAACGCGTCGTACACGTCCGTCGGGACCGAAACCGTGACGTCCGCGTCCATGTCTTGTTTTTATTTGTTGTCCATCGATTTTATGAATTGGTCCGCAAACAATGAAATCTTGTGGTGGCCCAGAAAGTAGACGTCGCGGTACATGTTCGCGAACCATGGCGGCGTCGTGTATATGTACATGGCATCATGGTTCCCGACGTGTTCCGGAAGAATGCGGACGCCACAGAAAAAGTCCGGACCGGCGCTCTCGTCCAGCTCGTGGTTCCCCGCCAACACCAGACGGAGCTGACAACGAATCGCAAGGGTCCGTGCGGCTTCCTCGAAACCGAGATTCGTGTGACGCATCACCGCACGAATCTCGTGCTCCGGCGGACGGTCGTACCGAAGATCTCCGGGGACGTCCCGGAAGCCCATCCAAATCGCAAGTCCCCAGTCGTGCAGACAGAGCTTGTTGTCCGCCCGCAACAAGAAGTTCGCACTCTTCGGGTCCACGTGATACAACCCGTGCGCATTGAACGTCTCCAGGACGTGCAGCGCTTCTTCGATCCGCATGTCAAACTCGTCCGCCGGCACGATCCCCGCGCGCTCGTACACAATCGCGAACACGTCCGCCGCGTCCGTGAACGCACCGCGACACTCCAGCGTCCGCTCGGGGACCAACGACCGTGCGAGCTCGTGCGCAATCAGCTCCTGGATCCACTGCTGCGCGTCCGGGAACGTCTTGATCACATTCTGCGACGACGGCGTCGTGAACACATTGTGCTTCTTCAGGTACACGAACGGATCGTCGTCCACCAAGTACTCCCTGCACACGTCCTCCATGGATACCACTTTGTACACCGGCAACGACAACATTCTTGCTTTTATATTAGACTGGAGTAACCGTCATTGAAGTTCTCGCTGTGGAACGCCGACGAACCGAACGACTCCAACAACCCCTTCGGCTTCCGATGCGATCCGAACGGGATCGTGCGGACCATCTCCAGACGCTTGCCACGGTCCGTGATCTGCCGAAACAGCTCCGACACAACGTCCGCCACCGCGCGCAGCGGACTGTTGGATGTCACGTCCGCGAACAGGACGTCCGTCGACGCCTTGATCCCGCCGCACCCGTCGAACGCCACACGAATCCCCGACGAAGCCCGGAGGAACCGTGCGGACATAATGTCCCCGTCGCAGTACGTACGCCCACCGATCGTCTGGAAACCCGTCACGTACGGAATTCCACACGACGCCGCCAACACCTCCAGAACGCGGACGTCCCCGTCCGTGCGGTGGTTCCATACGCGCGGCGCCCAGCGCACCACGTCCGTCGTCAAGATCGACACGTCCCGCCCCGTGCGCGCGAACAGGTCCGCCAACGTCGTGGACGCGTCCACGTCCGGGAACAGCACCGCGAACGCGCGGTCCAGGAACGCACGACTCAGAGGAATGTCCCCCACGGATTCGCACGTGGACATCAGGCGCTCGTACGCATCGTCGGGGTACAGTGCGAACAAGACGGCTCCGACGGCGCCCATGCTCGCTCCGATCAACGGTCCCGTGTGGTCGTGGATCGCGCGGTACGCCGCGTACGCGCCCCACGCTTGCGTCGCGTTCTGTGCGCCGCCGAACAAGAACACCGCGTCTGTGTACACAAAAACGTCGTCACGCCGCGGACCGACCAACATCTTCGCCGCGATCCATCGAATCGTCGACAAGAGGTCCGACACGTTGTCGTCCGCAATCACCACCGGAGGTTCCGCCGCGAACACCTCATCGAACTCCATCGGGACCTTGCGCGCCTCGTTCAGATCGTAGATGTCGTCCAGAACGCCGACGGTGTCCAGAGGAAGCGCTTGCACCGCCGTGTCGTAGTCCTCCACCTCCGTCCCGTGGAACAGAAGTGTCGCGTTCTTGTCCCTGCAGAGTTCGAGGAGGTCCTGCAACGTGTGTCGACATGTCGCGTGGACCACGGACCCGTCCGTGATGTGCAGCGTCTGAAGCCCCGTCGGAACCGTGTGAAGCACAAGAAATCGCATGACACGCTTTTTTTATTCATCCATTACGCACAAATTCACAAACGCAGAACGGTCCTCGAGCGACTTGTTGTCATCGTCCGGGACGTGCACAAAACTCCCAGGGATCCGTCCCTCGTCCGACAGGTACCCGCGGATCGTGTTCGCGTCCGCCGTCCCGAACGGTCCCTGGACATTACGCTTAAAGTCCGCGTACGACATGTCCCCCGCGTCGATCACAAACACATGCACCGTGCGGTCCGCGAGGGACGACACTGCGTCTTCATAAAACCGAGAGCCCTCCATCGTTCGGTACACGACGCGCGCCACCGCATCCGGGACAAAGACCTTGAAGCTCTCGATGATCCTCACACCGTGCATCTGCAGAACCTCCCACACGAGATCCGTGTGCCCCACTTCCTTCACCAAAATGTACATTTTGTTCACCGTACGGGGAACGTGCGGGGACTGAAATGTCCGGAAGATTCTCACGACCGGAAACTCCCCACGACACCCGCGTCACCCGCGGCGGTCCGCAGCTCCTTCAACATCGAACGAATCTCCGGGGACAACATCCTTCCCCGACGGTCCCGTGCAATCACACGCACCACGTGGACCATCATTTTCTTCACCCAACGGTTCGTCAGAACCGTGTGCTGGATCCGACGGTCCGAGAGAGATCCGTGCCGACGCAACTTCGACGCACGTCCCACAATCGCGAGCTCCGTGTAGAACTCCGCCGTCAAACCGCCCGAGTACTGACGGGCCTCCGACGCAAAGTTCAGCCCCGACGCATCCAGGATCCCGCGGAACACGTCGTCCAGGACCTTGGCGAACTTCGTGCACGGGACCGTCGTGTTCGCACGACACCCCATGGTCGTGCGGTACGACCACGCCAGGTACACGAGGTCGTGCCCCTCGTTGTAGCTCTGCCCCATTTCGTACAAATCCGGATTGCACACGATCGTTCTGTCCATGTACGTCAGACGCGCACAGCCAAAGTCCAGCACGTACGTCTGGAAGTGCGGGACGCCGCCGATCGGACTCCCCTTCGTCCGCAACACCATCGCATTGTCCAGCTTCATGTCCCGGTGGTTGAAGCGCAACAGCTTCCCCAGACGGTCGAACAGCGACGCCATCTGGTAGTACGTCACGGACGCCACCACGGACGCGTTGTGCGCCCGCATGAACTTCGACACGGACTCCGTCAGCTTCTCCATCACCGTCACAAGGAAGTCCTGCTCACCTTCCGTGAACCGGAAGATCGCGTACACGTCCGGCACGCGCGCCATTTTCTCCGACGACTGCTTCGCACGGATCTCCGGGTCCCGCTTGCACGTCTCGAGGACAATCACGTGGATCAACACCTCGTTCAACGCCGTCTTGTCGTCCTCCCCCAGCTCCACCATTTTCATCACACACGGCTTCGCACCGATCCGCGCGTCAAACACCTGTCCGTACGTCCCCGCACCCACCTTGCGCTGACGGACCACGTTCATGTCCTCCAGCGACCCAATCGCGGGAATGCTCGAAACTTTCATGTTCGTCGTGCGGATCACGCACGAACCGTGCGTGTACCTACTCAAGTCGAGTGTAAACATCCTTTCTTTGTGATCTTAAGAAAAAAAAAGAAAATCACATGGATCAGGTCGGGACCGTGCTCGAGTACCTCGGGATCCCCGACACCACACCGCACGTCCTCCAACGACTCCAACGACTCCAAAGACTCGTGCGGGACCCCATTCTCTGCCCGTTCACAACGTTCTTCCAGCGCTTTGCAGCGTCCCGAAGGACATGCGCACAACTCCGCAACACTCTGTCCCTCGACGATCGCGTCACCGTCGCGGCCCTTGTGCTGACCACGGACCGTGCGGGATCGTTCGATTTCGAGGAATTTAGAAAGTACCTCGAAAACGACCTTGTACTCCACCTGCATCTCCACGTGTCCGCGGGATACGAAATGTCCACGTCCGCGCTCGTGTGTCTTCTCGTCTGTGCCGTACACAACTATCTCTTTATTCACGATCCCGCTCCGGACGTCGTGTTCGCCGTCAATGACCTCCTTATGGACACACTCTGATTTTTTTGTGTTCCGGCGTTCATAAAACAACATCGTCATGCCGTACCGGTACACATACAAGAACGTCCCGGAGGACGTCGACTTCGCATGTGACCTCGAGTGCCGTCAGTGCTCGTACCACAATCCCGCGCAACACAACCGACGCTGTCGGCGGACCGCGTGCATCGGATTCGAAATGTGCTGGCAACATCTCATGACACAGTGCCACCTCAAAATCCAGACGTCCACACTTCCTGGCGCGGGGAAGGGACTGTTCGCGTGGGACCCACGTCGGGACGGCGAAATCATCTTCCGCAAGGGGGACAGGATCGTCCAGTACGGCGGCGAGGACCTCACGCACCATCAGATCGACGCGCGGTACGGCGGTGACGCGGGACTCGCGCAGTACGCCATCCAGGTCGCACGGAACGTCGTGCGGGACGCGGCGTGTCTCCGCGGAACCGGAAGCATCGCCAACCACCGCGCAAACCCCAACGCGGAGATTGTGCCCACACGGGTCCCACGAAACTACGGAACCATGCGGGCCAAACGCAACATTCGACACGGTCAGGAGATCTTTATCTCGTACGGACGCGAATACCACGTCGAACAGGTCGGACACGAAATTGTCGCGTCTACAAAGAAAACACGGTAATGGGTCCCTGCGCGTACATTAGCACCTCGATGGACATGTCGGGGGACCGAGAGGTCCACGCGTTCCTCCCACAAAACTTTGACATCCAGTACGTCGGCAAACACATCGTGCATGAAGTCGCCGACGCGGTCGCGGACATGATGAACATCCACCCGGACGAAGACATATACTGTCAGATTACGTACGACGAACTCTACGCCGTCGCGTGCACAACCGAGTGCGACGAGCTCTTCTGGGTCCTTGAGAACCATTCGAAACAACGGTCCTTCGGGTTCCTCTGCTTTCTGTGAACCATCTTACAAATAGAGACGATGATATTCATACATGATTCGCATAATCGCCTTCAGTGATTCCGGAGTGAACATACATCCGAAAAGGCGAAAAGGTCCACGGATGTCTTCTTTGTTGTCATACAGATCGAAGACACCATAAATTTGAAAATGGCCTTCCTTGTCAAATACACTCAAACTCCCCGTTTTGAGCTTCTCGAGGACATGTGGATCCGCGTAACACACATCGGGAGACGTGAGATCACATACAGGTGTCCGGCATCCACAGGTGCAACACGTCGGGCAGCACATTTTAATTAATTATAATCATCACCGTACACAGCATACATTGCATATCGGTCCACATAAAACGCAAACGATTCAATCGTTTCGTATGAGAACATACATCCAAACATTTCGACAGGTCTACGTTGGTGTTCGAGGTACGCAGCCACCTTGGCAATCGTCTGGAGATCCATGGCATTTGTTGGATCAATAAGGTCGAGATCGAGACCCACGTGCCAGGTGTCTTCGTCCAAAAAATTCCCATAGGCCTGCATTTTCGCGCGCGTGGTAAAGTCTTTGGGGGCATGAGCTCCGCAGGTACAAGTACAATGATTGCATGTGGAGGACATGTGAACTTTTTTTTTGTTCTACACCAACTGCACAGTCGACGCTGCCATGAGCATCCCGCACGTTCCACCGACGGCCTCCGCGGACGCCGACTTCTCCAGGTAAATGTACCCCTGGTCGCCCCACGACGTCCCCCACGAGTTCTTCACCTTGTACGAACTGCCGTCGTACCCCACCGCAAGAACCGCATGGTCCAGATTCGTCCCGCAGGAACTCGCGGGGAACACTCCACCCGAATAGAACTGGAACGCGCGCTGGTCCGCCTCAATCGCAATCGACACGGGCTGCATGGCGAGCGCGGAGGTCATCGCAGAATTCGTTTGAGACAAGTCGGTCCATCCGAGCACCTGCGATCCCGCCACGGGCGCGCACGACTGACACGCGCCCGCCTTGAGCGTCGTGCCGGACACGTAGGGGTACGTGTCCTCCGAACACAGCCCGCCGTTGTTCTGGATCCACCGGAACGCACGGTCCGGAAGACCCCCGTTGCATCCGTGGTTCAGCGGACTCGAGCAGTCCACGAGCTCCTGCTCCGAGAAACTCACGAGCTTCGCGTATTTCACAAAGTACGCGCCCTCCATCGAACCGGTTGTCGAGAACGACCAGCAGCTCCCGCACTGTCCCTGGTCCTTCACCGGAGTCACACCGCCCTTGGCGACCCAGTCGATGCTCGCCGGGAATGAACCGTCAGATCCGTCGGGTCCCCGAAGGAACCCGCTCGAAGGCACACGGAGCCGACGGAGCGTCGGGGCTGCGAACACGGACGTGTACATGTTCACAAATTCTTCATGGGTGAGCGTCGCGAACTGATTCAGCGCGAGGGTGTACGACGCGTTTGTGTGGGCGTCCACGAACGCCTTGTTGTCGCAGAAGACGTCGAAGCGGAAGAACGACTCGTCCTCGGGGACCTCGATGTTGTACTTTTCAATGTGCGCACGGAAGTGGTCCCCCGTGCACAAAAGGGCGTGTGTGACGACAACGTTTGTGACCACCGCGGCCACAATGAATTTTGAATGCATGTTTGTATTTACACATA
>JACCEA010431458.1_pt1 | contig 27700 bp, 20 predicted proteins | sample 7449851 | NCBI WGS metagenome assembly JACCEA01 (sample SAMN15323453, study PRJNA562643) | freshwater metagenome | isolation source: river surface water | place: USA:Blue River Watershed | collected 2017-08-18
ATTGTTGCTCGCGGTAATTCTGGTATTGCCCTAAATATTTGTACCTTTTGTAGGCTTGATTAAAATCGGAAGCTGAAACAACAAAAAGGGCATTTTGCACGCTATTTCGGTTCTTATACGCCCACCGAAGCATGTCGGAATATTGCTTTTTCAAGGCCGAAAGGTCGCGTTCTAAGTCCAAAATCGCCTTTTGCAAATCACCGATTTGGCCATTCAGCAAATACACATCCTGGGAAATATTTTTAATTAATTGCTCGCGAATGGAAATTTTCTTCTTCAATTCTTCCAACTCAGCTACGGATTTCTTTTTTTGGGAAGAAATTTCTTTGATGCGCTTTTCGGTTTCACGAATTTCTTTGGTAAGTCTCGCACGCTCACGCTCCAATTGGGTGCGATCGGGTTTCGATTGAGACCACAAGGCCGTAGCACCCCAAAGGCATGCTACCAAAATCCAACCAAATCGTTTAGCGTTCATCAACACGAAGGTACGACTCAGGAATTTTGAAGGGAAATGTTTCGAAGTTTTTGAATTCAATTTTGGTGTAAATGAGTTGAAATAGCGGCTCAAGCTCTTCGTTTTTTCTCGCTTCTATTTTCCAAGGGAATTCTCCTTCGGCTTGTTTTTGATAATTTTTATAACTCAACACAAAAAGAGAAGAATCTTGTTGAACCCGAATGTTTTGCCATTGCAACGAATCATTGGCCACCAAAGCAACCGACTTTTGAACGGTTGAATCCGCCATTTTATAGGAGAATTTTCCTCGATATTCCGTTTGATTAGAGTCGGGTTTTGAAACACTTTGGTAGGTAAGAAAACTGGGGAGTTCCGACAAACGGCCAAATAACTGTTGTTGAAGTGCAAACAACCGCGCTTCGATGCCCAAGGATTGCGTAAACTCTGAAATGGAGCGCACCGAATACGTTTTTTTCAACCGATTGATTACCCAAACACTGTCACGGGTAACCATTCCTCGAATAGCCTCCAAGCCCAATACCCGAACGGTAGCCCAAATACACGAATCATTTTTCATGCGAATCACCATTTGGGCCGATTGCATGGAACCGCCTAACTGAAGCGAAATCTCCCCTGAAAGTTGAACATACTGAAACGAAACAGAATCGGCCCGCGAGTCACGAACCATGTCCAACCACCTCAATTCCTCATTGGAAATCGGTTGAGCTTCCGCTTTTTTTCCAAGCGAATACAAAAGAATAAACACAAATGCACCAAAGAAACCCTTCATCATTCCATGTATTTTTGGGCGCTTAACTTTTTTTCTAAAATTTCCGGACGATCAGCGCCCAACGTTTTAGTTTTCCGCCATTGGTCCATGGCTTTCTCTTTTTGTCCCAATTCACTGTAAATATCTCCCAGGTGCTCTAGAAGTGTTGCATTGCTTTCTCCCCCCAATGCAATGGCTTTCAGTTGAATAGGAAGTGCCTCGGCAAATTTTCCCTTGCAAAACAAAATCCAAGCATAGGTGTCGAGGTACGAGGGTTGGTTGGGTTCCTTCTCTACTACTTTTTTTGCCATTTCTTCGGCCCGGTCGAGTTTTTCTTTACGAAGCGAAAGGTAATAAGCGTAATTATTCATTAACCCAACGTTATCCGGCATCAGGTTGAGCGAAGATTCGAAGGCGTCGTCGGATGAGGAATATTTCTTCAATCCCTGATACGCCTCTCCTAAATTCTGATAAATTTCAGCCTTCAACTCTTTTTCGTCGGTGGTTAAGCCCAACGCATTTTTCAGCGCAGAAACAGCCTCAGCATATTGTTTTAATTGCAAATGCCCTACTCCCTGAAAAAAGTAAAACAACGCCTGATTGGGATATTGAACGATGGCCTGTTGAGAATGAACCACCAAACTATCAAAGGACTGCAACTGAATATCGCAGTTGAGGTATTGTTGCCAAAGCAACATTTTCTGTCCCTCTTTGAGGTTTTCTATGGCTTTATGCAGATGGAATGACGCTTTTTTCCAGTCTTCCTTTTGGGTATATAGATCGGCCAACAAGGCGTGGGCCGCTCCCGATTCCGGATTTTTACGAACAACTTCTGCGGCCAAATTCAGCAACCGAGCTCGGTCTGATTCGGTGGTGCGAAACATCATTTCTTGCGCCAAAATACTCACTTGCTCTGTCACCTCCATCCGATCGTCTTGAAACGCTTTTTCAACAGCTTTCCATTGATCCTCTATCCGATTGTCTTTGCGATAAAGGTCGGCCCAAAAAAGTTGAACTTGGAAACGAGATTGGTCTTGAGAAAGTAGGATTTTTTCTGCGTTTTCTCGTTGGTTGTTTTGGAGATAGGCTTTGATCAGCACCAACGATGCTGAAAGCTCATCGGGATACGTTTGTTGATACTTTTGAGCCTCCTTCAGCGCCATTTCAGGTTTGCGAAGGGATCGGTACAACTCCATTTTCAATTCGGTAATTTCCAAATCGGGGCCGATGATTTTTTCCAACCGATCCAAATATTCAATGGACGATTTAGGCTGACCATTTTGGGCAAAATAATTGGCCATTTCCAAATAATTGGTGGCTTCTTGGGGTTTAATTTGGATGAGCTTCTCGTACGCCTCTTTCACCACGGCCACTTTTTGACCTTGGGTAGAAAGCTGAGCATATAAATGCAAAAACCAATAGTTAGTGGGCTCGGCTTGAACGGCCTTTTGGGATTGCTCCCATGCTCGCTGAAGCTGGTTATTTTCCAAAGAGATGCGCGCCATTTGGTACCAAGCATTTCCTGATTGGGGTTGAAGCGCACTGGCTTTTTCGTACCATTTGTACGCATCGGCCATTTGATTTCGCTGTCGGGCCGCCTCGGCCTGAAAGAAATAATCGTCGAACAGATCGCGCTGTTCAGCCGACAAAGAAATTGATTTGGTGCTATCCTTTGGATGGGAAACACAACCCATGCAATAAAGGAAGAAGATAAATCCGAAATATTTCATCGAACCCCCGTACTTCCAAATCCGCCTTCTCCCCTGTTGGTTTCGCTCAACTGTTGTGTTTCTTCCCATGAAATTCGTTCGTATTTGGCCAAAACGGCTTGCGCAACGCGCTCACCGGGTTGTATAACGAAATCTTCACGTCCGAGGTTGACCAAGATCACGCCAATTTCTCCCCGATAATCGGCATCGATGGTGCCAGGAGCGTTGAGCACAGTAACGCCAAATTTCGCTGCCAGGCCCGATCGGGGCCGGATCTGCATTTCGGTGCCGGAGGGCAAAGCCACGTAAAGGCCCGTTGGAACGATGGTGCGCGAACCGGGTTCCAAGACAACGGGAGCGGCGAGATGTGCCCGCAAATCCATGCCAGCAGAACTTTCAGTTGCGTATTCGGGCAACGAATAGGGTGATTTATTGATGATGGAAACAGTCATGAACTTATTGATAAATGCGTAAGGTATTGTTGGATGGGCTGTAACTGGTTTGGTAAGTGCGCAAGGGTAAGGAAGCGGGAGCATTGAGAACCTGCCCATCGAAGGTAAAACGACTTCCACAGCACGGACATTCCAACCAAATTTCATCGGAACTGATGTTCACGCGTGCGCAGGAATCGGTATAACGATAGGAACAAGTTCGTTCAACCGCAGAAAACGATTCCGGTCCATTTCGATAGATAACGATTCCTTTTCCGCCGTAACTGGGTTGAATGGTAGCAGCCCCACCAAAATTTTTCAATTTGAGGAAGGTCGGATCGTCCAAAGAAATGAAAATATCGACCGGATAGGCCGGAACCCAGTCGGGGTTATTTCGATTGCAGCCCCATAGAAACCATGAAAAAAACAGCATCGCGGCGATCCATCCCGATCTTTTTTTCATGGTTTTACTTCGCTACTTTTTTGATTTCGTCGGCTAGAATATATTCGTCGCCGTCAACGTAAGAATTGTGGCGATAAACGATGTTTCCTTTTTTATCCAACAACAACGTGTAAGGCACCGTTTGAAAATTCAATGCCCTTTTCATGTCTTCGTTCGGATCCAAAAGAACCGTAAAGGGCCATTGCGTAGCATTGACATAACTCTTTACCTTATCGGTATTGCGGGCATCGTCCACACTAATGGCAATAATTTCCACTCCATAATCCTCTTTCCATTGGTCGTAAATATCAGCAATATTGTTCAATTCCTTTTTGCAAGGAGAACACCAAGTTGCCCAAAACGAAATCACGACCGGTTTTCCGGATTTAGCAAAATCCTGAATATCAACAGACTGTCCCTTCAAGTTTTTGAGTTTTACACTAGGAAGGCCAGGGGCATCCGCTGAAACAAAAAACAAAGCCGATAGGGCAAAGAGGGAAATGGAGAGGGTTTTTAAGAGCTTTTTCATCGTGTTAAAATTAACGAGTTTCTCGGCGTTTTTCAAGAATGATGCCAAAAAAATTCACCTACCTTTGCAAATATGAGTGGGAAGCATACTTCGGTTGTTCAGGCCGCCTTGTTGGTTCAACATTTGTACGATCATGGAATGCGGCATGCCGTAGTTTGCCCGGGATCGCGCAATGCTCCCATCATTCACGCCTTGGTTGCTCATGGTGGATGGCAATTGGCGAGTGTGGTGGACGAACGAAATGCGGGTTTTCAGGCGCTGGGAATGAGCATTGGCCTGGGTATGAAACCCGTCATGGTGGTCACCACCAGTGGAACGGCGGCATTGAATTTGGCCTCAGCCGTGGCCGAAGCCGATCTCATGGACATTCCTCTTTTTGCAATCACGGCCGATCGGCCCAAAGAGTGGATTGGTCAGCAAGACAATCAATCTATCGTTCAAGCGAATATTTTCCAGCCATTTGTACGATATTCCGCAGAATTTCTTCAAGGTAAAAATCAGGATTTTTCTTGGTTCAATGCCCAAAAAATTGCTGAAGCATGGATGGCATCCCAAACTCCTCGGCGAGGTCCGGTGCACCTGAATATTCCCATTGCTGAGCCTTTTTACGTAGCATTAAAGGAGCCCGTTCAAATTCCGCCCTCTTCAAAATTTACATTACCGAAGGCTATGCCTTTGAATTTGGAGGTTGAAAAAGCTGAACTCAAAGGCAAAAAAATCTTGATTATTGCGGGTCAATCGACGGATTATGACGCGGAAGTTTTTTTGGCTTGGCAATCACTTCCACAGGCCTTTGTTTTTTCGGAGCGGTTGGCCAATCTTCCTTCGTTGGAGGGTTGGTGCTCGGAAGGCGCCTGTTTGGATTTAGATTTTAACGCTGCAAAGGTGCCTGACGTGGTGATTTATTTCGGCGGACCCATCGTTTCTAAGCGAATGAAACACTATTTACGTGGACTTTCGGTTCCTTTTTGGACCATTGGAACGACGTTTTTTCCAAAAACCTACGAAAAAATTGACCGCTACCTGCTCGGAAACATCAACGAGGTATTGAGTGCGTTGCTTCCCGAACGGGAGGAGTCGAATTTCAATGCGGTTTGGAAGTCCCATGCAACCGTTGGGTTAGAGGGTTCGTGGAGCGAGTCTTCCATTTTTCAGCAAATTCATCCGTTTCTAACAGCAACTTGGATACATTGGGGAAATTCGGGGGTGATTCGGCATGCGATGAACATTCCGTTATCCGGGAGTAAAGAATGGAGCAATCGGGGGGTGAGCGGCATCGACGGGTGCTTAAGTACGGCTGTGGGCACCGCTCAATGGGGAGAATCGGTGGATTTGGTGATTGGTGACATCAGTTTTGGGTACAATGCCAATGGGTTGTGGCAGGAAAAGGGAAATCTTCCCCTTCGCATTTGGGTAATCAACAATGGCGGTGGGAAGATTTTTAGTTCGTTGGAGGGTCCTAAACGATTTGAGGCGGCGTTGCCTTACCAAGAAACACCCTATCCGTTTTCGATTCAAAAGGTGGCAGAGGCGTTTGGGGCTGAGTTCTTCCGAATTTCTTCGCAGGAGGAGTGGAATTTGTTTGCTACTGAATTTGATTTTTCCGATCGAAGTGGAATTCAGGTGATTGAATTGACCCTGAACTCATCGATTCGCTAATCCATAATCCACCAATCGCTTGTCCAAAGGATTCGGTTTTCGTTGAATTAATTCCATTTTTCCTGTTGCAGCTAAATATTTGTTGTTGATGGATTTTATGATCTCGGAACGAATTTTCTTTTGGTGGTCCAACGATTTACCCTCGATTCCTAAAATAGCATTCATTTCAATGACCGAAACTTGTGATTTGCCCTTTAGCTGCTGATGCATCCATTCAAGCAACTGGGTTTCTTTGTCATCAAACGGAATTTCATCCAATGGATAGGGAAGTCCTTCGTGATAAACCCTCTTTTTTTGTTCCTGGCAAAGCTTTTGGTGCAGATAGGCAATAAATGAAATAAGAAGTCCCGCAAATGCGCCAATGAAAAGGGCACCTATATTCATGGGTTTTTTGTAAAAAACAGGCCCCTCCACGAGGTTTTTCTCGAATTCTTGAAAAGATAGATAAGGGATTGGGGTTTGATTCATTTGGAATTTAGACGGGAATAAAACCCATCCAGTTTTAGATTGCAAAATCTGATAATTTTCTTTCCAACGAAAAAGATCTATCATTTTGGATTGGATTTTCTGATTTAAGTAATAAGATTTGCCGTCCTCTACATTGAAAAAAACAAAAGATCCTCCATGTAGCATGGCCAGGAATCCATTCGGCATCTTAAGAAAAATTTGAAACCCCTGTCGTTGATACGATGGTAGAAGTTCGCCCAAATATTTCCATTCCCTGGTGTCGATATCCATGGAAAAAATGGAATAATCAACTTTTGTGTTTTCATCGGAATAAGATTGATCTATGGTCGGTCTAGCGAAGCTGAAAATTTGATGAGAATTAGGGTGATAGAATGCCGAATTAAATCCATAAGATTTAACTTCTTGATTTTGATGTTCGAATTCCCATTGATAGTTTTTCAGTTTCAACAATAAACCGTGATTCATCCAAAATCCATATCCCCCATATTTGTAGAGAATCCCTTTTCTTGAAACCGTCAATGCGCCATTGTTGTAACCTAGAAATGAAGAAGAATCCAGACGTACCCAACGGTGTGGTACCGAATCCAAATCGTAAACAGCTCCGCCAGAAGATCTTACCGCCAATCGATGCCCTTGTAAAAGTACGATTTGGTATCCCCAAATTTTGTTGATCGTGGAGTCGTAGGTAGAAATGAAAACACCATCTCCTTCCAATAAATTTTTGGGAGGAATGGGTTGAAGAACTTTAACCTGAGAGATCGTGTAAGATGCCAGGACAAAAAAGAAAAAGGTGAGTAACCCGATTTGGCGAAACAACATCAACAAAAATAAAAAATCCAAGTGAATTTTCATTCACCTGGATCAATCGATGCAAATGAGCTTTGGTGTTTTCAATAGCTCTTATCAAATATGGGGGCTACCGCATTAATTGTGCTCATTTGCATGACAACAATTAGGTCACAATGGGTGACTCACCTAATTTTAGCTAGGGATTTTCACGGTGGAAAGCTCCAAAAATTGAGCTATTCGTTCTTGAATATCGGTTTGTGTAAGTTCGCGTAAGCGTTCTGTACCAAATTTTTCTACGCAGAATGAAGCCATGGCAGAACCGAAATAGACGGCACGTTTCAAATTATCGAAAGAGGTGTCGTTGGTCGAAGCGAGGTATCCCATGAGGCCAGCTGCGAAGGTGTCGCCCGCACCGGTGGGGTCGAACACTTCTTCGAGCGGGAGTGCGGGAGCCGAGAAGACTTGGTCTTGGTGAAACAAGAGGGCCCCATGTTCGCCCTTTTTAATGATCACATATTTAGGGCCCATGGTTGCTATTTTTTTGTACGCTTTTACAAGGCTATGTTCCTTGGATAGCTGACGAGCTTCTTCATCGTTTAGTACCAACAAATCAACTTCCTTTAATACTTCCATAAGGTCGTTCCACGCGATGTCCATCCAGAAGTTCATGGTGTCGAGGGCAACGAACTTTGGGCGTTGTTTCATCCTCTTTAGGACCGTGTGTTGGACAGCTGGGGCCAAATTACCCAACATCAAATATTCGGAGCCTTGGTAAGCGTCGGGAATAATGGGATCGAAATTTTCTAAAACATTCAATTCGGTTACCAGGGTATCGCGGGAGTTGAGGTCCATGTGGTATTTACCGCTCCAAAAGAACGATTTTTCGTTTTCTTTGATTTGAAGTCCTTCGGTATTGATACCTCGGCGGTTCATTTCTGCGATGGTTTCTTTGGGGAAATCTCCTCCCACCACAGAGACCAGGTTAACGGGTTGTACAAAATAGGAAGAAGCATAAGCGATATAGGTTCCTGCACCGCCAATGATTTTATCGGTTTTTCCGAAAGGGGTTTCGATGGCATCAAAGGCCACGCTCCCAACAACAAGTAAGCTCATGAAAAAATTTTTTGCAAAGATATTGTATAAATGTGGATTCGGCCGTAATATTGCACTCGCTTTCACGGGAGCAGATTCCTCCTTAGCTCAGTTGGTTAGAGCATCTGACTGTTAATCAGAGGGTCGCTGGTTCAAGTCCAGCAGGGGGAGCAAGTAAAAGCCATTTGTCAGTTAACAAATGGCTTTTTTATTTCCTAAACGATCTGCTCTTTTCCAATGAACAGTTGTTTACTGCCTCGAGTAAAACTTTCCTCCCAAGATTTTTAGTCCATCTTCAGTAACCTCGGCATTTCCGATTAATTCCTCATTACCGTAAGCATCTTGATGGTATAACGATAAATTTTGGGCAGTCCCTGTCCAATTTCCATAATCTGGGGTGCCATCTCCTACAGAAGCGTGAATGATTAAACCTCCTCCTTCCCGAAGAATAATGGTTGATTTCATTCCAACGTTGTCTGTTCCAGAGTAAGTTCCTGCAATTTCAACTTCTTTAGGTTGTGGTTTTGTTTCGTCTTCCGCGTTTTCTACCGAGGATGAGATACTCGTTCCAGAAGTACTACTCTCTTGATTTGAATTGCTATTGCATGCAATCACTAGAAAAATGCCAAGCCCAGCAATAATCATTAAACTACTGTATTTCAACTTTTTCATGTTTGTTACTATTGAACCTTTTCAAGTGAATATTCTGGCTCTTTACTTCCTGCACATACCCCCTTTTTATCAGTCTTGTTAATCGTTACGATATACGTTGGACTTGACCCTTGTCCGTCGCTTATCGAACATTCCAGTTTTATAGCTTCTGGTCCATCCGCCAAAATTTTATATGAACCTTCGTAAAATGTCCTGCTATTATCTTCCAAGTTTGTTTGTTGTAAACTAACCACATGATTTTCTTTGAACAAAAATTTATTATCACTGGAAGGCACAGGAACTTTATTTCCGGCAATAATCATGTCATCTCCATATTGGTTTTTCAAAAAGTAGTCCGGTTGCGTACCTTGATAGACCCCTAAAAAATCTGCTTCTAACTGAGGGGTTTTTGTTTCTGCAGGTTGAACCTTTTCATCTGTTTGGGTTTCAACCTTTGAATTTCCCTCGTTATTTCCACATGCAGATAACAAAAGGACTCCAGAAAGGAGAGTTGTGTGAAAAATAATTGACACTTTCATTCTAATTCGTTTATTCAAATTTAGTCATTAAATCAAATTTTACAACTTATTTATCTTCCTTTTCAAACGACTTCATCATTTAAATTCATTGCCGGCATTTTGTCTTTTCAACATACTTGAAAAAGAATAGGCCCAAAAACACATCATAATTAAATGCCTCGTTCTATTGGCTTAATGGATTAACTCGTTGTAAGTTTGTTATTGAACTATGAAATTGACCCTTGATCCCATGCCCATGAAAAAAAATCTCCTAACCTTGGCGATTGCAATTCTTGGCTTGGTATTGGCAACCTTTAAATTATCTGCCCAAAACACGTGGTACTCTAAAGGAGATCTCACTTTTAATAATCCGTCCAATTGGAATTCATTGTCAGATGGAACAGGGGCCAATGCATCGATATTTTCCGCGGGAGACAGTTTAATCATTCAACCTGGACATACCATGTCATTGAATGGCGGATTCTCAACGGCTAGTGTTAACATCACCATTCAAGATGGAGGAACCATCAATTTTAATGGGTGGGGGGTTTCTGGAGCGGGAACACTAACCCTCCATGGATTGGGCGAAAACTCTCTGGGCGCATTGATCAACAGCTCTTCTACTCAAGCCCCTTGTTCAAAAGCCATCACCATCGGTTCACCTTCTAGCATCGGCGGAACCGGTAACATTTCAATTTCTTCCTTGATTTCTGGATCGTACTCCCTTTTGAAGGTAGGTAACGGAGGGCTTACCCTTGTGGGTGCCAATACTTTTTCAGGCGGAATCTCCATTTCATCGGGCACCCTAAACATTGACAACAATTCCGCACTTGGAACAGGCACTTGGTCCATCATTGGAAATTGTACCATCAATGCGATTAACTCGGCGCGAACCATTTCCAACCCCATTTCCATCTCTTCTTCATTTACATTTACCGGCACACAAAATCTTTCACAACAAACGGGAGCAATTGCCCTAACAACCTCTCCCTCCATTTCGGTTTCTTCAAATACTTTGGCTTTGGGGGGGAACGTCTCAGGAGCATTTGCTTTAACCAAAAGTGGTTTTGGCACTTTAACGCTTTCGGGAGCAAATACATTTACAGGGGGTGTTACCTTGACTTCAGGAACATTAAAAATTGATCATGATTCTGCTCTTGGGATAGGGGTTTTTACGGTAAGTGGTGGAACGGTAGATGCCATCACCACTACTCGAACCATTTCCAATCCCATTTCCATATCGGCATCGTTCACGTTTACGGGAACCCAGAACCTAATTCAACAATCCGGAGCTATTTCTCTGACTACCTCACCCACCATCACCACGAACTTTAAACAATTCAATATTTTTGGTATTATTTCCGGGGCATTTGGAATTACAAAAGCAGGTACGGGTTCCATGACATTCGCTGGAGCCAACACCTACACAGGAACCACCATCGTCAGTGCTGGAACGTTAACGCTTGGTGCTGCTGGGGTTATTCCTGATGGTAGTGCGGTAACCGTTTCGTCTGGAGCAACCTTGGCCATGAATGGTTTTAGTGAAACCGTAGGATCCATCGCAGGAGCGGGTAACATTAGTTCGGCTAGTGGTAATCCCGTTTTAACGTGTGGCGGAGATCATTCTTCCACCACATTTAGTGGAATCCTGGGTTCAGGGGCAATTTCTTTGGTAAAAATTGGATCTGGCACCCTCACCCTATCTGGCCCGAATACCTACCTCGGCACAACAACCATAAGCGCAGGAGTTTTAACACTGGGGGCCAACAACGCCATTCCCGTTGCAGCCACAGGTGGTGGAGTAATCTTAAATGGCGGAACCTTGAATACGGGATTGGCCCGATCGGAAGGTGCTGCAGGTACCACCAATATGGGAACCTTAACTTTATTGGAAAATTCTTTCATTGTTTTTGGCTCTTCAACTACCCATAACATCTATTTTGCCAATAGCGATCTTGTTGCTTGGAGTCCTGGGAAATCCCTTAGCATTTCTGGTTGGAATGGTTATGGAGGTTCTTCAGGATCAGGAGGGAAGCTGTTTTTTGGAAGTACCGAATGGGGAATTACTTCATCCCAGAGAAACCAAATAACGATCAATAACCTACCCGTTACTTCATTAAGTACGGGTCAAGTTGTTCCAAAAGCTTTGATTTTTCGAAGCAAACAAACGGGAAGTTGGACCGACCCTCTAACGTGGGAAACCTCCATTGATGAAATAACTTGGGCAAATGCGTCGGTGGCTCCAAACAACAATTACGGTCCAATCTTCGTTCGGAATGGGCATACGGTAACCATCAACACCAACCTTTCCATCGATCAAGTTACGGTAGATAGTGGCGGTGTTTTGAATTTAGGTTTCAGTTCGCTCGTGATCATGAATGGTACGGGTGATGACGTGGATGTTTATGGAACTTTTATCAATGCCAACCCGGGTGCAATAACGTTAAACAGCGCAACGATTAAAATACAGAATGGTGGTATTTATCGTCATGCGGGAAATGGAGGATCGTTACCCACTGTAAATTGGGTTGCTGGATCAACTTGCGAAATCGTTGGTATAACGTTTACGATGGTTTCCGGGTTAGGACAAACTTTTTCAAACTTCACCTGGAATTGCACTAGCCAATCTTCCAACATGGTTTTGGGTTCAAGCTCCATGGCAATCGGTGGTCTTTTTAAAGTTTCGAGTACAGGTTCCACTTCTTCTTTAACCATCGGAAATTCAAGCTTTCCCATCACCTTGGCAACCGGAAGTTTAGAAATAACCGGCGGAATTCTCATTATTACAGGGTTTAGTGCTTCCGCGAATATAGCCCTTAACGTTGCTGGGGACTTTACCCTATCGGGCGGAACGTTTGATGTGGGACAAAACTCCAGCAGAATTGGAACGTGCAGAATTGGAGGAAATGCAACTCTTCATCAAGGAATAACGAGAATAAACAACAATACCGGTTCGAACAATATTTCTTCAACTTTAACCATCGATGGAAATTTAACGATTGCGGGCGGAACACTTGATTTGGCAGCCAATGCAACGGGCACCAACCAGGGACAACTCTTTATCAAAGGTAATCTCTCTTTAACTTCCGGATCGTTATTGTTTACTCGAGGAGCATCAGGCCCCCTTACAACCGGCTCTTCAGGCGTATATTTTGATGGCACTTCAAGTCAAACATTTACCCATTCGGGGGGAAGTCTTTCTTCTTCATCAGGAGGAATTGGAAGAAGATTTTTCTATAAAACCTCATCTGGGCCAACCGAGTTGAATGAAATATATCAAGCATCTTCGGCCCAAACAACCATCCTTGGAACAGAAGGAAGCCCAACTGCTGGATTTTCTGCCTGGCCAACCTCGGGGGGAATGATCAATAATCTAATCATCAATAACCCATCTGGGGTGAGCCTAAGTACTCCAAAGCAAATCAACGGCTCACTTTTTCTCATCGATGGAACCTTGAATCTGGGAACAAACTCCTTGACTTTTGCTGGGGATTCCATACATCGAACCAATGGCTTTTTGGATGTTGACAGTGCTAATATTTTATTTAATCAATCTTCAACCATAACGCTTCCCAGTCAATTGTTTTCAACACAAGTGAAAGATTGGACCATGAACGGATCCGGAGAGGTTGTACTGGGCTCATCGATTAATATTCAAGGCGAAGTGACACTAACCTCTGGCGTTATCAACCTGGGCGATTACTCTTTCATCGCCCAAGGAACCCTGTTGGGTGGCAGTTCCAGCAGTTTTTTTAAAACTTCCGGAACGGGTGTGCTGCACCGATTCATTTCGGGGAATGGAAGCTATTTATTCCCGATTGGAGATTCTCTTTTTGCGCCCATTACGGTTCATTTAGCTTCTGGAAATTACTCCTCGGCAACGCTTTCGGTAACAACAAAAGGAGAAAAGATTCCAACATTAAATGGAAATCACACCTCATTTTTGAACCGCTATTGGAGTGTGGAACCATCGGGGATCACCAATCCCGTATACAACATTAGTTACTCGTATAACAACCATGATCTTTTGTTGAATGGGGCTTCGGAAGGTGATTTGGTTCCTATCAAAAAATCAGGTCGCCAATGGTATAAACCCCAAAGTGTGCTATTCCCTGACGGAATTGCAACAGGAACATACCAAACCGATACCCAAAACAATGTCCTGTCTTGGAACAATTTAACCGAATTCAGTCTTTTTGGAGGCACCATCAATGTTGCAACACCTCTTCCCGTTGAATTGACTTATTACGAAGTGAAATGCCGGCCCAATGAGGATCTTGAATTTCGGTGGAGGACCGGCAGTGAAAGAAATAACGACTTTTTTACCATAGAGGAATCCCAAAACGGGCAGAATTGGAATCCCCTGTTTGTTGCAGATGGTGGCGGGAATTCGGGAACGCCGCTGTTCTATGTTTACCGCTTCCACGCACAACATCTAACGAGCTCACTGCGGTATTACCGATTAAAACAAACCGATTTTGATGGATCGATCCGTTACTTAGGCATGCGTTCCATTTCTTGTGAAAGAGAAACAACAACCTCTTTTTGTAACCCCATTGTGGGTTCCGTCATTAACGGTCATGTTTATTCAAAACATGGTGGAATTGCTCAAATACGCGTTTTTTCTTCAAATGGAAAAGTAATTACTGCCGTCAATACTAAAATGCAACGGGGAGAAAATGCGATTGAAATCCCACTTCAAAATTTCCGATCTGGAAGTTATTATGTTCAAGTGTTGATGGATGGTGTTGTTACCACGCATAAGCTTATTGCGATGGAGTAAGCACTTTTTCTCCTAAATAGGGAGAACATCGGAGGTTGTTACTTTGATTTTTAGTACGTTTTGATTGGATGAGAAACCGTGAATTCGGCCCCTTCAAATGGGTAAATTAAACACCAATATTTGTTTTCAATCATCAAACATGAAAACAAATGGACAGCATGAAAACAAAACCGCCTAACTTCGTTTAAAATCATGAAATAACATGCCGACTAAATTCAAATCCTACTTTATCAAATACCGGAAGGAAATGATCGTTGGGTTAATCTGTTTTATCTTCCTGCTATTAAAATCAATTCTGTTTTGATGAATCATTACATCTCCATTACCGGTCTAAAGCCCAAAAATTTTATTTCAACTTTTCGATTTTGGAGTTTAGCAATACCTTGCTTCCGACTCGCGCAGAAATCGAAGGGAAATGTGTTCTGCGAGACTAAAAGAATACGTGGATTTCAATGCACATTAACGGCATGGGAAACTAAAGAAGACATGCTTCGTTTCGTTCATTCTGAGATGCATTTGAAGGCAATGCGCGCGTTCAACAGCATCGCAACCGGCCGTACCTACGGACAAGAATGCGAGGCAATTCCGAATTGGGAGGAAGCTTTCCAAATGCTTCAGGAAAAGGGAAAAGAATACAACTAAAAACGAAACAGAGATCAATTAGGAAGAGAAATCAACCTTAAAGAAAACGGGGACTAAGTCCCTCCCCTCCCCGGAAGTAAAGTTAAGGTACTTAGCCGTTTCAATCGTTTCCATTTTTCTAAACGATGGCCGGATGGTTATTAACTACTTGAAATAACAACCACGTATTGAAGCAAACCCCAAATAGAAAATCAAAAACGGGGATTAAGTCCCTCCCCTCCCCGGAAGTAAAGTTAAGGTAATTAGCCGTTTCAATCGTTTCCATTTTTTATGCCCGTTCAAATTCATGGTCCAACTTGAACATTTTTTTACACGTCTGCGATCTCTAAGCTTACCCGTTTATTACCGTTTCACTTACGACTAACTCCCCCAAAAAAAGCGTAATTTGCTCTCGGTGGAGGAGGGCGGTCCCTGAGTCCAATCGAAGGGTGGTCCCTGAGTCCAATCGAGGGGCGGTACCAGAGTCCAATCGAAGGGGGAATTATCCCCCGAAACACCCCATCGAATTTTTCGCGGCTCAGTGTAATAATTGTTTCTTAAATAGTCCCTTCGTTATTCAAAGTGCAGCCCCTGAGTCCAATCGAAGTATGGTCCCCATCAAAATCCATGATTTTTTTAACCCTATTTCAGGACGAAACATCAAAGGAAACCAAGTTGTTTAACACACCAAAAAGTGTGTTATTCGAACAGAAAGACGCAAATCCCATTGCTAATTGGGGTTCAAACCATAAGCAAACGAGGGGAATTCAGCATCAAGAAGGGAACCGGCAATCTGAAAATTTAATCAACAAAAAAGCCGCCCGAAGGCGGCTTTAACAAAAAGCGTTAACTAAAATTACTTAGCAACGTTGATCTTAGAAACCTGGGTAGTTCCGTTAGCAGAAACTTTCACCAGGTACATTCCGTTTTGCAAGAAGTTAGCGTTTACCGACTCAACATTGCTGTTGAAGTTCTTAGCATAAACAACTTTTCCAGTCAAATCCAAAATCTCCAAAGAACCTTCAGTAGCTGTAGCGAAACGAACTTCGAACTGACCATTGTTTGGGTTAGGATAGATAGCAACTGACAAATCGCTCATGTTACGGCAAGCAGCGGTATTAACAGAGATTGTTCCAGGCTGAGATACACCACAAGTGTTGGTGAATACGTTCACACCAATTTTACCAGATACGAAAGCACCGTTATTGGTAATTACAGCAGAGTTTGAAGTTTGGCTAACCAAGGTCAAACCAGCTGGCAAGTTGAAACGGTAACGAGTAGCACCAGCAACAACAGGTACACTGTAGGTTTCTTGATCACCAGGACAGATACTTGCTGGACCCGTTACAACAGGCTTCTCCAACAATGAAATGGTGATGGTTTTGGATGGAGTATTACCGCAGTTAGATACACCAACAACAGAGATTGTTCCACCAGTAAAACCAGCAGCGAAATTTACATCAATGGAAGTTGACCCCTGACCAGAAATAATCGTTGCACCAGCAGGTACAGTCCAGTTGTAAGAGTTAGCACCGGCAATAGCGTTGATGGTGTAGGTAGCATTGGTAGCTGTTCCACGAATTCCACAAACACCCAAGGTAGAAGCTGTGAAAACTGGAATAGTAGTAGGAGCAACGGCACGAATGCTGTAGCTACGCGTAGCGTTAGAACAGAAGTTAGATGCATTACAAGTAACGGTACGATTAGCAACACCAGGAGCGAAAACAACATTTACAGAAGGAGAACCTTGTCCAGAAATGATGGTTCCTCCAGGAATATTCCAAGTGTAGGTAGAAATATTATTGATCAAAGGCATAGTGAAAGTAACAGTGTCAGTACCACCGAATGCTTGACACCAATTTGTGGTAGCAGTAGAAATTGAAGCTCCAGTTACAGAAGCTGTAATGCAATTGGTTTTTCCAGAAATATAGTTGCTTGAACCAGCATCTGATACAGAGAATGTAGATCCATAGCTCAAGATAGAACCCGTTGCTGGACGATAGTCAGGACTTGTAAAGTCATAAGGAGAAGTCATCAAGTTGTAATTAGATTTGATGGTATCGTTACGGTCTCCCAAATAAGCTAATGAATTGAATGTAGAACCAGAAGCAACTTCTCCAACGCGGGTTTTGTAGTTAGCAATAACGCTTCCAGAAACCAATGCAGAAGAGTCAACACGATTAGCAGCAATGTTTGTTGTTGTAGCAGAACCATCCAACATCACACCAGTAGCCCAATCAGACCAAACAGAGTTTAAAATACGCAAGCCAGAGTTACGACGGATACGAGCTCCGCGACGGAATGCAGGGTGAACAGTATTGCTATTGTTTCCACGGAATGGACCAATCAAAGTAACGTTAGAGAACGTTGCTGAAGTACGAGGAAACGCATAAGAACCTGTTGCATCATTATCAGATTCGAAACCTTCTGAAGTTGATGAACCAGAAGGTAAAGAGTAGGAGTTATCACCAATTTGAGGATCCTTTACAGAAAGAGCAAACTGAACATTACCACGGTAACCGAAGTCGGTATCAAAATCATCATCCAAGCAACGGTAAGCTACCAAATACTTAGCATTTACAGTTCCTCCGAACCACTCAAAAGCATCGTCATTGATGAAAGAACACTGAACGTACTCGATGGTCGTTCCGCTTCCAACGGCACCTAAAGTCAAACCGTTGATTTCACGGTTTTGAGCAAATACGTATCCACCAAACTCGATACGAACGTAACGCAAAGAACCAGAGTTATCGGCATCATTCGATCCACCGAATTTATGCTTAGCATCATCGGCCAATCCTTCGATGTTAGAAGAACCTTGGTTTTGAACCGCTTGACCCAAAATCATGATTCCACCCCAGTCACCAAGACCACGAGATCCAACCGCCTTATCAGAAGTGAAAACGATAGGATTTTGGGCAGTACCGTTGGCTACCAACTTACCACCTTTGCGAACCAAGATCGAAGAGTTAGCAACAGAAGAGTTACCGCGCAATACCGTTCCAGCAGGAATGGTCAAAGTAACGTTAGAATCAACGTAAACGATTCCGGAAATAGAGTAAACGGTTGAAGCATTCAACGTTGTGTTTGTTGTAATGTTTCCAGAAAGCGTTACGGTTGGAGTTCCATATACAGTGTTCTGAGGATCCCAGTTGGTCCAACCTGCCGTCCATGGCGTAGCAGGAGCTGGAGCAAACGCCCCTCGGTATCCAACCGGAGTAAAGAAGTTTTGCGCATTCGCCATCATCCCGAAAGCAAACATAAGCGCCGACAAAAACGTAAGTTTTTTCATAAAAAGGGTTTTGTTTTTCCTGCCTCAAAATTCCTTTTATGCCATTACTTTGGTATTAACTCCCCTTTAATCTTTAACGAAAATCACCTTACTTTTTCATTACCCAACCTCTCGAAATCTAACCCTAGCGTTAATTTCAAAATACCTTAAAATGAAAAGAGGGGCCCAAGGGGCCCTCTCAATATTGAATTTATACCTTTTTTATTCCTTGATTAATTTTCCTAAATGCACCTGTTCTGCTGTTTGCAAAGAAATAAGGTACATTCCCGACTTAATGTCGTCCAAATTCAAAGAAATTTGCTTCATTCCAGGAGTAACCACCGCACTTAAACAAACCTTTCCTTGAAGATCTAACACTTGAATTCGTACATCTTTAGTTATCGTCGTTGGAAGAAGAACGGTAACCGCTCCTGAAGTAGGATTCGGATACATCGATAAGTTTCCAACCAGGTTTTCACGAACTCCAACTCCAGTTACCTGTAGAGTTAAAGATGTGGAAGAGCAACCTGCAGCGTTGCTTACAACCACATAATACAATCCGTTTTGATTGATATTAACCGTTGTTGAAGTTGCGCCCGAGATGATATTACCATTGAAATACCATTGGATGGTTCCAGTAGCATTGGTGCTCAAGATATTTCCATTTCGGCTAATGCTAGGAGTAGCTGGAAGTGGGTTATTCACGACTGAAATAGACGTTGAGGTATCGGAACAACCGTTGTTGGAGGTAATCGCCTGGTAAGAACCCGATTGGTAAGCCACGTAAGAAGTGCCATTTCCAATCGAAGTTGTTGAACGATACCACGAAACATTTGATCCTTGGGTCGTTGCATTCAAAACCACACTATCGCCATCGCAAAACGTAGTTGAACCAACAGGAGAAATGGTAATGTTGAAATTCGGCTTGATGGAAACAGGACGCAAAGAAGAATCGGTACAACCAAAATTGCTGGTTACAAGTTGCTTAATGGTATAATTACCCGAAGCAGGATAAGCATACGTTGGCGCAATGGTTGTTGTTGTAAATCCATTGCCAAAGTCATAAAAGTGATTTAACGAACCCGAAGCAATGGAAGCAGAATCGGCAACACGAATCACGTGTCCACGGAAACAAACCGAATTGGTATTCAAACCAAAGCGAGCCATGGGTTGATCGTAAACCACAACCGATTTTGTTATGCTATCAGCGCAACCAAAAGCACTAGAAACAACCAATTTAACCAATTTGGTTCCAGAAGTCGTGTACGTGGCATTTGCGTTGGTAGATGAATTCGTCGAACCATTAACCGTCCATGTTGAGGTCGTCGTTCCGGAAGCAATAGTGGAGGTATTCGTGAACGCAAATTGGTTTCCTCTCAAACACTGATCGGAATCGTTCACTGTAAAACCTACAGAAGGATACGGGTTGATGGTAACATTCACCGAAGCAGATGATGCAGATGAACAACCATTCTGGGTAAGAATCGCGGTGTAAGAACCAGCTCCATTCACCGGTAAGGTTGCTGTTGTTGTTCCCAAAACGGAACCATTCAAACTCCAAGCTAAACTTCCACCCACAGGAATGCTGGTTGATAAGGTGGTTGATTGACCTGTACACAACGCTACCGTTCCCGATGGAGAAATTACCGGAGTGGTAGGAATGGAATTCACCGTTACCACAATTCGATTGGAAGTATCGGCTCCAACCACCGTAAAATATGTGCCAGACTGGGTAGCGGAATATGTAGCAGCCGTTGCTCCAGAAATCGGTGTGTTATTGCGATGCCAAACGTTCCCTGTAGCAGCAGAAGAGGTTAAAACCGCATTTCCGCCCTGACAAAAGGTTAAAGCTGTTGAAGTAGTAACGACAGGGGCAGTATTCAATTGAACCAAAATGGAAGTTGAAGTCGCTGAACAACCGCTTGCATTGGTAACGGTAACACTGTAATTTCCGTTTTGAGTAGCGGTAAACGTTGCACCCGTTGCACCAGAAATGATTGAACCATTCAAAAACCATTGGTTGCCCGAAGCTGCAGAAGATGTTAGTTGTGCACCATTTCGAGTGATGGTTGGTGTAGCTGGCAATGCATTTACCGTTACTGATGTAGCGGTTGAAGAGTCTGTACAACCATTCGTTGTTACAACCAAACGGAAAGAACCCGATTGTTTCGCAAAATAAATCGGACTTGTCGCACCCGAAATTGCAATGTTATTTCTCAACCAAATAATTCCAGAAGTGGCCGAAGATGAAAAGCGAACGCTGTCTCCATTACAAAATGTGGTTGCTCCCGTAACTGAAAACCGTGCAGAATCTTGAGCTGTCACACGCAATGATTTAGAAATACTGTCAGAACAACCGGTAGATGACGTTGCAACCAATTTAATAACAAACGTTCCCGCAGAAGTATAGGTACGAGTATTATTGGTAGATGTGCTTGTTCCACCTTGACCAAAATTCCAGCTCAAGGCTAACGTACCCGAAGAAACGGAAGATGTGCTATTGATTTGAAACTGATTTCCGATTAAACATTTAACGGTATCGGAAAGGGTGAAGTTAACAACCGGTTTAACTCCGGCATTGATAATTACCGCATTAGACACCGAAGAGGAACAACCTCCAACTTCAATTTTTGCTGTAAAAGTGCCAGCTGAATCAGCGGTATAGTTTCCTGAGTTGTTCACCGTTGAAACCAAGTTCCCATTACGAAACCACTTTACCGTTGTTCCAGAAGTCCAAGATGTATTTAAAACGATGGGTGTTCCTGCACACAATGTTAATGGACCCACAGGTGAAACAGCTGGTGCGGTTGGAGATGTAACTGCCACCAAGGTGATCCGATTCGAGGTGTCGGGACCAACAACCGTGTAGTACAAACCAGCTTGTGTTGCCGAATACGTTGAAGAAGTTGCACCCGAAATAGCAACTCCATTGCGATGCCACTGATTTCCCGTTGCGGAGGAAGACGTTAATGTTGTTGAAGCACCTGAACACAAATTGGTACCCGCCGATGAAGTAATGGAAACACCTGCTACAAAAATAGAAGAGTTAATTTTTCCACCTTGGAGGTATTTATGAAACACGGAATCGGCTAAACTTCCGGACGCACCCAGAGCCGTGTACGTAACGGGTATCTCATAATCAGTTGTCCCATTGGGCAATGTCGTTGAAAGAACGTGGTTGGCTGCTGATCCGAAAATGATTTTTCCTTCCATGGCTGTTCCCGCCGTCATGTTACGGGCGGTAGTATAAATCCCAGAAGTCACATCGTAAGCAGCCATCCACCAATCGGGTTTATTGTTCGTAGAACTCAAAGAACTTTGTGTTTCAAACCAGCTGAAGAAAAGTTTATCACCATTTAGGTTTCTTGAAGCGCAAGGACGCAAATCAGAAGTCAATTGCCCTGTAGTTGTAAGTCCAATTAAACCGCGATAGGAATTCGGATTCCCCAATTTTTTTACGGATAAAACCGTCGAACCATCAGTAACAATGTCCACCAATGCCATGTTCAATGCACCCGAGGCGAGCGTATCAAAAGAATACAGGCTTCGAGAAACGGAAGTAAGGATGTGCAAATTTCCATTTTGATCAACAGTAGTGCTCAACTCCCAACCACACGTAGGATTCCAGGTCACACCCAATGCGGTACGAACCAATGCGGAAATACTCAGTTGAGTAGGTGAGCTCCAAGTGTCGCCACCATCAGTACTGCTCATGACAATGGGCAAATACGTAACTCCTGTATCGGCTCCGGTGTACGATTGGTGACCCAAACCTACAATGTACCCTTTGCTGCCCGATTCATTGAAAGCCATGGCTACGTCCGGCAAACCGGGTTCATCCAAAGTAGCAGCCGCAGTCATAGGGATGGGTAAAAATTGCGTAGAATAATTGAAACGATTACCTGAAGGGGTAAGCTTGGTTAGCGTAAGCGTATCGGTAAAGTCGGAATTTCCAACACCAATCGAACCATTTTTATCCAACAATAGCATTCGATCAGATAAAGAAACAACAGAAGAAATAATTTGGCGCAAGGTATCTTGACGTGAACGAAGGGGCGTATCAATGTTTAAAATAGTTCCACCCGCGGTTGCTACCGATACCACCGTAGTACCGTAAGAGTTCCTTGCCGTATTGCTCACGATCGGAATAATTCCGGTGGCCCAAACATTGGAAGGATTGGTATTTCCAGATGGATTGAAAAACGTCATTTTTGGTAATCTTCCTCCTGGAGTAACTCCCCATGATGTGATTTTATCGACCACCCACGTATTTCCTCCATCCATAGAAACATCCATTTTGATGGTATTATTGATGGGGCTAGAACGGTGAATCCAACCCACTAAATTCTGGGCCGGATAGCAGGCCAAACCTTGACGGGTTCCATAGGCATTGGAATATCCTGTTCGGGATGTGCCCAAATTTTTAACCACCAACTGCGCGTTTGCTCCAAAAAACAACAACAGCAAACAAGAAGAAAATAAGAATTTAGTTTTCATGCCACAAAGGTATTTCTAGCAAAAAACATATAAGATTGATTCAAAAAAATTAATGGTTAATTCGCTTTGAATTAAAATAACACCCACAAACAAGAACCCTCAAAATCGGTTGAAAATCAAACCATTGATGATGTAAAGTAAAAATCTATCCCTTTTTATTCAAGGAAATGAGGCCATAAAACGTGAAGGAAAATTAATATTGAATTAATGAAAAATTGCCCCAATCTTTTTCTACAATGTAGCAGACCCAGGAAACTCCGAAATGGTGGAAACCACGGATACCACACTTCGGTAAAAAGAATAAAACTCGGATTTCCCTAATTCTTTGGCACGCTGGTGCAGGGTATGATTCTTCCATATTTCTACGGAATTCTCATCTTTCCAATAACTGATGAAGATTCCATGTATGCCATTTCTTACCGAATCCCAGCCCAAGAAACCTTCGATTTCACCGGCCGATTGTAAGGTAGCTTCGTCGAAAAATGAATACGTTTCAGAGGTTTCCGGTCTTGTGCTGATGAACAAAACCGCAATGTGCCCTGGCTGAAGGATTCCCTGTTTCAAGAACCCCGATATTCAAATGTGCCATGAGGACCCAAAACGGTCACCCGACTCCCCTGCGTACTCTCGCAGTGTCCGATCACTTGGGCATCTACTCCAAATGAAGTTGCTAGATCAATGAGTTCATGGGCCATCGATTCTTCCACATAAACTTCCAAACGGTGGCCCATGTTGAAGACCTGATACATTTCCTTCCAACTGGTTCCCGATTCTTGCTGAATCAAGGAGAATAACGGTGGCGTTGGAAAGAGGTTATTCTTCACCACGTGAACATTGTTTACAAACTTTAATACTTTGGTTTGGGCACCACCTGAACAGTGGATCATTCCATAAATGTGAGAACGCATGGTTTCGAACATGGCCTTCACCACGGGCGCATACGTACGGGTTGGAGAAAGTATAAGTTTTCCAACGTCCAAGGTCGTTCCTGCTACGGAATCGGTGAGTGATTTCGAACCAGAATAAACCAAATCCGAAGGAGTTAATGGATCATAACTCTCTGGATAAAGGGCGGCTAGTTTGTTTTCTAACACATCATGCCGAGCACTAGTTAACCCATTGGAGCCCATGCCCCCATTGTATTCGCTTTCGTAATTCGCTTGACCAAAACTACTGAATCCTACCACCACCAACCCCGGACGAATACGGGCATTATCAATCACTTCCGAGCGGCGCATGCGCACGGCCATCGTAGAATCAACGATGATGGTCCGAACCAAATCACCTACATCAGCGGTTTCTCCGCCTCCAAAATGTATGTCCAATCCGAACGTGTTCATCTGGTCAATAAATTCCTGCGTTCCAGAGATCACTGCAGAAATAACATCTCCGGGAATTAAATTTTTGTTTCTTCCGATGGTCGATGAAATCAAAAAGTTTTTTTCGGCCCCAGAACACAATAAATCATCCAGATTCATGACCACTGCATCTTGGGCGATGCCCTTCCACACCGACAAATCTCCGGTTGTTTTCCAATACAAATACGCTAAAGAAGACTTGGTTCCAGCTCCATCGGCATGAATTAAATTGCAGAACTCAGGATCACCGGCCAATACATCAGGTAAAACCTTACAAAACGATTGGGGAAAAAGCCCCTGATCCAAAGAAGCAATTGCAGCATGAACCTCTTGTTTATCGGAAGAAACTCCCCTTTGTGCGTAACGATCAGACATATTGCAAAGATAATTCTGAAAAAGAGGTAGAATTGGAATTATTTTATCACCAAAATTCCCATTTTCCCCAAATCTACCCATCGGTCTACCCAGGATCGACCTTTCAATTCGTCCCAAGCCCATTTCATGGAACGGCTCCATCGAATATCATCCAAAATCATCCAACCTTCCGAATTCATGTGTAATGAAATCTGTTCGGCATACATTTGTGTTGCAGTACCATCGTGGTGGCCATCGATAAAAGCTAAATGGAATGGCTGATTTTGATGGAGTATGGTTGGTAAAACTTCCGAAAAACGTCCCGTCACAATACTAACTTGATTGGACCCTTGAAAGGCCGTTTTCGCAATATTTGCCGTGTTGGGATCGCCTTCAATGGAAATCCAAGCGTGCTGGAAGTGGGAACCCGTAACCAAATACCGCAACCCTACACCAAGATTCGTTCCTAGCTCCAAATTGAATTTGCCCGATTTCAATTGGGCAATACGGAGCAACATTCTACCCCATTTTTCTGAACTGGCCGTGGTGGAGATCATGGTGTTTAAATCTACCTTTCGGTGAATCCCCGTGGATGTACCCGCCTGAGGTGCTACACCAGAAACCGCACCAAAATCAATGATTTCAATTTCAGACATGGAAGCGGAACGAAGAATTTGAAGATGCTCTTTAACGGATTCGATGGATGAACCGTGACGGGCAAAAATTCGCGCAGCCCGAAGATGTTCTATTTCAGAAACAGACCAACCTTCGGAGAATTCACACTTCCAGTATTGGTTAAGTTGGCCCAATCGCCAAAGTAATGCCGAGAAATTCATCAATGATCACGATGTGCAAAGAGAAGCGCCATTTCCTCAAACAAAGAGGTATCCCCATCAATGAACGACAACTCCATCAAAGCATCTTGTAGAAATTGATCCCGAATTTTTTCTGTCTTTTCCTTTGCTTGAGTTTCATTGTACCAAGAAAGTGAGCGCTCGATTTTCTCTACCGATGGCGGTAAACTCCAAATAAATTTTGCGTCAGATTTTTGTTGTTCATTGGAGTTTTCCCAGGCCAAAATAGCCAAAAGGGTTTTTTTATTCGCCAAGATATCCCCACCTGATTGTTTTCCTGTTTTGGAAGAATCTCCGAAGCAATCCAACAAATCATCTTGAATTTGAAAAGCCAATCCGGCACTTACAGCAAACTTGTACCAACGACTCGCCACTTCATCCGAAGTACCTGCGACAAGCGAACCCAATCGAGCGGCTTCCCCCAATAAAACGCTGGTTTTTAGCCGAATCATATTTACATATTCTTCCGAAGAAACCATGTCGCGATCTTGAAATTCCATGTCCCACTGTTGACCTTCACACACCTCCAAAGAGGTTTGAAGAAAATGCGACATTAACACTCCGCAGAGCGGATTTGGGTAGTTCATCAATTGCTGATAAGCAACAACCAACATGGCATCGCCACTTAAAATAGCGGTGGAAACATTGTTTCGAACATGAACAGTCGGTTTTCCTCGCCGAACAGGAGCCTCATCCATGATATCATCGTGCATTAAAGAAAAATTATGAAAGACCTCAACGGCCAAAGCGGCGTGAATAGCATCTTCAAAAGTTTTTCCGTAGTGTTCGGCTACCCAAATGGTGAGGGCTGGACGCAATCGTTTTCCTCCGAGAGCGAGAAGGTAACGCGCTGGATCATATAATCCATCAGGGGAAAGTGGTGGGGTGTTAAATACCCGACTTAATCGTTCCTCAATCAGAGGAAGTGTTTTTTCAAAATGATGAGAAAAGGCCATTATCCTTTGTCGGTGGCCATCACCACCTTAATTTTTAATTTGGTGGTAATTTGAAGGACATCGACCAAATCTTGTACCGAAAGCGACTTTTCAATTCGAAGAACAATGGTAGGTTCATCAATACCTACGATGGCATTGGCCAAAGCATTTTCCAATTCTGCCGTTGGGATTTCCACCTTATCGATGAAAATGCGCTTATCAGCTGTAACGGAAAGGGAAATTTGCTTCTTGTTAATTTTCTGAGACGCTGAAGCTTTGGGGAGAAACAATTTAATTACATTGGGATTAGCAACAGTAGAAATAATCAAAAAGAAAAGAAGTAGAAAAAACATGATGTCGTTCAATGACGACGTTGAGACTTCGGCGGCAAACCGATTTTTACGGCGAATCTTCATGATTACAACAACAAATTTTTAAATTCAAGCACTTGACGTTGCATCTTCAACAAGAAACCATCAATTTTTCCTTGAAGCAAGTGTAGAAAAGTATAAGCAAGTACTCCAACGATCAATCCAGCACCCGAGGTAATCATTTTTTCATAAAGGCCCCCTGAGATAATTCCAATCGAAATATTGTCCTCCAACGAGATTTTATAAAAGATTTTGATGACCCCAGAGATGGTTCCAATGAAGCCCAACATTGGAGCAACACCGGCAATGATTCCCAAGATTCCGAGTTTAGATTCCATGGCCGAAAGTTCAATGGACGCGGCGTCTTCCATATGGCGATCCATTTCCGACATGGGCCGGGAAATCACTTTTAATCCTTGACCATAGATACGGCCCATGGAACTACGTTCATTTTCACACAAGGCCAAAGCACTATTCACATTTCCGTCTTGAAGTCCTGTTTTAATGCTGCCGATTAAATTAGGATTTACTTTGCTATTCTGAGAAATGTAAATCCACCGTTCAATGAAAATATAAAGACCGATGACCAATAAAATAACGATAGGAACCATGATGGGACCTCCTTTGGAAACCAATTGAAAGAACGATAACTCCTGAGTGGCGGCTATTTGAAGCATAATATTAGTTTTAAACAAAGCTATAACGAAAAAAGGAAGGAAAGATTGGATGTTTAAAGTTTCACAAAATTGTTTTCAAAAATGTACACTAAACCAATCGACCTACCTTTTGAAACTTTTCAAATACCTTTTCTGAATGCGGAGCTTCGGCCAATTCTTGGGTTAGATCTTGGCCCGCCCAATGTTCGTAATGTTTCCCATTCTTCCATAAACGAGAGTGGGTTACATCAAAAACATCTCCATTAAACGCAACATAGATAAATTCTTTGTCTTGGCCATTGTAAAGGGCAAGTTCATTTTTTGAAAATATGCGCATGCACAAAAATAAAAAAGGGGCTCATTTCTGAGCCCCCTTTTTTTAGATCAGTTTGTGATTAGTGCTTAACCGTAATCTTCTTCGTGGTAACGGCATTATTTGTGTGAATGTTCAACAAATAAACACCATTCGACAATTCTGAAACGTTCAAG
>JACCEA010800296.1_pt1 | contig 27700 bp, 23 predicted proteins | sample 7449851 | NCBI WGS metagenome assembly JACCEA01 (sample SAMN15323453, study PRJNA562643) | freshwater metagenome | isolation source: river surface water | place: USA:Blue River Watershed | collected 2017-08-18
AATCTAGACAGCCACTTCTACGATTCACCTTGGGAACCTAACCAAGCTTATTATTGTACCTGATTTCGGAGATGTTGATTATAAATTATGATCAAGCTTGGTACCATACCAGGCATATTCAACAGCTACATCCTAGACCTAAACACGTAGATTCCTAGCTATATGTATTGGCTGCCTACAGTCTTGGCGTGGCGAGCCGAGCTGGCTGTAGTAGGGGGGATAAGGGCCTAATTCATCATTGATAGAAGTATTATTGTACATATTTTGTTGGTGACTATTGAACAATATAAGAGTTGTTGCTGAAGTTTCCAAATTGAATCTTCGATGATGTATTTTTTCTAACCATTGATAATACATATGGTTATTCTTGCAGAACTTCTCAAGCAAGCAATTTCTCTGCCAAAAGCTCAGAAACGTCACGCTACCAATGGCGCTTCATCGGCACCAACAAGTACAAATAATAAGAAGCGAAAGCGCAATGAGCAGTTGCAGCGACATCTTCCAGAAGAAAACGAGGAACTTGAAAACCCCAGGAAAATTTCTTCTCCGAAGATTAAAAAAATTCTAGATTATCGTCACTCAATTACGTTGTCCTGTTGCGCTGATTCTATCGCGAATGTTGACAAAGAGATATGGCATTATTTGCAGAAAGATCTCTTTCATCGAGATCCTTTATGTCGATTGCGTGTGATTGAATTAATTCATGAACTAGCAGTCGCTCTCCCTTCCTTTCGAATCATTTTATCGGAAGATTTACCACTTGTAGTTCGTTCAGCAGGATTATTGCGATCGATTTCCATTACCGTAAGAAATAAAGATATCGTAAAAGGGAGTTTAATACATCAAGCCATGATTGAAAATTGCGTAAAAGAGAAGATAGAGATTTGGGATACCCTGTTTGGTGAAGAATTGGAGAAGTTTCACTTGATGAAAAGATATTTTGTAGAGAGTCTGAAGCTGGATATGCCAAAACTAAAGGTTCATGTGCTAATCATTTTTCTCCATCAATGAATAAACAACTGATTTTAGGAAACCTTAAAGAAAAGGCAAGACGAAGAAATTGAAAAACGAAGATTGGAGAGAAGAAAGGTATTGATACGAGCAGAACAGATTATGAAGAAAGGTTGGTTAAAGGAGACTTCAGAATCAGTTGGGGTAGCCATTCATGGTATACAAGAGTGCTTTACAATTCTTTTTCCTGGAGTTGAATGTCCAAGCATTTCTGATTCTCCCTTTCCATCTGATGGAAGTAGATGTGGTGATAGCTCTCAACGGGATGATGATGGGATAGACTGGGATGATTTAGACTGGAGTACTGTTCAGTGGGTGACAGATGAAGAAGAGAATACAGAAGCTGAAGATTTTAAATACGAAGGGATTTCATCTACTCATACGCTTCCATTTACAATTGTAAGGGATTGATATTGCAGCTCATTTTATTGTTCATGGTTTTGATGACCTGTTCGTCAGGAATTTGAATTAAGCTCACGCTCAGATAACATGACCAATGGTGACACAGAGGATATAATTGCTTTTGCAAAGGAACATGCCAGTCATTTGACAAAGTATCAGTTACCTAAACTAAATGAATGGCGCGAAATATTTTCGGCATCTATTGATATCATTAAAGAAAGTATCGATGAAATGCGGCCCTACGGGGATGGGATTGATGGAACAGCTGAGATGCAGATCAGTGCAGTACAATTAAATACTACTCTTTCATCTATCAAACGTGTGTTCAAGGAAGTGGAAAAGTTAATTGCCAGTATAGAATTTTTGAATACCCGGTATAAGGAATTTCTGTCATGACAGTAATAAGGTTGCACTATAATCTCTTCAAGCGATTCCGTTAAGAAATTACAAGCTCATTTGCTGTTGTCATGAAAGGATGTCCAGAGTTAATATAATATTGTATCAACTACCTAAAAGAAATATTTTACACAATGTAATGACGATTTTGATAGACAAATAAATGCCACAATATTCGACCTTCATTACCAAAAATTGATGGAATACCAGAAATAACGCAACGCTAATAGTGATCAAATTTCAACTTCAATAATATACATCCCTCCTATTGCGATTATTAGTAGCTCGGGGTGTGCTCATGATTCCTTTTTTAGCGACAGTGTGATGAGAAAGTGGCTCTCCACACATTTCGCATTCTTCAGCGAACTGACCATTCAGAAATGTGCAGTTTCGACATTGCTCTTTAATCTGATAGTCCTAATTAATGAAAGATCAGAATATTTCACCGTATTATGCAAACAATATCCTAACCTTGCGGTTATTGTAATTTGGTGAATCGCAAACAAGACAAACTTCAGAAGATGCGGGATTTTCTACATAGAGACAAACGGCGCAGCACCACTTATCTTCATCTCCTCCTCTCAAAGGATGGCCCTTTTGCGCCAAAGGCGTTTCATTTCCCCACATTTTTGCCCCAACTTTTGATGGAGATGTTCTTGGTCGATTCACACTGGAATTAGTGCTCCCATATGCATCAAATGATGATCTGGCAATACGAGTTGGACTCAGAGCCCTTGATCTGGAGAATGCAATCGACTCGGAGGGCTTTGGAGGAGACAAGGTGTAGTCGTTGTAGTTCCCGTCACTACCAGAATCCAACTCTATAGGATAGTTTCTATTCATCGTTGATTGATTAGCAGTGCGATGAAGTGAATCATAATATTCCCGTGGGTCGTCTCTACCAGATGGATAATCTTCATAAAGATTGCTACGACTTGAGCGAAATCCATCGTATCCATCACCATCCATTACGCTATTCGTTGATCGTCGAGTATTTGTCATAGACAAACGAAGAGTAGCATCGTTGGAGTTCGATTTATTTCTCAACGCTTTCTCGAGGGTAATGCAAAAATCTTCATAATTCACATATGATCTTTATTGTATAAGTTGATAGTTTCAAAACGAGAAAATGAAAATTAACGCATTTCACTTACGAATTTCCGATGGAAGAAAAATCCTCCATTGCTCGAACTAACTGATGTTCCGTTTGAAGCAACTGTAGCTTGGTAACTACTTCTTTAAACTTGCTTACGATCACCTAAGAAAGTCGATAATTCATTTTCATTTTGAAACATACTCATCATTATTCTCACCATTCCGGTGCGATCTAAATCATACACTTCAAACATATCCATGGGATTACGACCATCCGCTTTCAATTCTTTGAAACGTTGCAAAACTCTACCATTTACATAAGGTTCGTCCATGGATGACCTTGTCACTGTCATAGCAAGTTGATGGCTGCCCTCTTTGGACTCCCTTGAAGACTCACGATCTCTATCACGATCACGACCAACTTGGGTAGTGGTGTTATTATTAGTTGCACCTTCCACCAAGCGACAAAAAGAATCATAAAATAAACGGTCATCATCACCTCGACCGTATACAGACATGATTGCTTGCAACTCTGATGTTGTAAGAACAACACCAACTTCTTCCAACGACATTTGAAAGGCTCTCACCCCGATCATACCGCTGTTTAGTAAATCCAAAGTTTCTAATTTCTTTCGTAGAGAAAAAGAGGTATTCCAAGAGCGACTTCGTTCGTCAATAGCAAGACGAACTCGATCTATCAGCGTTCGTACTATTTTGTCAAACGCAGATGATCCCACCATTCCGCCTTGAAAAGGAGAACCAGGAATTTGATCATATTGACGCATCGGTGTGCTAATAGATATTCCCAAAGGAGTATTGATTGATCTATTCAGCATCATGGCATCGTTTGCAGTTGGCGGGATATGAGTTACACCAGGTGTTGCGTAGGCAGGTAGAGCGTACGACAATAACCCCGACGCACTCATCGACTGCCGCATGGAACTGTTATGTAATCGGCTATCTAAGTCTCTTGGGGTGTAATTCAGAATAATATTGTTCAATGCTCGGTAATCAATAACTCGGGCACTACTATTCGCATTACTACTAGAACTTGCAGCACTACCAACGAGAACTGAAGGTATCATTTCGAGCATACCTTCCAAATCAATTTGCGACAACTCACAATCCATCATTTTGCTGATGTGAATAAGTTCTTCTTTTGATATTTTCCCCGTTAGGCGAAGATCAACAAGTGAGCAAAGACTTAGGAACGACCTACCAACCGCATTCGAATTGATTGCAGCATCTTGAAACTTCCCAAAGATTACTTCTGATTTGCTCTTGGGAATACTTTCAGAAACAACAAGTAACTGTTGGCAAAGTCTAGAGAAGAACACGTGAATTCAACAAAATCAAGGCGATGAATGCTTACTTTTCATAGTCTATCAGTGTTTCATATCTATCTTTCCCAGCAGTGCGCTTTTTTAATTTATCAGTGAGTCTTCTTAGTTCGGAAGCAGTCAAATTGTCTTGCAATCCTGATCGTCTCAAAAATGCACGAAACCTCTCTTCCGAAACAACACCTTTGAATTCAGGGTCGGCTCTTTGAAAGAACCTTCTAACCGATGATCGAACCACTTCTAAATGATTGGCAGGATTTGTATCGTGAGATTCCCGTGGTACAATTTCCATCAACACATCATTTACTTTTCGAATTAATTCATGATCTGTCAATGCGTGGCGCTTTCGAAATACTTCATCATCTTCATCATCCGATATATTTAATTTATCAATACTGGTATTCAGTCCAGATTTATCTTTAGGGGGGGCACTTGTATCTTTAGGGTCGGTCGAAGGTTTCTTTAAGTCTGTAATAGTCCGATCCAACACATAAAGTCCAAATTCTTTTATAGACAGAAGTCCATCTTTGTTCTTGTCACACTCATCAAACAAACGCTTAACCATCCGAATATTCCAGTGAGCAATCTCCTTATATTGCAACTGCTTCAATCCTCTGCGAAATTCTTTAGGAGTCAGCATTCCATCTCCATCACTGTCTAACCTATGGAATATCTTTTCATATCGAGGCATTTCATTTCTAGCAAACAAGATATGATGATCAGAATTAAGAACATGACAACGATAACGCTTACTTTTCTTTGGAGGATTCTTCACAAAGTACCTTAAAATATTTTTTTAAATCTGCAAGCTGTGAAGGAAAGCGCTTCTCCATTTCACGATTTTTCTCTTGTACTTGAGAAAGAAAAGCACGTCCCATACGGAGAGTATATTTGCACATGGCAGTGTAATCTACTCGATCTTCATCTGATGTTTTAGAAGGAGGTTTTCCATCTTTGATGCCTGTATAATCACAAACGAAGCTTATCCCTGCCAGAAATTGTTCCTTGCTCATCTTTCCTCGCAAGTCGATATCACCGAGGATGTTCCAAAATTCTTTTACAGTAATAAACATCTTATCACTAGCTATCTCTGTTTCTGCGCAGCGATTTTCTAATTCGGAAATTACGCTTTCAGCATCAACGGGATCCACACGATAAGCATGGCGATACAGAAACCATGCCAACCAATCACAATCACTACTACGAGTGATAGGAATTGGAGGAGCCCCTCCATTGTCTGATAATAACAAGGTCATATCATCAATATCCCCTTTGTCGTCATCATCGTCGATAAGATCAACTTTTTTGCCACCTTCACCATCGCCAGCAGCTATCTTTTTCGCGTGTGACTTAAGCATTTCGCTATCAACGAGGTCAGTGTTTGCATTTGCAGTAATCAGCAGATCTTGCTCATCTAGACGTTCGTCGATGGCCTCTTCTGCAAATGCACGAAAATCATCATAGGTAATGCTACCCCGCTTTGATTTGTCGAACAAGGCTAACAAAGACTGGAATTGATTTTCAGATAAATCAACTAATTGAAGCTTTTTCAGTTGTGCTTTGAACTCTGGAAGGGAAATAAGACCATTCTTGTTCTCGTCAAATAAATTGAAAACAGATTGGTAATCGGGGTTCTTCAATCTCTTCGAATTGCTGAACATTTTGGCTTCACGGTAGATCTGCAGTTTTAATTCTCGACTCACTATTTCCAATTGAATTTTATCACTCATTTTTAATTGATTTTCGAAATTTGAAGAATAAATGTAATTACACAAGCCTTCCAGAAATGACTTTAAACGAACCCCATATACCTCTCCTTCAGCCACAGCAGCATCAACAAGTATAGCTAAACAAGCCCACTCTTCATTATTGGGAAGTATATTCTCAGGAAACTTTTTCGCTGCAAATACTTCTTGCAAACCAAGTTTTAGTTGTGCAATAGATATAATGTCGAGGCTAGATTTCCGGAATCTGGATTGTGGATCATTCTGTTGCGCTACCAATGGTTGTTGCATTACAGGTTGAGACCTCCTTGCCACTTCATCTTCATCGTCATCATCTAGTCCCGTCGAATCATTTTCACGGTCATCAACTACTTGACCTGTTCGATCTCCAGTATTATCTTTGGAAGGTTTAGAATAAATCATTTCGACAGTCTTCTTTATATCATCAATCTTCTTTTTATATACATTAAGAAGGTCCAAATCTTCTTTACCTGTCATTTTTACCGATTGACGATATGCACAAAATGAATCAATTACATCAGTCAATAACTCTCTTTGAATAAGAGCGACCAGCTCACCAAATGACCTACAATTTCTACCCATAAAACTATGTAACTCAGCGAGATGGACTCGTCCGCTTTTCTCAGGTGCAACAACCAGAGCTAACTCACGCGCTTCTGTGGCCGACAAACGAACACCAAGGTTCGCCATGGTCAACTCAAGGACTCGAGCACTCAAAAATCCAGGAAACTTCTGTCCCGTAGATTTTTCATATCGGCCTTTAAATTCTTTCCATTGCTGTTTCGATGCAGTTGCAGCAACATTACTTTCAATTTTTTCAGAGGTTCCTCGCACCAACCATCTACGTAAAAGTGCCGCAGATTCGCGAACGCGGAACGCTTTTTTCGCTATACTTGTGCTTTCCTTTCTCATAAATGCAATGAAGTCAGCTTCTTCAACTCTATCGTCACCATTCACGTCCAATATAGCATATATTTTGCGAGCTTCTTCTTCGGTAAGAAAAACTTCTACTTTTCCAGACAGGTCCATGATTTCGTCCAGGGATAAAATTGAATCAGCTTTCATATTCACCATTTTGAAGATTTGACTTAGAGTCAAGTTTTCGCGGATTTTATTTTTTCCGATGTATGGATGTTGAGAAATACTTTGAGCACCAATGACACCAATATCCGTCTTATTACCAATGGCAGCATTGCTACTAGTACTTTTGCTTACAGAAAATTGCTTTTGTAAATCCTTTGGAACGCAAGGAATGAGAAGTTTTAATCTAATTTTTTCCAATGCTAAATCAATTTCATAGTCAGTCAAACTTAAAACATGAGTGAATTCCTCAATGCTAATTGAGCCATTATGTTTTGAATCGAAGAAATTGAAGCATTGAGTGATATCATTAGGCTTCATATTTAATCCAACATCATGTAACAATTTTGCCCATTTTGATGGGTTCATTTTACCCCTGTTGTCATATTTATGATAAACTGATGAAAAGTCAACCATTCGTTCTGATCTAATAACATCTGAATGAACGACTTCATTACTTTCCAGTATCAAGTTCGCCAAACGCTTCATATCATTGGTTGGAACAAAATGTCTAAGTCCTAGTCTAACGGCTGCAATTAACTTCGTTTGCCGTACTTCATCAGTCAAGGCAACCGTGCCTTTAACAGGGTTGGTCATTTGCATATCCATCGACCGAGAACGCGCTGGTCGATACCAAACAAAAGAGTCAACAGATCCAAACAAACTCTTGGTAAAATTTCCATCAATTCTGATCCACCCAACTCCAGGGGATTGCCAGACAGCATCAGTCGCATCCTTCATCCTTCCTGTTGTAACATATAAATCGATAATTGCATCTTTTTCTTCTTCTTCACTCGTTGCCCTCTTTGTCCAAACGTATTGTCCAGCAATAGGAATAGGATCACAAATATACCCCGCCAAGACCAAATCCGATGAAACGCCAGTAGTGTACAGGATGATGTCAATAATAGGTTTTAGTCTTCCAGAACAAGTTCCCTGACTTCTCCTCCAAATCCATATACTCGTTTTGTTCGAAAAAGTAGTTGCTGTTGTGGTGTTGGTACTACCGCTTTTTCTCATATTTGCCTGAAAAACAATTTCTTGCAAGACTTGACAATACCCATTTCGAGAAAGAACTTGCTCTTGTGTTTCGTTGGCACTCACTCGCAGATCTACAATTGCATCCGCAATACCTCCTCCAAGAGCTTTATAGGCTTCTTTTGTGTGAGCAGGAGTGTTGACTTGCTTGGAAGCATCTTTTAAGGGGGCAGGTGTCTGGGGATCATTGCTATTAATTCCATTGGTGTCTTTTTTGTCATCTTTGGTAGGGGTATTGATCGTTACAGATTTTCCTGTGGCTCCTTCCTTTGACTGAGCGGCCAAGTTGTTAATCACAGATGACTTAGTCAGCATTCTTCAGAGGAGAAACTATAAAATAAGCGAATGATTGGTTTCCTCTACCATCTATACGCTCTGTACTCTTGGTATCAGAAATTATTATTCTTGGAGTTGTATAATACTTCTATATTGTATCGTTTATCGCTTCAAAGGGCGTATACAATACCATATAATGAACTTCACGCCAAACAAGAATATTTTTGAACACTGCTAGCCGTTACGCTCAAGACATCGTACTACAGAAATATTGCAAGAATCTATTGCATCGCTTGGATTTTGTAGGTTTGTTGGCTTTCAAATGAAAAATGGTGAAAAATAAAAGAAAAGGTTTCAGGCCTTATGAATTCGCTCTGTTGCCAATTTATTTTCTAATGGAACTTTAGTTATTTGTTATATTCCCAACATCTATAATATCTCTACAGTTTTCCCAACATCAAGGTAAGCTAAGTGTAAAAAATGGCATCTCTGTTCAATTGCACAAAGGTTGTTTCAACAAGTAGTGCAAGAACTTCTTACGTTATTATAGGATCAAATCAAAGATCGTTGGACGATTATTGTATGAATCGATTTGGAATGTCTTCCAATCACGTGGAATTAGTAAATACCAAGGTTGATTTGAGGTTATATATTGTCCAAGCAAACTATATGTCCAACGGGACATGGGAATCAATTGTGGAATGGATTGAAGGGGACAATGCTCTTCAATATGTTGAGGAATGTTCTGTTCTGCAATCGAAAGAGAGTTTCATTCCACCCAATCTACTCACCAAAATGAAAAAAGATTTGACGGAAGCGAATCCTTTAGCAGAAGTTGTCTTTGTTGAATGTAAGAAAGACAGGAAGCCTCATACTAAACGAACGCAACCAGTGGAGCAAAAGGACACAGTACAAGAGAAAGAAAAACCCAAGGAACCTGCCAGTGCACCAATTGGAAAAAAAAGAAAAACTGCTTCAACGGACAAGTAAATATGCCTTGTTTTATTCGAGCAATCAGATTTATTGAAAGAAAGCAGGTTTAAATTCTTTATAATTATCTAATTTAAAGGTACTACCATACCTCCCATACGTTTTCGACAATTACTTTATATAACATCAAACTACTACAAGCAATACAAACAGATTGTGAGATAATCGGAAATTCCTGAAGTGGAATTCTTGATCTAAAATAGTTGATATCCTCCAATACTTCCAGCTTAAGGTGAACTATTATCGACATACAACATTTAACAGAGGAAACGTTCATGGTACATATATACAATGAAATACAAATAACTAGAATCTCACAGGAAAGGGACCTGTGATGTGGCCACTATCGGTCAGTTCTATTCTAGAAGTGGTTCTGCTGGGTTCTGCTACAAAAGAGTCCGCCATATCTTGAGTTAGGTCAGCACTTCGCAAGGGGTTCCCACGGAAGCTAGAAATTATGTTCTTCTTATTTTGATTTGCAATAATGGATGCTTCCACCCTTTCACTCACGCTTCCATTCGGGGTTGGCTCTGCAACCGTGGGCGTAGTGTTCGAATTTTGATCACGTCGATGATCATAGGAATATTGCATGGATCTACTTCGACTCTGGAATCTTGAAAATTGCCGTCTCGAGAAACTTTCAATCTGACGGTAGTTGAAGTAGCAATAGCAAATTAATGCGTAACCAAACACAATGCCTGCTAACCATATTGCATTCTCCCACCCATATTTGTCTCCTGCAATATCTACTGTGACGCAAGCAAAGAAGATCGCAGAACCAAATGCAATGAGCCCATAGCACTTTGTTGGTGCGCAGCAAACGTCTATACATAATTCATCGAGCTTTTTGGTAAAAGGACCAATGAAAGGCAGAACATCGGGATCTTGGCATGCCAATGAAAATTGATGAGACATATTACTTGGATCATATGTTTTTCTAAACACATTATCTTGTACCATCCATCGCCCGATCAAAACTTCCCAAGTTAAAGTGGCAGAGCTAACCACCAGAGCAACTGCAACAGCTAGGGATGGAGACATCAAAGCAAATGTGAGCATCACTAAAAGATGATGGATAGCTGAAGCCAAAATATATTGTGGAAATATGATCTGCTGCTTTGTCGTTGATTCAGAATTGACGGACAATAGTTTGTTTTCAAATGACTCCATACATTTTCTTCCTCTTTCTTCATTAGTAATAAGATTATCACTTGATGAAATACATTTATTTACAACTTCAACATTCGAAATGGTCGACGCATCATTTGCAAAATTAGTATTGCTAGGGCCCGAATTACCCCCAAAAGGTATTCGAGTGAACATTTTTGAAGGATCCACAGAATCGATACTTTCCACTTTGAACACTTTATCCTTGTCCTCATGCAAACTGCTATGCATATTGCAATTTTCAGCAGATTCTGTCGACAGTACAGAGACCTTATCATCAATATCAACGTTCAAAATATAAACTCCCGGAAACAAATCTAGGATTCTCCATCGAACTTTCCGAGTGATCAGGAATGCTGAGACCAATGGAATAAGTAATGACAACACAGAATATGACAACAGGAAAACCGGGATATATTCTACCACAATGGTTGAATAACAATTATAGTTGTAGTAGAATAATGGAGTATATTGCGTGGAAGATTGCCAGGAAGATGTTTCGAGACAACTCATACTATCTTGATCATTGTACAAATTACAATAATGAAATGTAAAGCTCTCCGTCTCAGGGTTTTGTCTAACAAATAATCCTTCAAAACAAGATGCGTCAGCAACAGCAATCACAAGACAAGGTGCAATAACACTATTGAAATAAAGCATTGCAGACTTAAGCATCATTCTGCTTGTAGAACGCTTTTTCGGCAAGTTTGTAATGAGCGATGGTACTAAGACTGCAGTCCAAATCACATCTAGTCCTGCTAAACAAACTTCAATCAAGACTTTAATACCAAAGCTAGTGTTACTAGAAACAAGCAAATATATAAAACCAGCTTTCATGGTTAGCACGACCAAAATATTTAGAGTAAGGGCGGCAATTGAAATCCACATTGAAATTCGACTGACATATGTAATAGCAGCATTGATATTCTTTACAACAGAGCTGCGTTTAATTGATTGTCCTAAAGTGGATCTAAAATTCTTAGCTACAAGAGACGATTTGCTCTCATTTTCACTTCCAGATGTGCTACTTGTTTCATCAGCATTTCTACTGGTAGAATTTTCAGACGACCTCCATGATTGCAGAGCAGAAAGATAAAATGGCTTATCGACCATTGGAGGAATTGTATGCTTGATCCACAACAAGGTTATTAGAAGTACCATAGCCCACAAGCAAAATATACTTATTGCAGGTGTATTTCCCGACAGAAAGACTCCGGAAATTTTCCAGCGATATTGAATGGTGTAAGTCGCATAGTAATTTTTTAGAGCAGTATACAATGGAATCGAAATGGTAACCATAACAAACATTAGAACAATAATGAGTCTGCGTAAGGATCGTAATGATTTGAGAAACTGAACCAAATGAACTACATCATGACCTTTTTCTTTCAAATCAGAATTGATCAATAACGCAACTCGACTTTTCCACCATAAGACAGAGAGAAGAAAAATCTTGGCATTATCCATCCACAAAACATGTTCATTCTTCAATACAGCCCGTTGCTTTTTATCTTTTATAAATTGTAACGATTCTTCCAATTTATGATAATCATTCACGAAACACACGAGCTCAAACATCATAGAAAATACATTAGACGAATGAAGGTAATATCGAACCACAATAAACCATGCAACCAAGATTAGTGCCACAATAAGAGATCCTACTGCCAGAAAGAGAAAAAGTGACATATCAAGCAAATTGGATGCACAAACAAAATTTGTACTATCTGAATCATATTGTGGTGGTTGATGTTTATTCGAGCAAGAGAACAAATTGCCCTCGACGATGTCTATGTGGCGAGTATATTCAATAGCTCGCGGGATTTCTCCTGACAATCTGTTGTCCGAGAGAGTCAACGCAGTAGACACGGCATTGAGAGCATTCGAATAGGGGAGAAGCTCTAAACCACTAATTGTGCCAGTCAGCTTGTTAGATTCAAGATTTAAGTTGCTCAAAAGGTGCCATGATTGTAGAACAAACGGAATAGACCCAATGAGCGAATTGAAGCTTAAATCTAATGATGTTAAATTTCCATACGTCTCTAGTGAAGGGATGGTGCCATGTAATCCATTACCTGATATTTGCAAAGTTGTAATGTTCGGTAAATCTGTCCATAGACAGTTTGGTATTGTTCCTTCAACGCGTCGTGCATATTTTGGACTACCAGGAATACCAGGCCATACAGATTTGGAACAATAAGACGTTAAACCATCAAGGGAAAGAGTTTCGAGAGCAGTAGCATCACAAATTGAAGTCGGAATAGACCCTGAATAACACGACTGAAAAGCACTAAATGAAGTTAAACGTTTACCCCAACATTCAACAGGAATTGATCCAGTGAAAAAATTGGAAGATAAATCAATAGTTTCCAAATTTAACTGGATAGATCTATTGAATGCTGACCCAGGATTACCAGTAAAGAGGTTTTTTTGAACTAACAACATTGTTAAATACGAAAATTTGGAGATACCATGTGGAAGAGAAGAATCAAATAAATTATCATAAACAGTTAGTTGCTGCAAATATTTCCACGTCCCAACAGCTAAACTCCCACTAAAAAGATTTCCATCAATTGCAACTACTTCAAGACGATCCCAATTTAGCATTAATTCGGGCAATAATCGAGAGAGTAGATTATCATAAATAGAAAAATAAATCAACTGCGAAAACTCGACTTCCGGTACAGATCCATGTAAATTATTTTGCTGCAAGTAGATATACTGCAATTTCGTTAATTTTCCAATGGAGGAAGGGATAGTACAATCAAACATATTATTCGCAATTGATAGCCTTTGAAGTAAATGCATATTTGGAATTGCATCTATACTTCCGGTTAATTGGTTATAACTGACGTAAAAGCTGGTAAGATTTGTCAGATATCGATAGCTATCAGGTATCGAACCTGATATAAAATTAGCACTGAAGGATAAATAGGTCATATTTGTTGCAGCGGATTCAGTAAATGAAGGCAGAAATCCCGTCAAATAGTTAATATGTAACGAAAGATATTTGAGATAACCCGTTTGAGTTAAACATGCAGGGACGGTTCCAGTCAAAGACCCAACACCAAGATATAAATAATAGAGATTAGGCATATCACAAAATTGATGTGGGATAGTTGATGTTAAATGATTATTATGAATATATAATTGTTCCAAATCTAGGAGATTACTAATGGTTGACGGTATAGAGCCGTTCAGACCATAGGAATCTAAAGATATCGAGATCACATTTCCAACTGCATCGCAAGACACCCCTTGCCAATTATCACAAGGATTTACTGAGTCACCCGTAAAATTCCAAATATTTCCATATTTAGATAGGGGATATTTCCAAAGCCAAAACGGACCGCTAGTATTGTAATATAAATCTCTTAATGAACTAATTTGCTGCTCATCCGGTATGGATAAAGCTCGGTTCGATGCTGTGATCAAAGGAAATAAAAGCACCAACAAAACGTGCGTAATGAAAACCATCATCGAAAAGAACCTCAGCGTTCAATACACTGCCAATCTAAATTCTGCACCATAAATACTAAACTAGATATTACATGTATATAGTGGACGAATTATTTATTTCCCGTTTGCGCATTGACGAACATGCTGGTAATTATCAGATTACGATCGCTCAAACAATAATAAAATATAAGCGTATTGTAGGTAAATAAATTGGATTCGGCCCAAGCAATTGTTGGGTCGCCAGTAGTGTCAGCGCTTACAGTATATGGTATACAGACATAAGATCTAGGAAGTTGTTATAATTAAAATATAATATCCCTTAAAAAAGCCTATCGGTGCTGGCCGTGTAGCTAGCGCCATTCAACCGAATACACTTCAACCGAATTAATCCATTCGATATTCTTAATTAACGGAACCCGAACGAATTTCTGCTCATCATGGAAATCGTTGCGATTCAATAAGTATGAAATAATGTCTCGATTTCCATGAGAAATTCTTACCACAACACACCTAATGTCCTCAAATTGTCATATCATGTATAAGTCAACCACTGCGTTTGGACTGTTCTGCTTTGTTGGTTCTATAGGGATTCGTTCAGCAATCTCAAGAATGTCCAACGTCCCTGCATTGACAAACTCTCTGTGGAGTCGCTCGTACTCTTCCGGTAATAGTTGTACCATTAAAGGTGACGCTACTTTCTCCTTGAAAAGGAAGAAGTCCTCTGTGTACACCAGAACAGGTGATCAGGGTACATCAAGTGTAAGTTAAATCGATACATAAACACCGCTTTCCTAATTCTGTCATTTCTCTCGCCTAGCTATATAACGGCGAGAGGAGATCGAAAAATGATATTATTTTTCACGCTTTAGGTCATCAAGATGAGTTGAATGGTGTTCTCGGTATCGCCCGGGAGTATTGTCTACTTTCTAACAATGGACTGGACGAAATGTGAATGTGCATCTTTATTTAATTCGATTCCATATCTGATCATCCAGTTCAGGATCTCAGAGATTCAGAGTAGATTATTCGATCTAGGAGCAGCCATTGCAACCCCGGTAGCTAATTCATCGGAGGAAAAAATAAATTACACGAAGGTAGCTACTGCTTTGTTTTTTTCTGTGAACCCCCGTGGTGATATTCCAACCAGTTTCCTGCAACGCACATAGATAAGCTAGAAGCCTGGATTGATGAGCTAGATTGTGAGCTTCCTCAATTAAAGAATTTTATACTTCCGGTAAGTCTTAAACACATTGTGAATGAGTGCACATTAGGTTATATTGGAATTGTAGTCAGGTGGGTTGAGCGCAACTCATTTGAATCTTGCTAGGGCAATCTGTAGACGTGCTGAACGTTCTGTTGTGCTTCTAATCCAACAAGATATGGCTGATAAAGAGATAGGGAGATATTTAAATCGTCTGAGTGACTTCTTGTTTGTTGCTGCGAGGACTGCTGCAAAGAGAGAGAACAGATCAGAGTCAATTTGGAAGAAAGCCTTGTGAGTTCTATCTAGATTCGAAGAATGCAAATAATGAGAGTAGATATTCCCAATCTTCTTCAACGTCATCTCCAATTAAGTTATTTGCCATTCACTCAATCTGGAACTAGGATGAGTTAAAAACTACATCAATTTGACCTTGTTAGCGGTTAGGTCATACATCATTTACAGTGTATACATCATGATGTACGTGATCGAAAGTAAAATTAGCACAACGGTCCGATTCCCTAGATTCCAAATATTTAGGATTTGAATATTAGGCGTTTCGCTTTTTGTGGCGGTTATCTCGTTACTCTCCATATTGTAGCAATAACATTCATTATTCCAGCCACACAAAAAAAATATCAAGAACTCTGTCAATATCTTTTTAAACAGTATTGCACTAAAGCAGCAATGTTGCATTCGACTGGAAGTGAATGCGGAAGTACTTCTTCCCAGCCATCATTGAGCATTAGTATGGACATTGAACCAGACGTTAATAACAACATTCGCAAGTATCCTAGTATCAGTGACTATTATCGGGCCAGTTCGAAGGATTCATCGAAGCCAATTCAATTGCAAAATGGACTTTCAAACTACTCGAATTTAGTTCTTGGTGATGATCGGATTGCATTCTCTGAATCTGTCCTCTCTGCTTCTTATCGTTTGCCGGTGGAGGACAAAATGGTGATTGAGTCACCTTCCAAAGGAAAGTCCCGCGCTGCTCGCAAACGCGACTACCAAGATGCTACCAAAAAAGTTGGTGAAGCAGAGATTAATCGTTTAGAGCGTGTTATGAAGGACAAGTTATTCCAACGCTCTTATGCAACATCCAGTCCTTTTCAGGTCCGCAAAGCCTTCAAGTTCTTTGACCGAGAGCAATGTTTGCGTATCCCAATTGAAGGATTTACAAGAGCCCTCGAATTTCTTGGCTTTCAATTTTCTGAGCTCCAAAACTTAGCATTGTTTGGACGCTACGACAATGATTGCTCGGGTGAAATTGATTACATGAATTTCATTAGTACGGCCATGTTTTATGCAGCAGTTGAGCCAGATTTTGGCCAACATAATAATGCATTAAAAATTACAAAAAGTGCACCGGTTGATATATCAGATGCACCAGATTTGGAGGCTGCTGAAGTCAAGAGATTGCAACAAGTGGAACTACGAAACATTTTCAATAAAGTTGATCGCAGCAAAAGGTAAAAAAATTCTGAAACATAAATTTGTCCCGAACTAAATGATCTTGATTTTGCAACTAGTGGCTCTTTGAATAAGGACGATTTCGAGTTGCTGATGATGGCAATGGGACATAACTTGACAATGCGTGAAATAGATGCTTGTTTGAACGATATGGGAGTTGATCCAAATTCAGGAACAGTTTCGTTTAATTTGTTTTTTGACTGGTGGACCGATTCACACGGAATGAATGCCATGCGTAAGAAGACGAATAGGAAATAAGGTTGCTCGTTTATATACTGTAAATTTTGTGTTGTATGTTCGGTAATGTGAAAAAATCAATCGGCGGATTCAGGATTTTCTGGAAGCCAGTCCGATGCATAATATTTATAATGAAGATGCTGAACTTATTCATTATTAAATATTCAGCATTAGCGATTAGGTTTATAGGAGATGCAATTCTTCCAAGTAGTTGTGTATTAGAAAGCTAACAGTCTCGTTTCATAAATTAACGGACAAATTTCTCTCTAAACTGATTTGACAGTTGCATCATCAACGGAATACATATAAACACTAACTTAATAATTTACATGAATAATCACCATCAATCTACAAATCATGAATTCACCCATGGTTTCAAATTCTTATACTACACACCTAGCTAGAGTGGATTATTTCAGTCGTAAAAAACACTATTTGAATTCATCAGTTGGACGAACAATTTGCTCAATTAATTTCTCATAATTAAATGTAGGATTTTTGTTTCCATTGGCGCGGAGAATCGTCCGTAGTTCATGATCGCTCAGAAAATCGCCCATTAGATTGAACTTTCCAAACACTTGATGTAATGCTTCTTTTGTCGCAAAACCAGGCCCTCCCTCCGGTGTTTCCAGCTGTTTGAATAGTCTTGTTAAAGTCCCATCCAAAGCATAGCTATGCAAAGCGGGACGAATTCGATCTAGTATACCATAGAAACTGCTTTGTGGGAATCCTTTATCTTCCATCCATCGTAGTGTTGCATCATTTGTGTCCAATAACAAAAACTCGTGTTTCAAAATCTTGATGATTCTCCCTACAAAAAAGTCCCGTTCATTAATAATGTCACCACCATTTGAATGTTTAACGGTTCGTCGCGAAAGGAAACATCCTCCACTAAACCCTGAATTGCGAACAGGAGGTTCCATTATCTTTAAAGTGTTATCCTGCACGTAGTAAGTAATGACGAATCGGCGATCAACATCATCAATCCCACCAGAAGCTAAAGACGCCAAGAAACTGAGAACTTTGTTCTCGCCCAATTTCTTCATTGGTGGAGGACCAGGCATCAGAGAACCAGTGATGGAACGGAGTGAATCTTCATCAGACCCGAATCCAGTTGGGGGTGGAATCTCGCGCTCATGAACAACAACTTCTGGTTGAGGAAGGACGATCGGAGCGGCCAACGGAATTTGCTGTTGAATGTAAAAATCTCTGGTTGTTTTATCTGCATCAATCAACTTTAGAGCTCTTCCGTACACTTCCAACTCCAAACCAATATAAAAATCCGACCAATGAAAAAACTCTTCTGATTTTCCACGATTTCCAAGGGTCATTGTAGAATGGAAATTGCGCGGTAACTTCGACTTTTTCAACAATTTAAGACGACTCTGCTCTTTCGTCAAAGGTGATGGGATAGAAATAATCTCCAATGTATCATCGGCTAAATAATAAGTCAAAGAGAATTCAATAACATCGCCATAGAGATGCGACGTATCATCCCAACAACAGCGAAACTTCAATGTCTGACTGCCATACTTAATAAAGCCCTCCCTACCTCCATTGTCCACAGAGTGCCCCAACAATGCTTCATTAAATGTTTTATTTTCATTCTTCTTCGCATGAAACTTTCCCCATGTATCAGCAGGACCCGCTTCAATGGATTTTCGATAAGTGGTATAGGGATCAACGGGGGATTCAATTGGCTGCGTTTGAATAATGCCGAAGTTCGCTTCCAAATAATCTTTCGTCGCACGATCACAATCAGTAAGACTTTAGACGGGGAAAACAATAAAAGCAAAGCCTGAATTAGACGATTTAGTACTTACTTGATATGTCTTCCATATATGGTGATGCATTCACCGACTCTCAAATCTTCTTCTGCCAACGGTACATTGGTACCATCTTTCATGATGACAGCGCGCTTAACAAGAGTGCCTTGTGTAACACCGCTGTTCACTTGTGGTTTCTCAACAACTTTAATGCTTCCATCTTCAACGTAAAAATAGAGATTCACCTGTCTCACTTGAGGTTCAGGAGATCCTTCCACACTCTCCATAAAATATCCCGTGAAATGTAAGATCGCATTCCTATTTTCTTCAGAAACTTGTTTTCGTGCTTTTGAGACAGTTGAAGCAGCGAAACTGGTCATCGAAGCATCGTCATCAGCAGGAGGAATATATTCATCCTTCAAAAAAACTTGCTTTTCAACCAGCTTGAAGTAACTCTTCTTACCAGTAGCTTTCTGGGGATGTGATCTATAACCAGGAAGGTTCGGCAAAAAGTTTGGATTAAGATGAGAGGTGGTCGACATTTTTTTCCGACAATAGTTTAGGAAAAACTGCACTGACTTAAAATAACTATTGTATTTTTTGCTGTGGCTGCAGATAGATGGAGTTGCAACAAAAAGGAAACGGCTGACCGTTTCAAGTTGTGTAGTCATGTTTTACACAATACATGAAGTTGTGGGCTGACGTAGCTATTGATGATACGATGACAATTTAATTAAGTACTTCTATTTATGTTGTGCATGTCATTTTTCAATGTTAACTAGAGGGTAATAATGGTATGGTTCTGCGTGATTGCTATGCTTTTCTTGTTTATTCACTGCGACAGCTGTGATGGATTTCACAAATCATCCTTAATCAGCAAACAAGTTGCACCGTTAAATCTAGAATCAAACAAACGAAGAGTTTATCGTGAAATTTCCACCAGTTCTCGATTGTTTGGTTCTCATGGTTCAGTTATTATCGCAGCAGGTGGGAGTGTGTCTGGTGCAAAGTCATTGAATCAGATGCTTGGAGGTCTTCTATCTGGGGGTCTTCATGCAGTGACAGGTTGTGCTGCTTATGATATTGAGTAAAAATATTTTAATTATTTTGTGAAAATTGTATAGGTCCTGACCATATTGCTGCATTACTTCCTACTAGTGTGGGTAAATCGGCATGGTATGGTGCGAAGGTTGGTGCCACATGGGGTTTGGGTCACGGAATTTCAGCAACCACCATCGGCATGTGCATTTTCCTTTTGAAAGATCAATTATCATCGAAGTTCTCCAATATCGAAAAATTGACGAATTGGGCTGAGTCAGCCGTAGGATTGAGTCTTGTGGCAATAGGTTTGGTTGGAATGAAGGAAAGTTTGAGTGCGGGCGCATCGCACGGCGACAGTTCACTGGATCAACCTAGTCCTATCAAAGCTATTTTTGCGAACGGTCTTTTACATGGATTTTCATTAGATGGAGCACCGAGTATTGCGCCGGCGATAGTTTTATCATCATGGAGAAAAGCCGCTCTCTTCCTTGCTGCATATTCATTCGGTACAATGATTGCAATGACAATTGTGTCAAGTGGGATAGCCATCCTCTCTTCAAATTTAGGAAAGCTCTCCAATCGACCAGATTTACCGAAGAAATTGTCTTTTTTCTCTTCATTGAGTGCGTTGTTGATAGGATGTTATTGGATATTTCAGGCGCATTTTGTTACAAAATTTTAGGATCTAAATATCAACTTACAAACATACGAACTGGTTATTGATATGCCCATAATAAGTATACGTCCATGTTGTATAAAATGCTATTTTGCTGAAAGCCTCTTTCTCCCCACCGCACCTGTGTTAGCCGCCTAATAGAGCCGCCTTCTATCTTGGTTGAATAAAAATGTTCATCGAACACCGTTCGATCATCATATTTAAAACTTGGAATCTTTGAAATTCCATAATTAATATCCAACAATGTCTGACTGCACTTTTCTTCTTCATTCACCGGTGGCAATATCTGGAAAGTGGCAATTTGATTGGTTTGATCCAGCGCATCATCACTCAGTGTTGTATCAAGACGGATATTTTTACATCATCAACTATCTGGATGATAATCCCGTTCCTATATTGTTTTGTATTCAAAATGATCTTCCTGCAAAAATCTTATTTGCAAAAATATCTTTGAGTAAAGAATTCATAGCGATTCAATTAAACTTTACGAATGTTTTGATTCTGGATATTGTCACTCGCAAGAAGTATCTTTTGGAAATTAAGTCAACGTATGATGGTTCTTGCATTTTACCTCAAGGGATAATCTGGAGTGATCATGGTGGTGGAACACAAGATTTGGTGATTGTGACTAACAAGGCATTGGAATTCTATAAAATTTCTTCGAAAAAGTTATATTGTAAATCCACTCGCAATATCAATCACAATGCATTTGGATTCTGGTATAATCATGACCATCGTATGATTCTCACTTCATCCTACCGGCAAAATAACACATTCTTATCAAGAATTCAAAAAGTTAATAGTGGTATTAGCGCAACAAGTCAAAAGGAGATCCTAATAATGGAGGGATATTTTTTAAAGGCGGAGAGATCAGCAATGCCCTTGCTTGAGCTCCCACCGCCTGACCGCATGCCTAGATTTGAATTGGGTCCCGGTGTGAGTGGTGAAAGCATTACTCTTATATCTGTTTATGGAAAGCTCTTGGTTTTGGTTCAATACACTCAGGAAGAAGCAGATTTTTTCACTGTCTATCATCTTCAAAAGTCTACACATGAAAAGATTGCTACTTTGGCCTTGGGAAGCATTATCAAGCAAATCCAGCTATCTACGTATGATAACTTGATTGTATGCCATGATTTGGAAAGAAGTCATTCTCTATTATTTGATATTATGGCAACGCCTAGGGAGAAAACTTCAGTTACCGCAACACCGATTATTGATCCAATTTCTGGTCCTTCCCCTCCAGCCTATGCCCAACATATAGAAATAGAGGATCCAGATTCAACCATTCCTGGTAAACGGAGCAATTTTGCTGATACGTTCATTATTCCTTCCGTGCCGTTAAGACCAACATCTTATCAATCGGCGCGTATCTATGACTTATCTGGTTTATCGTTTGCGCTGAATCCAGAAATACCGCTAAATGGTAGTATTGGGATAGAAGTAAACGCAAAACGAGATTCCATCGATGAAATTTCTTCAAAAATGAAAGTTTCTGTTAACAATCTTACTCAACCTCGAGAAATATCCAGTTTTTATGACCCACAAATTTTTGAAATAGAATCAAGTGATTATGTATTTCACAGAACCGAACGTATCATGTGGAAAATTAAAGTTTGCTTAGCAGAAGTACTTGATCAATTCAGTAACCCTAGAGAGAAATTACTTTTCTTGTCAAGACGTGGTCGATTCTATTTCCAAGCAAATCGGCAGCAGTACGATAACAGTCCCATCAACCACGCCATCTTTGGAAATCAATTGGAAAGCAAAGAGGCAAAACAGCGTCTTTTAATCACCATGCTTGAATGTTTGACTCTTGTGCAAGGGAAGCACAATCGAACGAAGATTGGCTCCCTTGATTCTATGGAAGTGGTGCATACGCTGACAGATACTTATCTACGAGAATATCACCGACTTCGCAGCATTGAAAGTGTTAGTGCAAATAGTAGCAGCTCTACTAACAACATTAATGGAAACAATTCGCTCTTTAATTCAGACATAGACTTGAAAAGCATCGATTTGGAATTGTGTGAGTTTTATTTGCAAAGGTATACTTCAACGAGTGGAGCTAATTCACTTTTTGCTTCATATCGAATCAATTTGGAACCTAGCTACCATCGTTATCTATTTAGTGCAATTGAACAAACTCGTTTACTTGCAATGACCACCAATTCCATTCAACGTTCTCAATCACCTCTACCTCCTAATTCAAGTGGCACTTCTTTATCGAGCAACTCCTCACAACCACCAACAAATTTGCGTATGTTTAAAAGCCGTTCTATATCTCTCACTGCAGCTCCCAACGCTAGTATCAGCATAGCCAATTCTTCCACTGTTGGTTTGAGTGATGTTGTGGACTTAGAAGTTATTCTCAACAACGATCCACTTGAGCCTGCTAGTGGCCAAGCCGGAAGTGGGATGTCATCGATATCTCATCACCCATATCTTCCTGACATTAATTTAATTGGAATGAAAGTCAAAGCGTGGATGTCCCAGAAAAAATCCAATGGGATTCAAGGTAACAAAGACGAGTTTGAACAAGAAGATAGCCAAAAATTATCTAGTTTATCCATATTGAATATCGCCAACAATATCCCAAATATGGATTATGTTCCAATCAGCCTTCGTCGTGACGAAAAAGGTGATTTGGTTGTTAACCAAACCGAATTGTTGTCCTATGTGTGGATTCCTCTTTTGCTCTCTCCTGGTTGCGATTTTGTTCGGAGTTGTGAAATGTTGACTAACTATATGGTTGCACTTGTAGAGCGTGGAATTGAAGTAATTCCTGCCTTTAGTATGCTTCATTTGCATTTGTTGTACTTTCTTAAGCAATATCAAGAAATCCGTAATTTTTTGTCGATGTCTTTGTATGCAGACAATACGGAAGTCGCCTTTATGATTTTGCAATTTGCTGGTATGATGCAAGAAGAATTCCGTCTTAAGCAACTCAGCAAACCTTTTGTGGCAATGAAGACTCTACAATCGTGCATATCATGCTTTCAAACTCATGGGGTCGACATGCTGTGGAGGATGAAACAATATTCTGCAGCAGTGAAGTGGTATTTAACACACGGTTTCGTTCTTGAAGCTATTGATCTTTGTAAAAAAAGAGTTGGATATTCGTTAGGAAAGGTTGATAATAGCAGTATTTCCGGAATCGAATTTTTCATTTCCGCTGTGAATTATCTAAAAGTTGGTGCTCATCGTTCTATGAGTCTTGAGCAAGTATTGTTCCATGTGCATACCTTTTTATTGAGCTGGGATCCCAAATTGATAATTATTACCCAAGTAAGCAGTTGTAATTTCATTTCTACCTTTATATAATTTTTGTTGCAGGGATCGGTTCGCTCGAAGTTAGCTGCAACAGTGGCATTTCCAGAAGAGCTTTTTGCAAACTCGGAAGTGAAATTGAAGTTGAAAGAGTTGTTTGGCTTTATCTAAAATTTGCTAGCCAATAGCACCAATTTTTCTAAAATATTGGTCTACAATACTATCTATTTCTATTAGACCTTAACTGCAATAAACTAAGTTTGAGATAGCAAACTGATGATAGATTGTCTTGTGTAGTTGATGTAGATTCTGTGAATAGTATTAAATTGTATTAATTTAAGTGGAAAGTTGTTGAAAAACACAGTAGATTGGGATTATCCACTTTCTCTTGAATATAATCTCCGAAGTAGAATTTATATTATTGTCTCAGCAGCAGCGCGGCGCCAGCCGGGGGATTATCCATATCTGCTGCGCCCCCTGCTGCTGCTGCTGCGCCTTCTCCCCGCCGGGACTTTCTTTTTTGTGCGCCGCTATAATAATAATATATGCTGATCTAAAAATAATAACTATCTATACCTATACCAAGTGCACGCAATTGCATAATTAGCATCCCTGCCCAATCCTTTGTCAATGAAGAGAAATAGTATCCAACAAGGCAAAGTACAAGACATATCTACCCTTGCATCAAGGAATTAGCAGGATGGTGAACATTGGGAAACGACAAATATATGTTTTAGTTGCGATAATCTTTGCATTGACTACATTTTCACAAAACTCGTCTCTTACTGTCATGGGAAACGATGAATACTATGATGACTACGAAGATGAAATTATTGCCCCATCATCAACGAAATTGGAGGCAACAAATGTTGTACCAGCATCGGTGAGCACGAGTATATCTGGGGAGGTGTATGAAGAGTACGAGTATGAGTATGAATACGATGATGAAGAACAGACTGCCCAGAAAGAAGAGGCTCCGACACCATTTGTGCGAGGCCCTGAATATAATGGCTATCTCCTTCATGGAGGGGGTGGTTTAATGCGGATTACAAAGCCAATGGTTGACGGAATCTACTTGAACGAATCTTCCCAGGTTTATGATTGCCCCAAGAAAGAAGAATCATTTATACTCATGCTTGAAGCAGATCCTGATATGGATGAGTCGAGTGCAGAGATGTTGTTAAAGCAAGTGCAAGGTCTTCGCAAAAGGATGGAACAGGTTCATCAAATTTTTAGCAACCTACTGAATGACTCAATTTCTACAATGTCTTCTGAATTGCAATCCGAACCTCAGAAGCCTCCCGACTCAGCTCCCTCGAGTGCAACTACAAATGCTGCGAAGATAGATTCGGGAGTTATTAATGATAAAAATATACCAAGAAAAAGGCTTTCGTTTCGGGAAAAACAGGCTATGAGAGCTCAAGAAAAAAAAGAACAAAAAGAAAAACGTGAGAAAGTAAAACCTAAATTTCGACTAGGTGCTGATTGCGAAACTTTATTGTGCGGATCTTGTAAAGCTGTTGTGGAGGAGTTCGCTGAACTGGTTTACGAAAATATTAAGAATCCAAAGATAAAATACTTGGATCAAGTATCAGAATCTCTATGTCGGTCGAAGGGGATCTCTCTAAAGTATAAAGAAATTGTCAATGATACTTGCCAGTTCTTTTTGCAGGTACATATTACCATTTAGTCTCAAGATTATATTTCAGTACTATGCTCATTTTGTAGGAAAGTTTGGGCTACAAGGAAGCTTTGATTACTACTTTTGAAGTTGATAATGATTGGAAGAATGTTCGTTCTCACAAAAATATCTATCCGAAGAAAAAGAAGGTAAAAAACGTTATCAATTTTGAAGAAAGTCATACAAAAGCTCATTCTCAATTTCTAGATCTGTTTAGATATTGGTGCTTGTTCTCCCACCCAATTTGAATTTCAATCAGTACCTGTCTTGACGACTCAACAGCACTGGGATGAAAAATGCTTCGTATGTCAAGCCTTTGCGAAAGATTTAGAGGTAATGGATATTAGTGAATATGAACCGTAATTTACCTAACGTCGTCAGGAAAAAGTACAACTGCATCGAGTAATAACTGAAACGAGTGTGGTCGGTATCGTGGCGAGCACTTGCGATCGACTGGTAGGTCTTAAACATATGGATTAATGGTTATACAGCTAACCAGTTTTCACAGGGTCTAGAGACTAAGTATTATGATGTTTGCAAATCTCTAGTGGAAGGAAAACTTTTGGATGATATATCGTGGCTTGCTAAAGTCCATGGAGAGAGTATTGCTAGACGACTGAAGGGAGAACAGAAATTTGAAGATAAATTATGCGAAGAGATTGATTGGTGTAAACCTTGGGTTGACCCAGATGAAGCAAAGGAGAAAGAAGCAGAGAGAACTCTTGAACAGGTGTTCTTTTAGCACAGTTCCGTGAGACTTGGAATCAAAGAATGCAAGAAGTATAAATGAAAATTCTTTATATGGGTTTCTCCCTGACGGCAACTAATGATTCTTTCAATTTTTCGATTACTGGTGTAATGCATTGATCTTGGATGTTGTCGACACTGAATCCCCATTGTTTACAGTTTCTTACACAAAAATCAGCTGCAACTCGCCCAAGTAAGTCCTTTCGCGGATTATAATGGATTTCATATGCGTCTCCGTCAACATTCAATATTACCTGTTGAGAAAAAGGTTTGATAACTTTAGCCATTCTTGACATCATGCAATATAAACCTTAATTAGTGATTCTGCAACTTCAATTTCTTCACTAAGGTTCTTGGCATTCTCATTATTAGTCGATGATTCTTTAACAAATTTTCGATTGTGCGCGAATTTCTGCAAACCAGAGATCTTTAGAGTAGGGTCAACATCAATTTGATCAAGAGTTTCTTTTGTAAATAAATCATCATGGGAATATTTATTTGACTCCAAATGATCTTTAGTTTGAAAATCTCGTTCAATTGTTCTCAAATGCTTTTCGACAGGTAGAGCACAACTGTCAAATGTTTCTTTCCTTATCCCTAATTCATTGCTGTGAATGTTGCAAAATCTTCTTGCTGCAATTATGGGAGTTTCTTTGGTTGTATCATAATCTGCAAAATAACGTTTTCCCAGTATGTCTAAGGTTATTTTCAACTTCCCTCCCCCGTGAATTTGATAATATTGCGATATCTCAGTAGTATGTTTTGGAGATGAAGCAAATTTATGGTGCTCATCCAATGAAAAACCTGTGTGTGTTGGTACTTCAGCTTCTGCAAAAAGCTCACCTGGATCAATAGAATGCTCAAAATTTGTTTTTGCCTTCTGTTGCATTGTCTCTCTTTGTTGATGTTTTTCCACCTCTTGAATTAGAAAATCCCCCACCTTTCTAATACACTCTTTCACGATATCTCCATCTACTTCTGCAATTCTTTGATGACAAAATTTACGTGCCATGTACATGGCATCACCGTGGGTGGGTGCGAAAGAGAGAACAAGGTCTTTTCCTTGAAAGCGCAACCTAACATCTATCTCAGTTTTACCTATAACGATTGCTTCATCGCCGCAACAAGTGGAAAAGTTGATAAATGCCAACACCGTCAGTAGCACATAGACTACAGTAGACCAAACAGTGAATGACATAACAACGGAGTGTTATTATTATTCCAATGCAAATATTGCTAACTAATTAGCATTACACGTAACCTCGGATGATGCCAAATGAATAATGTTCAGTTGATATTACGCTAACACATTCAAAGCTACCTTGCTGTTGATGGATATAGTGGATTTTGAATATATTCATGAATAATATCGTGTTGTTGCACGTGGATATTCGTTACTTAGGCCTTAGGCTTAAACTGCAACTATTCCATTTTCCAATACTCGAATATAATATTAGGCTTATATACCATATATAGTGTTCCGGTTATATCTGAAATCCAAAATGAATGATAAAATGTTGATTGAATGGGGGTAACACCACTGTAACGCTAGTGTAACCCACATCATGGACTCGTACAATAAATCAGTTACAATAGAAGTATAAAA
>JACCEA010857207.1_pt1 | contig 27665 bp, 18 predicted proteins | sample 7449851 | NCBI WGS metagenome assembly JACCEA01 (sample SAMN15323453, study PRJNA562643) | freshwater metagenome | isolation source: river surface water | place: USA:Blue River Watershed | collected 2017-08-18
CTGGCAAAACACCGATCGGCTCGAAGCGCGTCCGCCACCGGTGCGATGAGAAAGTCGAGTGACCCGGTTACGAAAATGATCGCATGGCCGGCGCGGCGATGCTCCTCCAGTTTGCGCATGGCAATAGCCGAAACACGGGGGCAGAGTTCTTCCCGACAAAATTCTTCACCCAGTGGTTCAATCACTTGCGAAGGTTTCCCGGCCAAGTACAGCTTCCGTTGGCGGAGAGGATGAAGCGACAAGGGAGGAACATTCCGCAAAAGCCACGCCACGCTGTCTCGAGCTTCAGGCCACCCGACAATCCCGCGACGCCACAGCCAACGAAAAAATCTCAACTCACTTGCTTCGCCGGGTAAGATTGTATTATCGACATCAAAGAATGCAGCAACCGTAGAAGCAAGGTCTCGTTGATCAGTCTGTATCATGCGAGTGCACCGGAGGTATGAATTGAGAGCGCAATTCTACCGGACGATTCGTTCATTGACAAGAATTTTGGGCTACTTCTATAATACAGCTTCCTTTCCCCTCATAATCCTGACTTGGGGGTTTCAACGCAGGGTTCGTGAGAGAAGCCTGCGAGAAGGCCGGTGTGAGCGAAATCCGATGACGGACGTTTCAGACCGTCGTCGTGGTGAGCACCCCAAGCATACGATGGCAGGGTTCGTGGCAACATCCTGCTGAGTGCCGAAGTGGTGGAATGGCAGACACGCACGTTTGAGGGGCGTGTGGCGCAAGCCGTGCGGGTTCAAGTCCCGCCTTCGGCACCATAGGATTCATCGTTGTATGGTTACAGGGACTCATCCTAACCCCCAACGGTGATTTCCATCGGTTATACGTCGTCCAACGGGTCTTGTGCTCCAGTCTATTCGTATGGACCGATGTACCGAGCGATTTCCTCACTCACGGCCTCTCCTAATCTGGTTCTTGCCTCGATAGTATCAGACGATTTCGCATTTCCCTATAACGGTCAATCGCTCTCATCCAAGCATGGCTCCTTGATTGGAGTGCCTGATCTCCTCCAGTGTAGACACGAAGAGTGTTAGTGAGAGGGGGTGGTAATTCTTGAGGCGATGTGCTGGTTGGATCTAGACTTTCGCACCCACATAATAGGACACTGCAGACCATTTGGCCCTAGTCGTGCTAGGTGGACGGTCTGTCATGACAGTGCGCCGTCAATCTCACTCTTTCACTACCTCGGCTAGTATTCGGCTATTCCCATCACAGGGCTAAGGAGCTTCATCATGAACGGCCCCCTCTCTCTTGTCGATGTCCTGCGTCAACAAGTTGCTCATCTCGTACGCGAACTGGCCGAGCGAGACAGTGTGCTTCACGAACGAACTCGGCATCTCCGAGTGGCTCAGGCCCTCGCGCATCTGGGTAGTTGGGAATGGGAAATCGAGAGCGGGGCTGTTCGGTGTTCGCTTGAGCTGTATCGGATCTTCGGCCGTGAATCTGGGGCAGATCTGCTGAGCTTTGATGGGTTTGTGGCGGCAGTGTTTCCGGAAGATCGTGATCGGGTCATGGCCTCCATCAATCATGCCTTGGGGGGGAGTGCGTCGTACGATGTGGAATATCGGATCGTGCGTCCGAACGGTGAGGTGCGGACCATTCATTCCTGTGCGGAGGTCTTGCGAGACGATCAGGGGAAGCCCTGTCGCATGTCTGGGTCTGTCCTGGACGTGACCGAGCGGACGCGCATCGCAGAAACGTTGCGCTCCTCGCAGGACAAGCTGAGGCAAGCGCTCCAAGCATCGAGTATCGGACTGTGGGACTGGAACACGCATACCAACGAGATGACCCTGTCAGAGGAATGGACGCGTCAGCTTGGGTACGAAAAGATGGAGCTTTCGGACTCATTCGAGACGTGGGAAGGTCTGTTGCATCCGGAGGATCATGATCGTGTCATGGTGTGCTTGCAGGACGCTGTCCGTAAACGTCATGGAGAATATCGGCAGGAGTATCGGCTACGGCACAAAGATGGAACCTATCGATGGATTGAGTCTCGAGCCGCGTTGGTGGCAGACGTTGACGGTCGCCGGATCCGCTTCCTCGGTTCACATATGGACGTGACGGATCGTAAACGCATGGAGCAAGCGGTACGAGAGAGTGAAGACCGATACCGTACGCTGGTCGACCTGTCACCATCCGGAGTCTTTGTCTTCTGTGACGGACGGACCGTGTACGTCAACCATAGAGGTGTTCTTCTTCTGGGGGCGACAGATCCTCAGGAGCTTCTTGGGCGATCGATGTTTGACTTTTTGCACCCAGATTACCACCGAGATGTCCGTGACAATGCCCAACGGGTGCTCGCTGGAAACGTCTCGGTCCATAGCGCGGAACGAACCTATCTCAGGAAAGATGGAACGTCGATTCCCGTTCAAATGGAAATCGCCGGGATCGTGTGGAACAGCTCCCCCGCCCTCATCGTGCTGATCTCCGACGTCACGGAGCGCAAGCAGGCGGAAGAAGCGTTACGGGCGAGCGAGGAGCGGTTTGCCAAAGCGTTCAAGACCAGTCCCCATCCCATTTTTATTAGTGAGCTCGAAACCGGGCAGCTGGTAGAAGTCAACGATGCGGCCAGTCAGCTGTTGGGTCATCACACGGAAAAAAGTGCAGGCCAGATTAGTTCAGAGCTTGAGGTTTGGGGGCCGGCGGAGGAGCAAGTCCGTCTTCGCGAGAGATTGAAACAAGCTGGTCCGGTCCGTAACCTGGAGGCGAATTTCCGGGCCAGCAACGGCGATGTACGCCGCTTCCTCCTGTCGTCGGAGCTCATTGAGTTGAATGGGAAACCATGCAGGGTGACAGTTGGGGATGACATCACAGATCGGAAACGAGCTGAGGACGAGTTGCGCCGATCACATGGTTTGTTGCGGCAGGTCATCGATGGCTCGCCGAATTTTATCTTTGCCAAAGATGGCGACGGGCGATTTACGATGGCCAATAAGGCGGTTGCTGACTGTTATGGGACAACGGTGCACGATTTGATCGGGCAGACAGACGCTGATTTTAATCCCCATTGGGATGAGGTGGAGTTTTCCCGCGAAAAGGATCTCCAAGTCATGACGTCCCTGCAGGAGTGCTTTATTGCCGAGGAAAAGTTTACGGATTGGTCTGGAAAGACGCGCTGGTTACAGACCATCAAGCGACCGATCGTTGATGACCACGGGCGGTTCCACATGGTACTTGGAGCGGCGACAGACATCACGGAGCGGAAGCGGATGGAAGAAACGCTGCTCCAGCACGAACGAGATCTGAATGCGGCGTTACAAGATCGAGAACGGATCAGCCAGGACCTGCATGACGATATTCTTCAATCAGTCTATGCGGCTGGGCTCGGGTTGGAAGCGTGTCGGTCAATGATGAAACGCCAACCTGAGTTGACCGCAGATCATTTTATCGCGACATTGGAACAGGCCATTGGCCAACTCAACCAGGTCATCGAGAAGATCCGTAATTTCATCTCAGGGCTTGAGGATCATGTTATGCAAGGTGGCGATTTTATAGCGGACTTGCGAACTATGGTCCAGATGATGTGCGGGGCATCATCCATTCAATGCCGGGTACGGATTGATGACAAGGTGGGGCAGTATTTCTCACCTGAACCCGCGCTCCATCTCATGAATATTGTGAGGGAAGCATTGAGTAACGCCCTTCGTCATAGCCAAGCCACACATATTACCGTGTCATTGCGTCAATTCCTTGGATCAGTCCGTCTGACGGTAACGGACAACGGTATCGGGTTCGACCCAAAGTCGGTTCAGGGTGTTGGCCAGGGCTTAGAAAATATGGCGGCACGAGCGCACAAAGCCGGCGGGGTGTTTGCTGTACGATCTGAATCTCGGCACGGGACCAGGATTCTCCTTGACCTACCAAAAATATTCACCTGATTATTCCAATTAATCAAACGGTTAAAAAATCACCTGCAGAGGCATCAGGGACAGGAATCCTGCCTCTGGTTCCATCGATCTGTACGGTTTCTGCGCGAGTTCCTTCAGAAGTTTCAGGCCATTTGGATCTAGACTTTCACCCGTGGTCGTAGGAGACTAGCTCCCGCTTGGTTCCTGGTGATTAGGAACCAATAGCCTTGGGCTGAGAGCCATCGGCTTTTCCGGTACATGCCTTCATTGCACCCAGTGTTGCGCCGTGAGGTCGTTGCCGGAACAAGTCGAATGGAAGTTGCGAAAGAGCGCTGAGGGAGGAGTCCCATCATGAATTCGACCAGTCACCTGGCTGAATTGGACTTGTTGCGTAGGCAGGTCGCGGACCTTTCACGGGAATTGACGGAGCGGGATCAGACTTTACAGGAGTTCACGCGACAGCGAGACGACGAGTTACAAGATTTGCGCGAACGATCCGATATGTTGCGCGCGATCGTTGCCGGGACGGCTGCGGAGACCGGGGAAGACTTCTTCTCAACCCTCGTCTGCCATCTGAGCTCGGTATTGGGTGTGCAGTATGCCGTCGTTGGGGAGATCCACCACCGTCCGGTGAAGAAGATCCGTACCCTCGCCGTCTCAGCCAACGGCAGTCTCGTCGATAACTTCGAATATCCCCTGGTCAATACTCCGTGCGAAACCGCGCTTGGTCGGTCCTTTACCTGTTTTGAACGAGATGTCAGGGCGGTGTTCCCACTCTTTGGGCGGTTGGCTCAGTTGGGCGTCGAGGGATACTGTGGAGTCCCGCTCAGGACAAAAGACGGCTCGGTCATGGGGCTGCTCGCTCTCATGGATGCCAAACCGTTGCGCAACACCGATCGACTGCGATCGCTGATGGCTGTTTTTGCCTCGCGGGCAGGAGCTGAGCTCGAGCGACGGCATTCCGAGACAAAACTCCAACAACAGCAGCGTCAGCTCCTGGAAGCTCAAGCACGTGCGCATCTGGGTAGCTGGGATTGGGATTTAGATAGCGGGGCTGTGCACTGGTCGGAGGAGCTATCTAGGATCTTCGGTTATGAGCCCGGAAACGGGGCTGTCTCCTATGACACATTTGTGGCTTCCCTCCACCACCTGGATCGGGCGCGTGTGAAGGATGTGATCGACACTGCACTAAAGGGGGGCACAGCTTACGACGTCGAATGTCGCATCGTCCGTCCTGACCGTACGACTCGTGCGATCCATTGCCGTGGAGAAGTCTGTCGAGATGGCGACGGTCGTCCCGTTTTTGTCTCGAACAGCGTGTTGGATATCACGGATCATCGGCATATTGAGGAGGAACTCCGGCTTTCCCGGGAGCGACTCCAACAAGCGCTTCATGCCTCAGGCACTGGGTTTTGGAACTGGAACACTGAAACGAACGCCGTGGTCTTTTCCGAGGAATGGAAACGACAGATAGGCTATAGCGGGACAGAGCTTCCAGATGCATTTGAGACCTGGACGAGCCTTCTGCATCCCGACGATCGTGAGAGCGCTATCGCCTACGCCATGCAGTATCGGGCCGTGCCGGAAGGGGACTATCGACAAGAATTTCGCCTGCGGCACAAGAATGGCACGTATCGGTGGATTGAGTCACGTGCCTCCTTTGTGACCGAGACCGATGGCCGGAGAATCCATCTCCTCGGATCCCATATCGACATCACCGATCGTAAGCGGATGGAGGCATTGGTACGGGAGAGCGAAGAACGGTACCGAACCTTGGTTGAACTATCCCCATCCGGTGTCTTTGTGTTCTGTGAAGGACGGACCGTCTACCTGAATCGAACCGGTGCGCTTTTGATGGGTGCGCGGGATCCGCAGGAGATTCTCGACCGACCGACGTTTGAGTTCATCCATCCCGACTACCATCAAGAGGTTCGCGACAGTGTCACACGACTGTTCGGGGGCGGTGTATCTGTCCATAGTGCAGAGCGAGTGTATGTACGGATGGATGGCACGACGATCCCGGTTCAGGTTGAAGCCGGGCGGATCACGTGGGATGGCAAGCCGGCGATTCTTGGGATGTTTTCCGACATCACGGAACGGAAGCAAGCGGAAGAAGCGCTGGCCAATCTCAATGCGACATTGGAACGTCAGGTGAGCGATCGGACTGAGGCACTGCGCCGGAGTGAGGAACGCTTTCGGCAATTTTTTGACCATGCGCCAAATGTGACTTGCCTCAAGAGTCATAATGGGAAGTATCTGTATACCAACCGGCGCTTCGATGAGGTATTTGGGCTTACTTCTGGTATGGCACTGGGGAGAACAGATGAGGAACTATTCTCTCCGGAACAGGCCGCTCTATTTCAAGCACATGATCGAGAGGTATTGGTCAGCGGTCTGGGACAGGAGTTCGAGGAGGTTACGCAACAGCGAGATGGGCTGCGTACCAGTATTGTCGCGAAGTTCCCCGTGCCTGATGTTTCGGGACAGCTCTCTGCCATCGGTGTCATTGCTACAGACATTACCGAACGGAAGCGCATCCAAGAGCAGCTAAGACTCTACCAAGAGATCTTCACCCACTCAATCGACGGCATTGCAGTCATTGATCTTCATGGACGGTATCTACAGCAAAACAGTGTGCACCAACAGATTCTCGGTTATTCGACAGATGAACTCAATGGGAAGACTCCCGCGATCCATTTAGGAGAGGAGGCCTTCGCTCGTGTAGGGCAAGCACTATGTGCCACGGGTACTTATCGTGGTGAGGTGGAGAGCCGGACAAAGCATGGTGCAACACTCACGCTGGATCTCACAGCATTTACCGTGAAGGATGCTCTGGGTCAACCGGTTTGCTATGTCGGAATCAAGCGCGATGTGACCGAGCGTAACCGTGCACAAGAAGCCTTGAGGGAGAGTGAAGCTCGGTGGCAGCAGTTTGCTGAGTCGGTGGGGGCAGCATTCTGGATCGCGGATGTGACGTCGGACGAACGCCAGGTCGTGTATGTCAATGCGGCATTTACCTTTATCTGGGGTATCGAGCGCGAAGAAATCTATCAAGACTGGTCGCTGTGGCTCGACTCAATTCATCCGGATGACCGTCTGCGGGTGAAGACAAGCCATGATCGATTTGTCAGTGGCGGGATGACGGCAGTGTTCCATTGTGAGTACCGGATTGTGGGACGGGATGGCCATATCCGCTGGATTTCCGATCGCCGCGTCCGAATGGCTGGGAGAGAAAATCGCATTGCGGGAATTGCAGAAGATATCACCCACCATAAGCAGCAGCTTGCGTTGATGGCTCAAACAGAGGTGATCGGGAAAATCGGCGGGTGGCAGTTGGATTTTCTGACGGACCGGCTGTGGTGGAGCGAGGAAACGTATCGATTGCACGAAACGACGGCGGAGGTGTATTGCCCGACGGTGGAAACGGCGTTGAATTTCTACACACCCGAAAGCCGTCCGCTCATTGCTGATGCGCTCGAAAAAGGGGCGAAACAGGGGGCAGCGTGGGATCTGGAGTTGGAACTCATCACCGCGAAAGGCCGTCGGATTGCGGTACGGGCTGTCGGTAAGGTTGACGTTGTGAACGAGGGAGCCGTGCGGTGTTACGGGACATTCCAGGATATCACGGAGCACAAACTGGCGGAGGAAGCGCTCCGGCAAGCACATGATGACTTAGAGCGGAAAGTCGTCGAACGCACCGCAGAATTGCAGGCGAGCCAAGAACGCTACGCGCGTGCCACAGCCATCGGCAAAGTGGGGGTGTGGGAATTGGATGTCCTCAACGGACAGTACCATGGGGATACCAATCTGAAGGCGCTGTTTGGGTACGGAACCGACGAACTCTCCACGGATCCATTTGCCTGGTTGAGGCTGGTCCATCCTGAGGACCAGCCGATCGCGATGAGAAACTGGGAGTTAGTTCAAAACGGAGCGGCCGAGACCTCTCATTACGAGCTCCGCCACATCAGGAAAGACGGCTCGATCGTCTGGGGTGACGTGCGAGCGCATGCTGTTCGAGATCCGAAGGGGCGATTGACACACTTGATCGGGGCCACTGTCGATATCACGGAACGGAAACGGGTTGAGGTTGCATTGCGAGAGAGTGAGGAGCGCTATGCACGTGCTACAGCCCTCGGCAAAGTTGGCGTATGGGAATGGGATCATAATAGCGATCAGTACTATTATGGAGACGCTCATCTCGGCTCTCTCTTTGGATATGCGAGAGGTGAGCTCTCTTCCGAGCCCTATGCTTGGTTGAGCTTAGTCTATCCTGATGACCAGCCAACTGCATTGGACCACTGGGAACAGATACGTACTGGGGCAGTGCCGATGTGTCATGTCGAGCTTCGCATGGTCAAGAAAGATGGCTCAATTGTCTGGATTGATGTGCGCTGCCATAGTGTTCAGGGTCAGAATGGACGGGTAGCCCGGCTGATCGGTGCTGCCGTCGATATCACCGAGCGCAAGCACGCGGAAGCGGCATTGCGTGAAAGCGAGGAACGCTTTTCTAAAGCCTTCCGCACGAGTCCTCATCCAATAGGGATTACGGAGGCCGTAACGGGTCGTTGCATCGAGGTGAACGATGCGTGTCTGGAGGCGTTCGGTTTTCGTCGAGAAGAAGTGATCGGAAACACCACATTTCTGCTAGGCATCTGGCCAAAACTCGAGGATAGAGCACGGGTCATCGAGCGGTTGAAAACTGGACAGCCGATGCGCAACATGGAGTTTGCGTTAAAGACCAAATCGGGTGCGTCGCGCTATTTTCTGGCCTCCGCTGATCTCGCGGAGCTGAACGGAGTCCTCTGCGTGGTGACTGTTGCGAACGACATCACGGACCGCAAGCTAGCCGAGGAAGCACTGCGCATCAGCGAAGAACGCTTTGCCAAGGCGTTCCAAGCGAGCCCTCATCCGGTCGTCATCAGCGAGCTAGATTCTGGTCTCGTCGTCGATGCCAATGAGGCCGCGTGGCGGCTGTTCGGATATCGCAAAGAAGAAGTTGTGGGACAGACGACGTTGCAGATAGGACTTTGGCATTCCATGGAGGAGCGAGCTCATTATCTTGAGCAATTGAAATGCCAGGGATCCATCCGCAACTTGGAAGTGCAACTACGAAGCAAGGACGGCGATATTCGGATGTGCCTGCTGTCTTCAGAGCGTATCGAACTGAATGGCAAGCAATGTATCGTGACGGTCGGGGACGATATCACGGAGAGCAGGCGTATGGAGCGAGCGCTGCAGTTGACTCAGTTTTCGGTAGACCACGCGGTGGAGGCGATCTTGTGGGTGGATCAGACTGGTCAAATCTTCAACGTCAATGAGACGGCCTGTCGTATGCTGGGCTATGCACGGCAGGAGCTGATCACCATGACGGTGCATGACATCGATCCTAGTTTACCTGTGGAGCGGTGGGTGGAACATTGGAAGGACGTCAAAGAACAGGGAGCGTTGGGTTTCGAAGCCAAGTACTGGTCACGCACCGGAGATGTCTTGGAGACAGAGGTGACCTTTAACTATTTGCAATATGATGGAAAAGAGTATGGCTGTGCGATCTTGAGGGATATCGGAGAACGTAAGCGGGCAGAGTCGGAGCTTCACCGATCCCATGCGTTCTTGCGGCAAGTGATTGACACCGATCCGAATTTTATCTTTGCCAAAGACCGTACCGGACGTTACGCAATGGCCAACAGATCAATCGCCGACTGCTACGGCACCACAGTGGAGGATCTGATTGGCAAGTCGGATGCTGATTTCAACAGGAACGTGGAAGAGGTAGAGTTCTTTCGTGAGAAGGATCTTGAAGTATTGGACTCACTGGAGGAGCGTTTTATTCCTGAAGAAAAGGTCACGGATGCGGCGGGAAACACACGCTGGCTACAGACGGTCAAGAGGCCGATTTTCGATGACGAAGGGCAAGTCCATATGGTGCTGGGAGCGGCAACCGATATCACGGAGCGCAAGCGGATGGAGGAGATGCTGCTCCAGCGAGAACGAGATCTGCATGCGGCACTTCAAGAACGAGAGCGGATCAGCCAGGATCTGCACGATGGTATTCTCCAATCATTGTATGCGGTAGGGCTTGGGTTAGAGGCGTGCAAACCGATGATTCGGCAACAGCCTGATCAGAACGTGGCGAAACTCACGTCGATGCTCAATCAGGGGATCGGCCAGCTCAACCACGTGATGGGAGAGGTCAGAAACTTCATTGCGGGATTGGAGTCTCACGTCATCCAAGGTGGAGATTTTCCAACGGCGCTTCGAAATATGATCCGAACCATGTGCAGTTCAGCAGCGGCCAAGTGTATGGTTCGAATCGAAGGCATAGCCGCCCGACAACTGTCCACGGAACAGGCGCTCCATGTCATCAACATCGTCCGAGAAGGCTTGAGCAATGCCCTGCGTCACAGCGGCGCCGGGCGGATTATGGTATCGCTCTATTCGCTTCGTCGTTGTGTACGTCTTGCTATTCAGGATGATGGGCTCGGATTTAACGCCAGCTTGACGCAGGGAGTTGGGCATGGATTGGGCAATATGGCCGCACGGGCTAAGAAGGTCCGCGGCCGGTTTGCCATTCAGTCGAAGCCAAACGAAGGGACGAGGATCATTCTCGATTTGCCAAAGGACACGACCTATGCTCATGACTAAAACACAAACGATCCGAGTGTTGCTCGTCGATGATCACGAAGTGATTCGGGTAGGGCTCCGGACGGTACTGAGCCAGAATCAAGGCGTCAGTGTCATCGGGGAAGCCGGTACTATGGGAGACGCGATTCTGCAGTCCCAAAAGTTGAAACCCGACATCATATTGATGGATGTCCGTCTCCCCGATGGGTCCGGAGTCGATGCCTGTCGCGAGATTCTTGGGATGCTTCCCAGCACCAGAGTCATTTTCCTGACCTCGTACGCTGATGATGATTCTGTGCTGGCAGCCGTCCTCGCTGGTGCACAGGGCTATGTGCTCAAAGAAATCGATTCCGGGGCCTTACTAGAAGCCATTCGGTCGGTTGCGAGGGGGCAATCAATTCTCGATTCGATGGTAACTGAGCGTGCGCTACGATGGCTGAGAGGCCTGCACGACCTTCCGGCCACGCCGGGTACGGATCAACTATCATCTCAAGAAGAACGAGTGGTGGCGCTGGTTGCCGAAGGCAAAACCAACAAGGAAATTGCCGTGGCCCTCGGACTCAGCGACAAAACGGTGAAGAACTATCTGGCGAACGTCTTTCAGAAACTTCGTATCACGCGACGTGCACAGGCCGCGGCATTTTTCGTGAAACGGCAAGGATAGGCTCATCACATTCGGCTCTAGCTCAGTAGAGGCAAAATTTGTCTCTTGTAACCCCATCATCCTTTGGTGTTCCTCGGTCAGTTTCTGTAAGATTACCCTGCTGTATTCGGATTCATAACTAAAAAGGGCGTCGAGATTCCAGTGCATGTTGGAGAAGGAGTCTCATCGCCGTTTCTTGTTGTGGCCCTTAGTTCTTTCCGAGTGTGCGGACAACAAGCGCGGGTTGTCAGACACCGCTGTGTTGTCCTGGCCTACCGGGAGGTTGTCCTTCATGGCAGCCGGTCTTTTCCTAGGAATGCTGCTTCTCCTGAGTCTCTCCCTCTGGCGTGTTCTTCGACTCCAGCGTGAGAACCTCCTGAAAGCCCAGGTTATTGAGGCGACGAAGTGTGGTGTCCTCGTGACCGACGCCACGCTCCCGCATCATCCTATCCGCCAGGTGAATGGAGCCTTCCTTGCATTGACCGGCTATGCGAAGCATGAAGTCCTCGGTCGAGCCAGCACGATTCTGAGTGGCCCCGATACCGATCGTGCATCCATGGAAAAACTTGGGCTAGCCCTTCAGGATGGGTGGGCTTGTCAAGTCTCTGTTCGTCATCATCGAAAGGACGGCACGTCATTTTGGAATGAGGTGACGCTTTCTCCGATCAAGGACCGGGCTGGGCGACTGATTACAGTTATTTGGATCATGCGCGATATCTCACATGTTCGAGCGTTGGAAGCCGATCGAAGCGGGAGACCGTCACCCACCGTGTTGTGCGAGTCCGTCTCAGAAGGAATGTTGGTGACGACGGATGGAGATGTTGTGTACGTGAACATGGCTGGGTTAAGGCTCCTCGGAGCGAGTTCCGAATACCAAGTTCTCGGCCATACATTCTTGGACTTCATTCATCGGGATTTCCAAGAGGGTGTTCGAGAACAGCTCACCCGAACATCACCTGATTCAGAGCATCGGTGGGAAACCAGAGTCCTGCATCGAGATGGAAGTACCGTTGCTATCGAGATGTCGACCACTCCAATCGTGTGGGAGGCGCAGGAATCGCTTTTGATCTGTTTTTCAGACCGGTTGTCTGCGGATCGAAGGGGCGATGATGTCGCCCAGGGTCTCCATGATCTTCGCTCTTCGGAGTCCATGACGGATATGAACAGTTGGGCCTGGGACGTTGCGCATGGTACCGAGCTGTGGTCAGCCGAACAGTACCGGATTTTGGGGTACGAGCCTGGGTCAGTGCCACCAACCTATGAGACCTTCAAAAATGCGGTTCATCCAGGGGATCGTGATCGCGTTCTCACCTTGTTCGAAGAGACGTTTACCTCTGACCGCCCATACGATATCGACTGTCGGATCATTCAACCCTCCGGCGTGGTACGGTTTGTCCGCTGTCGGGGCGTCCTCATGCGTGGACTCCAGGATCAGCCGATTCGGATGTCGGGAACCATCGAAGACATTACCGACTATAAGCTTATGGCGACGTTGGCGGAGGAACGAGTGCTCCAGCTCAAGGTTGTTTTGGATGCCTCTACCATCGGGATGGTCCTGGTGAGTCGGGAAGGAACGATCTCTCTTGCCAACGGGAAGATTGAACAGATGTTCGGGTATGTGTACGGGGAACTCGTCGGCCGTCCTGTTGATTCCCTATTTCAGATTCCCGATCGTGCACAGTATGCTTGTGAATCTCGGGATATCTTGTCGGCTTCGGCAGACGGCCTTTCAAGAACCGATGTGGAATTATCTAGTTTGAGGAAAGATGGTTCGGGATTCCCCTCCAAGATCGGCTTGTACCCGATTGCCCTCTCCTCGGGGCCGTCACTCCTGGTCACCATTGTGGACATCACGACATCCCGTCAAACTGATCGAACGTTCCGGGATGATCAGATGCGCTTGGATCTTGCCGTACAGGCTGGGCACATCGGGATCTTTGAATATGACCATAAAGACGGTACCGTCTGGTGGTCTCCGATCCTACGGACCATCCATGGCATTGGAATGGAGGAACCGGCTTCTCTGGATAGGTATCTACAGCTGGTCCATCCCTCTGATCGAGAGATGGTGAACGTGATGGCCCGATCTGTCAAAAACGCCCATGAGGATCGGATCTTTGAGGTGACCTATCGCATTGTTCGGCCAGATGGAGCCATTCGCACGATCAGTCTCTGTTACATGACCTGGTTTGACCGAGAACATCTATCAACTCAACCCCGCCAGACCGTCGGGATGCTCGTCGATATCACAGATCAGAGGGCCATTTTGACTGCTACGCCACCCTCCTCCACGATGGAATCACCTCGGACCATCCCTCGTAGTGTTTTTCATGAGTTCAACAACCGCCTTACCGCAGTGCTTGGTTTCAGCGAGCTGGCCCTTCCGCTGATTCCTCCAGAAAGCAAAGCCCATCGACATCTTCAACAAGTGATTGCAGCCGGTCGATACGCTCGTGAGCTGGCTCAAACCATTCGTCGCGCGTCGGATCAGGCCGCTTCCTATCCGGAATCCATCTCACCCCCACAGCGGGGATCGGATCCTTCGGCGTCGCAAACTGAGGTGCCGGATGTTGTCGGTCCTCATCGTTGACGATCAAGTCCAAGTACGTCAGCTGATCCGTGACACTTTAGAGGGGGCGGGGTATCATGTCGAAGAGGCTCGTGATGGAAAAGAGGGACTTGCGCGCTATCACAAACAATCCGCCGACCTTGTCCTCATGGATATTCTTATGCCTGATCAGGACGGATTGGAGGCGATCACGGCACTTCGGCGTAAGTTTCCAGATGCTCGGATCATTGCCATGACCTGAGGGACTGATGGAGTCGACGTCCCTAATTTGTTGGATGTTGCAACCATGTTATGAGCAGGGCGGACACTTCAAAAGCCATTTTGAACGTCAGGCTCTCCTCGACGCGGTCGCTGCCGAAGTGATGAGCTAAGCAACCCTTCAGTGCGCTCTTTTTCTTTGCATTGACATCGTCCGGCAATCTCGTCAGACTCGTGCCCCGTCCCGTGTGTGGTTCATCTCTATGAGACTGCTGAATTGCCTTCTGGGGATCCTCGTAGCCGTTGTCGGATTTTGGCTGATCTGGGGAACAGTTGCTCCGGTCGTTGTGCTCGGATGGGCGCTCGTCGTGGGGATCTTTCTTTGGCTGAAGGCAGAGTCGATTACCGAGATTTGGGCATGGGCGACGTTGTTACTTGGGCTGGAAAGCTTTGCATGGCCGGTGGTGTTGATGATTCAGCTCAAGGGCCCGTCGGAATCGCTCCCTGAGGCCGAGATGGGAGCAATCCTTTCAGCGGTTGTGCTGGGTCTGTTCGCTTCTGTATTTTGGATTTCGTTTTCTTATGGTCTGTTCAAACGAGCGTGGCGAACAGATCAGCCCTTGTCCGATGATGAGCCGACCAGGACGTCTATATCGCCCTCGAGGAACAGGAAAGTCGTGTAACGTTATCCGCTCTCGACCGGGTCCATATCGACGACGAATTTGATTTGCTTCTGTCGGTATTGCCTTTCCATGCTCTCAACCGAATCCCGGAGCCGACGTGCGAGGATGTCGGGATCGGCTCCCTTCACCAGGAGGCGACGGTGATGCTGGCCTTGTGCTTGTCTTCCCAGTGATGGTACGGGTCCAAGTACCACAACATGATGTTCTTCGGCAGAGGGCGGTTGCTGAAGGGATGAGCCCCAGCGAATGGCAGCCTCTTCGACAAGGGCCGTATTGTGTCCGGCAACGGTGAGATCGGCTAAATGGCACAGCGGTGGATAATTGAGAAGCCGACGCGCGGTGAGTTCCTCATTGTAGAACACATGAGGATTTCCGGATAAGAGAGCTTGTACAGCGTGGTGGGACGGGAGGCGGGTCTGTAGGATGACACGCCCGCCAGTGGATGCCGGGTACGCCGAGCCCGCTGCATCAACAAGGAGTTGGTACGTCCGCTCCGCGGCTCGAAAATCCGAGACATGCAAACCGGAATCTGCCTGAAGGATCCCAACCAGATGGTGCTGTGGAAGTGGCTCACGGGTGAACAGTGCTTGCGTCCCTATCAGAATGTCGTAAGATTTCGATCTGGCACGTTCCCACAGTGATCGGGCGGTGGCTGGATGGCGCAGTGTGTCACTGTCCAGGCGTACAATCGTGGCATGAGGAAACAAGCGATGCGCTTCAGTTTCGACCTGTTCGGTGCCCTCACCAACGGGACTCACGTGGGTTGCGTGACAGAGGGGACAGTCGTCAGGCAATTGTTCCCCAACTCCGCAGTACCGACAAGTCAGACTGCCGACTTCTCGATAGTAGGGGAGTGCGACCGTACAGGAAGGACAACGAGGTACCCAGCCACAGTCTCGACAGATCAGCGTTCTGGCGTACCCTCTCCTATTGAGGAATAACAGAATCTTTCTCTTGCACTCGAGTACTTCACGCATGGCAGAACGGAGGCCCTGGCTCAGGAGGGTTCCTCTCCGTTCTTTAGTGAGATCAACCAGCTCAATCTTGGGCTGAAGATTCACGTCCTGCTGGATGCGCTCAACCTCGGCTTCGGGATCGAACTGCGATTCCATCGATGGGTGTTCCGAAGCAAGTATTACGACGGCGCGATCTTGCTTCGCTCGTAGGCAGGCCACGTCCCTGGCGTGATACCGAGGCTCTTTGGGTTCTTTGAGGGCTGAGTCCTCTTCTCCTTCAACCCAGATGAGCCCGACTGAATCGAGCTGAGCAAAGACAGCCGAACGGGTTCCCACGATTACAGTCGGAGTCGAGCCTTGATGACGCTTCCATCGTTGAGGAGAGCTGGGTGGCTGGATGAAGACGATCTGTAGTCCGGTGAGTAGTGCGAGCACGTGTGTCAGCCAACGTGCTTTGGCAGTCTCTCCGCATACCACAATCGTTGATTTGTTGCGTGCATGCGCTTGACGAATGGCCTCCGCCAGTCTTGCGATGCGGTGTTGCCATGGAGCGTGGAGAACGATTTTCTTCATGTGGTCGACCTGAAAACACTTGTGAAGATGAGCGCGCCAGGCAGGGTCTATCTCGGGGAGTTGGTCGGTGTCGATCACTGCGTGATGCAATGTCTGTTGCCCATCTGGCTCAGCCAGGGGAGTACCCCGTCGCTTGCGAGCCGAGATACGTCCTTTGTCCGAGAGGATGCGATTGATCCACGAGCGTTCGATGAGGGTGTCGATCGCCCGCGAGGCATGGTCACGTGGGGTTGGGCGGAGCGTGGATGACAAGATTCCGGAAACTCGGTGGGCAATTCGTTGAAGACTCGGTCGCAGAGAGTCCGGGCAGGTACCTGTTTACAGTGCCATGCGCCCGAGTTGAGTGGCGATCAGGCGTGTGGAGGAAGCAGGTGTTGGAGGGCAGAGCAATCGAAGGCATTGGCCCCAGGGGGCCACATAATACTGTGCAATTTTGTGAGAGAGCTCAAGCAGAGTGGGGGAGATTGTCGAACTGTGCTCATTTTCAACCAGAGCAAGAATAGTCTTTAGGGACGTAGACGTTAGCTCGGGTGCCAGGTGGGAGTTGATGGAAACCACGACCCCCTCCAGGACGGATCGGCCGAATGGCACCTTGACGAGGCTGCCAGTCTGAAGACGTTGCGTGATGGAGGTGGGAACGAGATAGGTGAACGTCTTGGTGATGTGACGTGGAACGAGTACATCCGCAAACAGAGCCTCTGTTTGAGGCCGCGAGAACGAGACACCCTGGAGAGCCATACGGCATTCTAACAGTACGAGATCATGAAGGACACCGGATGTGTGGCCTATCCAGGGTAAGAGGGATTAGCAGGGGGATTCGTGTGCCGAGGAGTTATGATGAGTCTACCCTTCGCGAGGGATCCTACTCCGTCGACGTCCCGCTTACTGGTTGTTGCTGGGAGGCATCTGGCTTATTCGGCTCCATTTTCGTGGAAGGATTGCCGATATCGGGAGTACCAGCACGATTGCCAGTTCCAGCCTGGGGAGTCTGCGAAGAATCGTCGGTAGACAAGGTTCCAGGGGTGACCGGGCTTCCTGTATCCGAAGTAGAGAGAGAGGTGCTCGGTTGATCGGCAGTTCCGTGCGCACTCAAATGAGAAGCAGTCGTGTTCAACGTGTGGCCAGGAGGGGGCTCTTCAGAAGCATCGGTCTCGGCGGGATACATCACGATTTCCACTCGGCGATTCTTCTTGCGGTCCTCTTCCATCTCATTCGACGAGGTTGGCTTGCTGTCCCCGAGGGCGATGGCTGTGACTCTGGCTGGGTCAATACCGCCTTTCTCAACAAGATAGCGAAGAACACCGTTTGCACGGACCTTGGATAGTTCCCAATTGCTCGGATAACGAGCCTTGAGGGAAGGACCGATTTCGACGTTATCGGTATGACCTTCAACGCGAATCAATCGGGCATCGCCGCTAGTGCGGAGATATTCGATGAACTGATCGAGCACGGCATAATTCTCAGGCTTGATCGCAGCATCTCCTGATTCATAGCGCAAAAACTTGGCCAACTCGCCCAGGTTCAGGCGACTTTGTCCGGAGGCGTCGTGTACTTTCAGCTTACTGGTAACCAAATCGGCAGTTGGTCCAACAGGCGATGGAGTGCTCTGGTCTGCCGATGCATGCGCGAGTGCGACAACAGGATGAGTGGAGGTCTCAGGAACTCCGACGAATTTGAACCGATCTCCCTTGATCACACGGGTATTTGCCCTCAGGACTTTGGCAACGGCTGTGCTTGCCTCCGCGGAGAGCACTTTAAGCTGTCCGATTTTGCGAGGCGGTAGCCCAACACTACGACGGTGAATATCGAGGAGATCCCCTGTTTTCAGTCCATCTTCTCTGCCACGATCGATGTAGACAACATTAGATTGCGAAACCAATGTCATCGTGCGGTCGGCTTGAAGCTCAATAATCATCCCTTCAAGGTCGGCCGCGTTCGTGGCCGTGCTGGTAGTGGCATCCAGGGCTGGATCTCTAAATCGCGCGACCGGATCCCCGGGGGCAACCGGTCCAAAATTCACCACGATTTCCGCCGTTGTGAGGGCGTGATCGGCAGCTGTTACCCTTACAACGGCGGAGCGATTCACCACAAACCCAAGGTATTCTCGAGTGACCGGATGAAATACCTTTCGCACCCGTCGATACACGGTAAAGAGATCGCCGGATGCCACATCGGCAGGGTTATCCAGCTTGAGATAGAGGGAGTCTCCTTTTCCTAAGAGCATTCGATTCCCCGATGATTGATTGTCACCGGTGATTAGGTTCACGGTCCCGTCGATCGGGGAGGTCTTCTCAATCATTCCACTGGCGAAGGCGAGTCCTCCATCTAGGATTCGAACGGAATCGAGATTCGAGACCTGGGCGAGAGCTTGATCAAGGGAGAGACTCATTCCCGAACACAGAATTAAGAGGAGGGAGATCGTGATTTTCATAGATGGAGTCCTTCATTAAGGCAAAGATCGCTTAAAAGACCATAGCAAACAACCCTGTCTTGTCAAGAATTTGAACTGAATGTGTAAGGGGTTTGACCGATATTTCTTTCAGATGGTAACCTACGCCGCATGCTGGGTCCGTACAATTTCTCAAAGCGTTTAGTGAGCAGCGACATGGAGCCCGAGAAGGCGGCGGACGGGTATCTCCTCGTCCCTGAGGATCTTCCCAGGAAGGTTCGAATCGAAACCCAGATTCATCGGCGACGAACAGTCAAAGCGTTTTCGCCCCTCGCTCTAGAATGGGAGCAGGCAGGGTCTGCTCATCCTGAGCAGCGCACAAGCCAAGAACAACTGTAAGTGACCAATTCGTCTCATGATGTCGTGCTCGTAAGCTTCTAACCTCTCAATAGTCGGCGAATTTTTCACCATCCTTCCCTTACTTAAAAACGGTAGGGCTTTCGGGTGATCGGGACTTAGGTCCTTTGTTCTCTTGCTATCCCAAATAATAGCGAACTAATATTCCACCCTTTGCGCCTGGAATAGTCTTTCAGGTCAATGCCTTGTAAGAGAAAATCGTATGAGCGGATCAGAGGCTCTTCTTGTATATCTGACGAAGTATTTCCCAATTTTTCTCTTTATTTTTATGGGGTTAATATTGGGAATGCTGACGTTGTTGGTCAGCTACTTTGTGCAACCAAGGTACCCTGAGCCTGAAAAATTATCGACTTACGAATGTGGAGCCGAACCCTTTTCGGACGCCCGTATGCCGTTTCCCGTCAGGTATTACATTTTTGCGATGTTGTTCGTCATCTTCGACATCGAAGTCATTTTTCTCTATCCCTGGGCGGTTGTGTTCACCAAAATCGGAATAGTCGGATTGGTCGAGATGCTGATCTTTATCGGGTTGTTTGTCGTGGCCTACGTGTATGCCTGGCGCAAAGGCGCTCTGGAGTGGGATTGAGGAATCTATGGGACTGATCCAGCTGGGACGTCACGATAAAGATGGGGCTCCGGACGTCATTACCGGATCTCTTGAAAAGGCCGTAAACTGGGCCAGAAAAGGCTCGCTATGGCCGATGACCTTCGGGCTTGCCTGCTGTGCCATAGAAATGATGGCAGCGGTTTCTTCACGATACGATATGGATCGCTTTGGGGCTGGAGTGTTCCGAGGATCGCCACGGCAATCGGACTTGATGATCGTGGCAGGAACGGTTTGCCGTCGGATGGCGCCGGTCATCCGAAAAATCTACGATCAAATGCCAGAGCCGAAGTACGTGATTGCGATGGGCTCCTGTGCAACGTCTGGGAATATCTACGATAGCTATTCTGTTGTACAGGGTGTCGACCGCTTTATCCCAGTTGATATTTATGTGCCTGGTTGTCCCCCAACCCCAGAAGCTCTCTTGGACGGTATCCTCAAGCTGCAAGAGCGTATCATGCAAAAGCGGGTGTTTGTGGCTCAGCCTGATCAGGTGAAAGCAAATTTGAAGGTCTGACGCACGGTCATGCATCCTCTCTTACTGCGGGTTCAGCATACGTTCTCGGCTGGTGTGACCAACGTCAGTGATTGGCGTGGCGATGTGTCTGTGACGGTTACTCGTGACAAGCTTCGCGAAGTCGCCCAATTCTTGCGTGATGATCCAGGGATGGACTTTGACTATATCGTCCATGTCAGCTCAGTGGACTGGCCTGATGACGAAGAGCGATTTGAGGTGGTCTGGGAGTTCTATTCGATTCGAAAACGTCAGCGGATTCGACTGAAGACTCGAGTTCCTGAGTCAGATTGTGTGGTGGATTCTTTGACGGATCTATGGAAGGGAGCGGACTTCATGGAGCGTGAAGTCTACGATATGATGGGAATCCGCTTTCGGAACCATCCGGATCTCCGCCGGATTCTCATGCCGGATGACTATACCGAGGGATATCCCTTGCGAAAAGATTTTCCGTTGCGTGGCAAAGGCTGGCGAGACACGTTCGATTTTTTGGATGAAGTTCCTCGATAGGATACTTGACCGGTATGGCATTCGAAGATCAAAGAACCACTGTTTATAAGGTCAACCCGGAACACCCGGAAAGTGAGACGCTTCCGACCCTACGGACCGAGGAGCTTTTACTCAACATGGGGCCCCAACACCCCAGTACGCACGGTGTGCTGAAGGTGATCTTGGAGTTGGAGGGGGAACGGCTAGTCAAGTCTACTCCGGTGATGGGGTATCTCCATCGTGGCGTTGAAAAGCTTGCGGAAGATGGTACCTACCATCAGTTCATTCCCCACACAGACCGACTGGATTATGTCTGTGCGATGTACAACAATTTTGCCTATTGCCGTGCCGTTGAAAAGCTTCTGAATTTGCAGGTGCCGGAGCGGGCCGAATACTTGCGAACGATCGTTGCCGAAGTTCAGCGTATCATCGGACACCAGTTTTGGCTGAGTGCCCAGGCGCTCGATATTGGCGCCATGACCGTCTTCTTCTATTGTTTTCGAGATCGTGAAATCTTGCTGGACTGGTTTGATGAACTGTGCGGAGCCCGTCTCACGACCAGCTGGTATCGAATCGGCGGAGTCGAGCGTGATTTGACGCCTACGTTAATCGACAAGCTCAAGCAGTTTCTCGACTATTTCCCACCGAAGATCGATGAATACCAGGTGTTTCTCGAAAAAAATCGTATTTGGCTGGGACGCACCAAAGGGGTCGCCGTCATTTCTGCGGAAGACGCCGTTAGTTTTGGGTTGAGCGGGCCTGTTTTGCGTGGATCCGGCGTGGACTATGACCTGCGCAAGTATGAACCCTATAGCGCGTATCCGAAGTGTGAGTTCAGCGTGCCAGTCGGAAAAAACGGCGATACCTATGACCGGTATTGGATCCGAGTGATGGAGCTGTATGAGAGCGTCAAGATCATCCGGCAATGTCTGGAGCAGATGCAGGACGGTCCCATCATGGCGGATGCTCCGAGTATCACGCTGCCGCCGAAGGAACGGGTGTTCACGAACTTGGAGGCAATGATCCAGCAATTCAAGCTGTTCTCGCAGGGGTTTGATGCCCCGCCTGGAGAAATCTATTGCGGTACAGAAGCTCACAAAGGGGAATTGGGTTTCCATATCGTCAGTACGGGTGGGGGTAAGCCGTATCGATTGAAGATTCGTGCTCCGTCATTCATCCATATGGGTGCGTTCGATCATATGGCCAGAGGCTATATGATCTCCGACGCCTGCACAATTTTTGGGACTTACGATATTGTGATGGGTGAATGCGACCGATAGCGAGTAGAGAGTGCTGAGTTGTGAGTGCTGAGTTTTAGCTCAACACTAATAACTAAAGACTCAAACTGGACAACACATGGGACTAAAGCCAGCGACCAATCCCGACGTTGAAGCCACAAGCATCGAACTGAGCATTGACGGAAAAACCGTCACGGCAAAGGACGGGGTGTCGCTCTACGATGTCATCTCCATGACAGGGAAGATCATCCCGGCGATGTGTTACCACTACACATTCGATCCGTTCGGCTCCTGTGGGATGTGCCTTGTGATGCAAGAAGGCAAAAAGGCTCCTGTTCGATCCTGTACTGCGAAGGCAGCAGCGGGAATGGTGATTCGTACCGAAGGGGAAGACCTCTTTCTTGCCCGCAAGAAAGCCGTTGAGAAGCACTTGTCCGTGCACCCCCTTGATTGTCCGGTGTGCGACGCGGACGGTCATTGCGAATTACAAGATATGGCTTTTCAGCATGGAGTGACCAACCTCGCCAATGCTAAACAAAAGTTCATTCCGGAAGATACGCGGAGCCCGGTGCTCGACTTCAATATGAATCGGTGCATTGCTTGTGCGGAATGCATCAATGTCTGCAAGGATGTCTTGATGATTGATGCCTTGCAGTTCATGAAAAAGGGTGGGTTCAACCAGGTCGTTCCCAAAGGCGATCTCCCCCTTAACTGCGAATTCTGCGGGGATTGCTTGGCGGTCTGTCCTGTCGGTGCGATCACCAACAAGTTTTCCAAGTATCTGTATAAGCCGTGGCAGATGAAAAAAACGACCACCACCTGCAATTACTGCGGGGATGGTTGTCAGATGTACTTGGAAACCAAAGACGAAGAAGTCGTCCGGGTCACATCACCACTGTCCTGGAAAAATAAATGGGGTGATCGATCCGATACGGCCAAAGGGCACGGGGGGCTGTGTGTGCGGGGACGGTTTGGCTTCGAGTCGCTGGATAGTCAAAGTCGGCTTGTGAACCCCTTGGTTCGTGAAAGTGGGCGCTTGGTTGAAAAGCCGTGGCTGGAGGCTATGCACGGACTTGTTGATCGATTCGTGGCAATCAAAGAGAAGTACGGTCCCGACGCCATTGCCGGCCTCGTGACGGCCCGATGCACCAATGAAGAGTTGTATCTGTTTCAAAAGCTCATGCGCACCGCGTTTGGAACCAACCAGCTTGATAGCAGCGCGCGCTATGGGCATATGAACTTTGTATTGGCCTCCAAACATGCCATCGGTCTAGGGAGAGCCTCCAATGATTGGGAGGACCTCACGAAAGCGAAGGCGATTATCGTGATTGGGTCCAACATCACGGAGACGAATCCACTCACGGCTGTGCGCATTAAAGAAGCGGTGCGTGTGTACAGGGCCCAGGTGGTGACGTTCGACAGCGCCATTACGAATATGAGCAAACTCGCCTCACATCCGTTCTTGATCAAGCCTGGGACAGAAGGGGCGGTGATCGATGGGCTCGTGAAAGCGGCGATCGACTTAGATGTGGTGGATGAAGCGGCTGTGGGACAACATCCACAGGCCTTTGAGGCGCTCAAGAAGGCGGTGGCAAGTCTGTCGATGGAACAATTGACGGCTCAGACTGGACTGTCCGGTGAGGTCTTCGGAGAGATTGCCAGGCTGTTTGCCGAATCACCGAGGTCGATCATTCTGTGCGCGGAAGGAATTGTCCGACGGACGAACGGCTATCAGAACGTGCTCAAGTTGATGGATCTTGCGTGGATTACCGGAAAGCTCGGACAACCGGGGTGTGGGGTGAGTACGGTGACGGAAGAGCCCAATGAGCAAGGGGCTGTTGATATGGGTGCGGCTTCAGAGTTCCTCCCGGGCCAGGGCCGGTATGGTGATCCAGCGGTGCGAGATCGTTTTGCCAAGGCTTGGGGCACGGTGCTTCCTTCTCCGAGCTCTGGTGCGCACCTGGTTGAAATTTTGAAGCGCTGTCGGACCGGAGAGATCAAAGCCCTATATATCCTGGGAGAAAATCCCCTAGCCACCCTTCCGGCCTCGATGGAAGTGCGGGCTGGACTAGAACGGCTTGAATTATTGGCGGTCCAAGATCCATTCTTGACGGACACAGCGAAGCTCGCACATTTTGTGCTGCCGGCTTGCACCTATGCAGAAAAGGACGGCACCTTTACGAATTTTGAAGGGCGGGTCCTTCGTGTTCGGCAAGCCATGGATCCGCGTGGAGAGAGCTTGCCCGATTGGCACATTATGACTGCTCTGGCAAATGCTATGGGATGCCAATGGGACTATCAGTCTGCAAATGATATCCAAAGCGAGATCATGAAGCTGCTTCCCGGGTACTACAATCTTGGTCAACCCCGCAAAACCGCGGCGACACTCGACACATACTTGTCCAAGGGTTATGCGACCAAGGTCGGCGAGCGGTATCAGTCGACTCCAGAGATCCATAGACCAACTCGCCCGTTTGCCCTATTGATGGGACAGCTCCTGATGCATTCAGGGAAACTCTCTGTTCAGGCGCCCGGTTTGATCACGATTGCTCCGAACACGGCAAAATTGAGGATGAATGCGAGAGATCTGGAACATCTCGGTCTGCACGAGAGTGCGAAGGTGCGCCTAACGTCGGACCGTGGTTCTCTCCAGATTGCCGTGCAGGCGGATCAGTCGGTTGCCCCTGGCACCTGCTTTTTCCCTGAGCACTTTAATGAGCCCCCAGTAAAGGATTTAATGACGGTGACCGTTGACCCCACGACAGGTGTCCCGTCATTCAAGCAGATGTGGGTCAATGTTGAACCGGTATGATTGCGATGAAGATGTCCGCTTGCTCATGATCAGGAGCTTACGATGAGCATCACTGCCTTGACGAAAAAGATCCTTCATGCGGCCCTGTTCTATGAAATCTGGGACGCGATGAAAGTGACGTTTCGGCACATGCTCCATCGACCGATGACCTTTCAGTATCCACGGGAGCACCGCACGATTCCTGACGCGCATCGAGGGGCCCTTGGGTTGTTGCGGTACGATGATGGACGAGAACGGTGTGTCGGCTGCGATTTGTGTGAAGTCGCCTGCCCCTCGCATTGTATCAAGGTGATCAGTGCCGAAGATGTCACGCGACCGCTTCAACGGTATGCCAGTGAATTCTACATTGACATTACCAAATGTGTGTTCTGCGGATACTGTGTCGAGGCCTGTCCCGTTAATGCGTTGGCGATGACCAAGATGTATGAGTACTCAACTCATGACAAGCGGAGTCTCCTGTTCGATAAAAAGCGCCTGTATGATATTGGCGAGCGGCATCTCGATGATGGGAAGAAATATTTGTATGCACACAATCAAGAAAAGAATCTTGAGGAGAGCCGCGAGTATCGATACTACTTTCCGCAGTCAGTTGCGAAAGCGACACAGACACCTCCGAAGCATCTGAGTTGAGCGGATAATATGATCTTGGCATTTTTCTCGTACTTTGCGTTGGTGAGCATTGCCGCTGGCGTACTCACGGTCACCCTGCGCAACCCGGTTCACTGTGCGTTATCCCTGCTTGCCTTACTCATGCACGTCTCAGGTCTGTTCATCCTATTGAATGCCGAGTTTCTATGGGCTGTCCAGGTCATTGTCTATGTCGGGGCTATCTTGGTGCTCTACCTCTTTGTGCTGATGTTGATGAATCTCAAAACTGACGAGCGGTATTTTCACGCATCGGCACCGTATTTCGCCGGGCTGTCGTCTTTAGGGGCTCTGTATGTACTCTTTCTCCTCCTCCGGTCTCCGTTTGACGGGGCCAAAGGAAGCGCGCCTGCTGGTGCGATATTGCAGGAGGGAGATACCTACGCGGTTGGGATTAAGATGTTCAGTGACCATCTCTTGCAGTTTGAAATCGTGGGAATTTTTCTACTTGGTGCGATCATCGGCGCTATTGTGTTGGCGAAGACGCCGAAGGCATTGGAAGCCGAACGGGACCATCGATGATACCGCTGACCGCCTATGTCGCTGTGAGTGCCGTTCTGTTTATGACGGGATTACTGGGTGTACTGATTCGTCGGAACTTTATCATCGTGCTCATGTCCGTCGAGGTGATGTTGAATGCGGCGAACATCAATCTGGTCGCCTTCTCGCACTATCTAGAGTCGATGGCCGGGCAGCTTGTGGCCTTGTTTATCATCGCGATTGCCGCAGGGGAAGCGGCGATTGGGCTGGCCATCATTATCGTGGTTTTTCGAAGCAAGATTTCTACGAATGTGGACGAGATGAACCTTTTGAAGTGGTAGCAGGATGTTGAGAGCGGCATCGTGTTCTGTCTTCGGTGCTCCATGCCCTCATAACTACCCCCAGCGGATGCAGTAGGACCAGACTTCATCGGTCTTCTCGCTTAGCTGAGCATCCTGAGAAAAACGTAGGACTGTGTGTCTGACACAATCGATCTGCTGATCAAATTGATTCCCCTGTTTCCGCTGATGGCGGTCATTGCCAACGGCGTCTTTGGCCATCGGTATTCACATGAGCTGGCGCATCGTTTGGCCTGGGGGTCTGTCGGCTTGTCCTTTTTGTGCACGCTCGTGGTGTTTGCAGAGGTCTTGCGGACCGGCACATCGCATGAAGTCGTCGTGTATCGATGGATTTTCGGCGGAGATTTGACGATCAATTTTGCGTATCTGGTTGATTCGCTGACCTGTGCCTGGTTGCTGGTTGTGACGGGTGTGGGTTTTCTGATTCACATCTATTCCGTCGGGTATATGCATGGTGAGGAGGGGTTCACCCGTTTCTTCACCTACATGAATCTGTTCATGGTCTCCATGCTGCTGCTGGTCATGGGGAACAACTATCTGGTGTTGTTTATCGGTTGGGAGGGTGTAGGGCTTTGTTCCTACCTCCTCATCGGGTATTACTACGATAAGGTTTCTGCCGCTAAGGCTGCATCCAAAGCCTTCGTTGTGAATCGAATCGGGGATGCCGGATTTCTCCTCGCCATCTTTCTCGTGTTCGTGAACTTCAAGACGCTGGATTACACAAAAGTCTTTGCTCACGTTGGACAGTTGTCTCCGGAGATGGCCACGGCTATTGCGCTGTGCCTGCTCATCGGTGCGGTCGGCAAATCTGCTCAACTGCCGCTCCATACCTGGTTGCCTGATGCCATGGAGGGACCAACACCGGTCAGCGCGCTCATTCATGCTGCGACGATGGTGACCGCCGGCGTGTACATGATCGTACGAAATCATGTCATTTTTGATCTCTCTCCGTTTGCAATGGCAGTCGTGGCAGTCGTGGGTGGAGGGACCGCCCTGTTTGCGGCAACGATCGGATTAGTGCAGACCGATATCAAGCGTGTCTTGGCCTATTCAACGGTGAGCCAGCTTGGGTACATGTTTTTGGGCTGCGGGATCGGTGCCTACACGGCTTCTGTATTTCATGTCATGACACACGCCTTCTTTAAAGCGCTCTTGTTTTTGTCAGCCGGGTCGGTCATCCATGCTCTGTCGGGGGAGCAAGATATTCAAAAAATGGGTGGATTGAGTAAGCGCATCCCGTGGACCCATCGTCTCTTTCTGATCGGCACCATCGCCATCGCGGGCCTTCCTCCTTTGGCAGGATTCTGGAGCAAGGACGAGATCATGGTCCATGCGTTCAACAACCATCACTATCTGCTCTATAGTCTGGCGGCAGCCGGTGCGCTGATGACGTCGTTCTATATGTTTCGTCTGACCTATTTGACCTTCTATGGAACTTCCAGGATGGATCATCATACGGAGGAGCATGTGCATGAATCTCCGATGGTGATGATCGCCCCGTTGATGGTTCTAGCGTTTCTTTCGGGGTTTGGTGGATTGGCATTGGGATTTCCCCCGGAACAAGGGTGGTTGCATGGGTTTTTGTCTCCGGTTGTAGGAGCCTCGGGTGAACACGAAC
>JACCEA011072664.1_pt1 | contig 27660 bp, 28 predicted proteins | sample 7449851 | NCBI WGS metagenome assembly JACCEA01 (sample SAMN15323453, study PRJNA562643) | freshwater metagenome | isolation source: river surface water | place: USA:Blue River Watershed | collected 2017-08-18
TTAAAAAATACAATACTATATTTGATAGATTTGATTTACAAAAAAGTTATAAAACGATATTATAAATATGCAAACAATTTGGACATTTGGTGATTCGTTTACATTTGGTGATGGATGTAGGGAAGATAAAGGTATTAGAGATAGAAATTTAGAATATTATGGTAAATATTTTAAAGATGGATACCATACATGGCCTAACATATTGGGTAAACTAACCGGTTATTCTGTTAGGGATTTGTCGAAAAGTGGTGCAAGTAATGATTATATAATAGATTGCATAATAAATACGTTTAACTTAATTAATCAGGATGATATTGTAATCATTTCTAAAACATTTTTTGAAAGATTTGACATACCAAAACTAAATGATAATTCGTTTGATACCATATATGCGGAAACATTATATGGTATTGATGTGTATTTGTCCTCCGAAAAATCACCAAAAGATAAAATACAAAAAGAAACAATACTAAATTTTGGTTTACTATTTGCATCAAATCCTATAATAAAAGAAAGACAAAATAATAGATTTAATTTTTTAAAAACTATTTTAGAGAAAAAAGTAGATAAGGTATTTGTATGGGATGTTGATAGTGAACTTAGAAAATCAATAGAGACAATTGCAGAACATACAAATTACGAATACAATGATTATCATTTCAGCTTTAATGGCCATTTACAATTTGCTAATATATTATACAAATCAATATTTGAAACAAAAACATTAATATGACAGGAAACGAAGAATTGGTATTTACTGATGAAGGTATATACATAAAAGAAACAATGTACATGGGTGAGGCCGTAATGCACATAGGTGAAAAAGAACTTATGAAACATTTGGGTAAGTTGGTTTCTAAAAATGGTGGTGCAATATTAGAAGTGGGATTTGGTATGCATCTATCAGCAGATGCGATACAATCAAATCCAAATGTTAAATCACATACAATTATTGAAATTCATCCAGAAATATATAAAAGAGCAATAGAATGGTCTAAAAATAAACCAAATGTTAATATCATATTGGGAGATTGGATAGATGTTATACCTACTTTGAATAAAAAATATGATGGTATTTTGCATGACACTCATAGAGATATTAATACTTTTAAATTTTTAGATTGTGTTAAAAATGTAAGTAATGTTGATTGTATTGTTGGACTTTTTCAATGTAAACAATTTGATAAAAGATTCAATGCAGTTAGATTTCATATTAAAAAAGATGAATTTGATTCTCTACCATATAAACAAAATGGAACATTTGAACATAATCAATATGAATTAAAATACACAACTTTCAATGGAGTTGATTTTTATAAAAAAGATGAAATTAAAAATCTAATATAATTTTAAAATGAAAAATAAAATAGATTTAAAAAATTATATATGCAGTGTACCATTTAACTCACTTGAAATACATAATAATGTTTGTTTTGTATGTTGTCCATCTTGGTTGCCAAATAAAGTAGAATTATCGGAAATCCCACTAAAAGATATGTGGAATAGTGAACCAATTGTTGATGTAAGAAATTCAATATTAGATGGTTCATTTAAATATTGTAATACGGAACTTTGTCCTTATTTAAGTAAATTGATAAACTATGGTATAACATCTGGTCCGTTGAGTTTAAAAAAACCAAATATAAATTTTAAAGAAATTTTAAAAAATAATGGCCCAGATAATATTATTATGAATTTTGATAGGACATGTAATTATAAATGTCCGTCATGTCGAATAGATTTAATTGTGGAAGATAGTGGTGGAATTAAACGAGTAGAAAAAACAATAGAAGAAATTGATACTTACTATTCAGCTAATGTAAAAACGTTATACATAACAGGTTCGGGTGACCCATTTGTTTCGGTTGGATTTAGGAATTACTTAAGAAATTTTAATCCTAAAAAATATCCAAAATTACAATCAATACACCTTCATACTAATGCATCAATGTGGACAAAAGAAATGTGGGATAGTATGCCGAATATACACAAATATGTAATAAGTTGTGAAATTTCAATTGATGCCGGAACCCAATATACATACGAAAACAAAACAAGATTGGGTGGTAAATGGAATACTTTAATTAATAATTTAAATTTTATTTCTACAATAGAGACACTACAATCAATAAAAACATCATTTGTTGTGCAAGATACAAATTATATGGAAATGGAAACCTTTTATAATTTAATGTATTCTATATTTGGTAAAAAAGTAAATGTATTCTTTGGTAAAATAACCAACTGGGGGACATTTTCCGAAGGTGAATTTAAATTAAAACAAGTATGGGATACGGAACATCCTGAACATCACTTGTTCAAAAAAGAATTTAATAAAATATGGAAAAATCAAAATCTTTTTCATAATCTTTATGAATTTATTGATAATACAAACAAAACTTTGATTTAATGAAAATTTTAGTTTTATCTCACACAAGATGTGGTTCTACCACATTGTGTAAATGGATATCCAATGAATTAAATATTGAATTAGATGAATCTCCATATAATAAAAAAATATTTAATTCGGTATTTGAAAAGAAAGATATAATTAGAAAAATAGTTATTGAAGAGTATTTACCATCAAATGAAATTATTAAAAAGTTTGATAAGGTTATTTGTTTGAGTAGAGAAAATATTATTGATACGGCAATAAGTTTTATTAATGCGAATAATAAAGGTAGATGGCACGACACCTATGAAATAACGAATGAGTGGATTAATGATAATAAAACTAAAATAATAGAAACAGCTTACAAATATGAACATTTAAAACACTATTTAAAAAATAAAAATTTATTTCAAACAACATATGAAAATATGTATATTAATAAAATGGATGTTAATAGAGTGATTGATTATTTAAATATTGAAAACCCAACGCATTTGGATATGATTGATTATGATAAAAAATATAGAAAAGATACATATAGTTTAACATATGATATTAAAAGAAAAAATATTATTTAGTAAAGAGGAGTGCCAATCCATTATTTCTTATGGGAATAATAATATTACAGATTGGGATATTAAAGATAGAAAATATAATTCACAATCAATTACATATTCGTTAGAAACCAAATGGTTGTTTGATAAACTTAAAAAATTTTTTGAAGAACAATCAAACATTCAAATAAAAAAAAATAAAGAAATTATTCATTTTCATAAATTTGTAAAAGGTGATTGGTTTGGAAAACACAACGACATTAGAGATAATAGAATGTATGCAATAGGAGTTTTATTAAATGATGACTTTGTGGGTGGTGATTTTAAATTATATAAACCAGATGAACAAACTTTAAACAAAGTAGTTGGTAATACCTATTTATTTGATGTAAGAATTGAACATGAGATAACGCCCATTTTATATGGTAAAAGATATTCTTTATTATGGTTTTTACAAAATGAACATATAAAAACAAAAACAAATAAATTATTATGAAACCTTTGGAATATTGGAATCCGAAAGGATTTGAAATTTCTTCTTACAAATGGAATCTATCGGATAAAATTAATAAAGTTTATAAAACATCTGGGTCAGATAATACAGGTAAATGCACTTACACTTACAACGAATTAGGATTTAGAGCAGATTCAATTAATAAATCTGGATTTAAAGTATTATCAATTGGGTGTTCAATAACTGAAGGAGTTGGTGTTGATGATAATCAAACTTGGCCTAACAGATTTTCTCAATTAATACCATCTGCAGTCGATTTTAATTTTGCAATGGGCGGAAGAAGTAATGATTATATTTCTAGATGTTTATTGACATATTATAATTTAATAAGACCGGATTTAGTATTGATAATGTATACAAATCCCCAAAGAAGAGAGGTATATACAAAAACAGGTGAAATAGAACCATTTATGCCAACAGCATCGTGGGGGTATATGAATGAAACCGAAGATGGTAAAATGATGCAAAATATATTAACCGAATTACAAAATGATAATGAAGATTATATAAATTGGTATAAAAATCATTTACTTATAAAGTATTTTTTAAAATCCAACAATTGCAATTGGTTATGGAATGGAAGCTTCGGTATTTCAAAGGATTATATAGAATTTAATAGATTTGATGGTGATTATAGTAATTATTTGGATAAAGGTGTAGATGGTTCACATCCAGGACCAAAGCATAATTATGAATATAGTATACGATTATTCGAACATATTAAAGATAAATTTAGAGATTATTTACCAAATAATATATCCGAAGTAAAAAGAAATTTAATATAATTTTGGTAATGTCAAAAATTTGTCGTATATTGAAGTATTATAAACAATTAAACTCTAAACGATGAAACAAAAGACAGAACAAGAATTAAAGCAAAACTACGATAAGTTCATTGCAATAATCAAAAAATATTTTAAAGGTGAAAGATTGGAGAAATTACTCCACATGTATTCCGAAGAAGAATTGGGTGTTAACCTTACACTATCTGCCGCATCTGGCTCAAAACACTATCATAACGCATATATAGGTGGTTATATTGACCACATCTTTAATGTATGTAAGAACGCTCTTAAAATGAGAGACCTGTTCGTAATGCAAGGTGGAGAGATTGATTTTACCGAAGAAGAATTGATATTTAGTTGTTTACATCACGATTTAGGTAAATTGGGTATCAAAGGTGAATTACATTATTTACCAAACCAAGAAGAGTGGTCTCAAAAGAAATACGGAACTTTATTTGTTCGTAATGAGAAGATACCTTATATGACCCTAACTGATAGAACTTTCTTTACATTGAACCATTATGGTATTCAGTATAATGAGAAAGAGTATTTTGCAATAAAACTTACTGATGGTATGTATGACGAAGATAATCAAAAGTATTTAGCAGGTCACGACTTAAAGAAACAATTGGTTTATAAGTTACAATTCATTATGCATTGGGCAGACCATATGTCTACAATCATTGAAAGACAAGATAACATAATCTAATGACATTTTGTCAATAAAATTACTTTGGTATAGTAATTGAACTATATAGAGTATTATTAACTAAAAAACATTTATATTATGTACATGATTGATTACAGTAAGTTATTTGATGAACTTTTTCCAATCGAATATCCAAAAGAAAGAACAACTTATGTTCAAAACAAATTCGCAGTAGACATTAAAGATGAATCTGCAACTCTAGCACTATCGGTATTAGGACACAATCCTGATGATATTGAAATCAATTGTTTTGAAGATAAGATTGAAGTCAAAGCAAAAAAATCACAAGAGGATAAAGAAAATCCTTTCAATCAATTAATTTCAGATATTGAAGAACGAATCACCGTAGGTAAAAACTTCGATGGTAGAAAGGCAAAAGCTGAAATTAAAAATGGTATTCTCTTAATTACTATTGAAAGAAAAGAAGAGTCCAAACCAAAAAAATTAACCCCGAAAGTTGGTTAATTCAGTTATTTTTCGTATATTACAAAGGTAGGAGTTTAAACACTTCTACCTTTTTTATTATAAACAAATATTTATTACTATGATATACAATGAAAAAATACAAATGTTATTAGAATCGTTGGATGGTAAATTACGAATTTTAAGTAACGCAGTAGCAGGTGCACAACAAATTTCCCCATCGGAAGCACTTACTACATTGGAAGACGCTAGAAAAATAGTAGAGCGTGTTTCCGAATTAACAAGAATCAACAGATAAATATGAATTGGCTTAAATGGTTAGTCGGATTTTCTGCACTAATTATCGCCGGATGTGCAGCTTTTTTCTCCGTAACCGGTTTAGGAGTATTATTTAGTGGTGCTGCAACTTCGGTAATGGTGATGGCGGGTGCATTGGAGTTTGCTAAATTGGTCGCAGCAACTTATTTAAAACAAGAATGGGATAATATTAAAGGATTTAATAAGTGGTATTTAACTTCTGCGGTTGCTTTATTGATGTTAATCACTTCTGCAGGTATCTTTGGATATCTTTCCAATGCTTTTCAGGCACAATCTCTTAAATTACAGACCGTAGATAGAGAAATTGCTGTTTTTCAAACAAAAATTGACCAAAATACAGTCCAACTTACTCAATTAAACACACAATTAGGACAACTATCTTCGACACAAAACGCAATTTTAGACAAAGGTAAGGTAAATTCTCGTGTTTTACGTTCAATTGATAACAAAGATAAACAAACTGTTCAAATTAACAAAAAAATTGAAGGTTTGCAAACAGAAAATGCCAAAAATAACGAAAAAATTAACGAAATTAAGATTGCAAACTTAGGATTAGAGAAAGAAGTAGGTGGATTTCGATTTATTGCCGAAGCATTTGGTATGGAATTGAAAAATGTAGTAAAATTCTTCATATTTTTGATTGTAATCGTATTTGACCCATTAGCAGTTGCACTTATTATTGCATTTAATGGTTTACTTTTACCAAAAAAGAAAACGAAAGAAGAACTTTTATCAGAAATGACTGAAAATAACCAAAAAATGGGATTATATGAGGTTTACGGAGATAACATTATTAACGAAAACAAAGAAAATGAGAATTACAAAGAAAATGAAGATTCAATTGTTAGGATTCCTATTGATTTGGATGGTGATGGAACAGTTGATGGTTATGATACGAACGCTGACGGACTTATAGATGAATTTACACCAAAATCATCAGGAAGGGCAAGAGAAATACAACATAAATTACCATATTATGCAAGAACTGATTTTGATTGGAACGATAAATCAAAATGGATAAATGACCAGAATGCAGTTAATTTTTGGTTAAAATACAAAAAACAACAGGAAGAAGATTTAATCAAAACTTACTAATTATTTGGTAAAATAGAATTATTTTCGTATATTACAAATACGAAATTATAATTTATGAAAAAATACGCATTATTCATCGGAAGATGGCAAAATTGGCATAAAGGCCATGAATGGTTGATTAATCAACAATTGGAAAAGGGGAAAGATATTTGGGTAGCAATTAGAAATGTTCCTACGGATGAAAATAATCCAAAATCTGCACAAGAAGTTATGATGGAATTGGTTGATGAACCATTCTTTAAAAATAATTCACACAAAATTCAAATTTCTATTATTCCAGACATTGAAAGTATCAATTATGGTAGAGGTGTTGGTTATGATGTAATTTATCACGAACCACCGGCTGAGATATCAAAAATTAGTGGAACCGGCATTCGTAATGGATATATTGATTCCAATGGTGATATCATTGAATATGAAACTTTAAATGATAAGTAATGGTAGTAGAACGCAAAAGACACATTGCTAAAACTATTTCATATCGTATTGTATCAACTTTAATCGGATTTGGTATAATGTGGTGGGTAAGCGGTTCAATTAAAGTAGGAGCAGCATTTGGTGTTGCAGAATTAGTTTATAAACCCATTCAATACTATATTCACGAAAGAGTTTGGTATAAATGGATAAAATATGGTTTAAAAAAATAAAATATGAAATTAATAGTAGACAAAAATCAATTAGGATTAGAAACAAAAGAATTTAGAGAATATCTAAAAACCCCATGTCCCAGAACAGAATTTACTACAATTGAAGTGGACAATATGGAAAAAACTTTGGTTGAAGCATTAAAAACATACCCAGGTTTGGGGATATCCGCAACTCAATTGGGTATTAAGAAGAGAGCATGTTATATAGAATTTGGTGATGAAAAATTATTTTTACTAAATCCTTTTATTAAAGAAAAATCAAAAGAAGGTTTTATATTTTATGAAGGATGTTTATCAATTCCATCCACACTAAACGCACCTGTTAGAACAATTAGAGCTTCTAAGGTAATTATACAAACTGATAATTTAGGTGAATTGACTTTTGAAATTAATCCGGATGGTGATAAAGCAAATGAACAGGTTTCTGTTGAAACAATGATGACGGTAATAGTTCAACACGAAATTGACCATTTAGACGGATTTACTATCAAAGATAGAGTGTATAATACGCAGGTTGTAAAAAAAGTAGATTTTGGTAGAAACGATAGAATTGTAATGAAGTCTCCACAAGGTGAAATGGTGGAAATTAAATACAAACATGCAAACAAATATTTTTTACAAGGATATGAAATCGTTTAATTTATGATAACCACATTATTAATATTATTAGTAATTACATTTGGATATGTAATTTGGAATCTTCTACAAAAATTAGAAAAATACGAAGATACTGTTGAAACCTATCAACAATTTATTGAAACAGAAACACAGAGAAACGAAGCATTACTGGAAGCATTAAGACAAATTGACCAACGTCAAATGTTTGAGAAGGATGATGAAGTAGGTTCTATATTTTATCAAATTAAAGAAACTATTGAAAAATTCAAAACATTAGAAAATGGCATTAACTAAAAGAAGAAAGAGAGGCCCTAATAGACAATATTTTACAAAGGATACTGAAGATGCTATCATTGAATATAATTTAACCGATGACCAATATATTAAAGATAAATTATATAGAGAAAGAATTGCATCTGCATTTGATAAATTAGCGGAGATTGTATATAACAAATGGAAGTTTACTTATTTTGATGATGACCCGAAGGATGTAATGGCCGAAGTGGTTGCATTTATGATTGAAAAAATTCACATGTATAAAAGTGGTAAAGGTAAAGCTTTTTCATATTTTACTATTGTTGCTAGAAATTATCTTATCTTAAATAACAACGCAAACTATAAAAGATATAAAGATACCGATATAATGTCTGGTTTACCTGAATCGTTTGATACTGAAAATAATTTTAGAGAAGAAGAAAGAAATGATGAACATAGAACATTTAATATTAGAATGTTGCAATATTGGGACAAACATTTAGAAAACTATTTCCCAAAAAAGAGAGATTTACAAATAGCAGATTCGGTATTAGAATTATTTAGAAGAGCAGAATACATAGAAAATTTTAATAAAAAATCATTGTATCTACTTATTAGAGAAATGACCGGTCACCCTACACATTATATTACTAAAGTTGTCAACAAAATGAAAGAAAGACAAATGGAATTATATAATGAATTTGATAGAGAAGGTGATATTAAAATATAACATATGATACAATTAGGTTTATCAGGATTTTACCACGATTCAGCAGCTGCAATCGTTATAGATGGTAAAGTAATATGTGCTATTGAAGAAGAGAAACTATCGGGAATTAAACACGATAGTTCTTTTCCGTTTAAGGCAATTCAATGGTGTTTAGATTATACAAAGATAAGAATTGACGAAGTTGATATGGTTTGTTGGTATGAAAATCCAAATGACAAATATCAAAGAGTTAAAGAAACCATTGGTAAGTGGGGTGGTTTAAGATATCCTAAAAAATGGAGAAATTTCAAACAAAGATGGCATATGAATGAAGGTGCATTGAAACCTTTATTATGGTCTATTGGATATGAAGGAGTTATTACTTACACACAACACCATTTATCACATTTGGCACTATCATATTATACATCACCATTTGATAAAGCAATTGGATTATCAATTGATGGAGTTGGAGAGAGACATTCGGTGTATGCTACAATGTGTGATGATAAAGGATTTCACAAAATACAAACTCTACAATTCCCACATTCATTGGGATTAATATATTCAGCATTTACCGCATATTTGGGATTTAAACCAAATGAAGGTGAGTATAAAGTAATGGGATTAGCACCATATGGTGACAAACAAAGGTATCATAATGTGTTTGATAAGGTTGCAACGATTGGTGGTGAAATTGATATTGTAAAGGTGGATATGAAGTATTTTACATGGGAAACATCCGATAATGATATGTTTAATGATAAACTAATTGATTTAATTGGATTTCCCCCACGTTTTAAAGACGAACCAATCGAACAACATCACAAAGATTTAGCAGCATCATTGCAAGGGTGGTATGAAAGTGCATTATATTTTATCATTAATAGAATTACTAATATTTGGGAATGTGAAAATTTAGTATTGGGTGGTGGATGTGCATACAACGGAACTGCTAATGGTAAAATCAAAACATATACATCAATTAAAAATGTATGGATTCCATTTGCTCCATCCGATGCGGGGTCTGCCATTGGTGCATGTTTATATCAACATCATATTGTATTGGGTAATCCAAAAATAAAAGGTGGGGATAATCAATCCCCATATTTAGGTGAAGAATGGAGTAATCCAGAATTACTTAAAACTATATTACAAAAAAGAGTTAGAGGTAATTCTATTATGATGTATGATAGTATGAACCACCTTTGCAAAGAAGTAGCAAGGTTAATCAATGAAGGTAATATTATTGGTTGGTTTCAATGTAGAACTGAATTTGGTGCAAGAGCATTGGGTAATCGTTCTATATTGGGTAATCCACATTTATCGGATATTAGAGATAGAATTAATAAGGTTGTCAAAAAGAGAGAGATGTTTAGACCATTTGCTCCATCGGTTACAATTGAAGATTATAAAAAATATTTCGTATCGGAAGAAGATGTTCCTTATATGAATCAGGTTGTTCAAGTTAGAAGTGGAGTAAACATTCCGTCAGTAACTCATGTTGACAATTCTGCAAGGATACAGACGCTTAAAAGAGAAGATAACCCACTTTACTATGACTTATTAAAGGAGTTCGAAAAACTAACAGGAACACCCATTCTATTGAATACATCATTTAACTTAAAAGACCACACAATGACAAATGACCCACAAAAAGCAATTTGGACATTTAATAATTGTGATATGGATTATTTGGTATTGGGTAAATTTTTGATTAGTAAATAATTATTAGTAGGTAAACAAAACATATGGCAACAGAATTTCAACTTTTTGATGGTAAAAACTTATCATCATTGTTTAAAGATATATACGAAAATCAACAAAATAAAAAGAAAAACATTTCTGAATTAATTGAATCACTTCGTAAATTAATTCGTAATGTTGGTGAAGCAACGGTAATTGCACCAATCATAAAAGATTTAATTGAGGTGTCCGTTAAAAACGATGACCACTTAATTAAACTTGCAACGATTGCACAAAGACTTGCAGCTGCAGAAGCTAAGGGTATCGGTGAGGATGGTTGGTTGAGTGAGCATGAGAAAGCACAATTGCTTCAAGATATGGAAGATACCATAAATGCAGTAGAAGAAAAAACAAAAGAAAAAATGGGTGATTTGGAAATAGAAATTGAAGAAATTAAAACTAAATTATAAATGTACGATATAACTACAAACTCCGAATTTACTGGTGATAGTGGTAATAGTATGAATATATTTCTAGCCAATGTTAGAAAAGTATATACAACAATTCAAGAAATAAAAGATGATAAGCTTGAATATAATATTAGTGCAAGTGCCATCTATAATGAAAACAAATATAAAGATAAAGACCCAGATGTTAGATTTTTGGGTGCTATTCAATTTCAAAGAGAATATTCAATATATTTAGAAGATTATGCCATTCCGTTTGATAAAAACAATATGACATATCCAATAATAGGAGAAACTGTTTTAATTTTAGATATAGGTAAACAACATTTTTGGTTACCATTTTCTAATACACAATATCCAAATTTTAGAGAAGATTTAAAAACTACAATAGCAAGTCAACCTGTTGAATATGTTGGCGCGACACAATCAAATAAGAATTATTCGGATACAGAAACCACTGGCATACCCGAAAAATCCAATTCAGGTAAGAAAAAAAATGAAAGAGAATATAAAATAAATGAAAAAATACACTTCTTACAACCCAGAATTGGTGACACATTTGTAACAGGTAGAGTGGGTAATACGATTAGGTTTTCGGAATTCTTTTTAACTGATGATGGGAAAACTTCTTCACCTGGTATATTCATTCGTAATAAACAAAATCCTGCTTTAAATAGTAAAAAATTGGGTGAATTGGTAGATGAAGATATTAATAAAGACGGAACATCTATTTATTTAACATCTGGAAAAATAAAAGTTCCATTTAAAGAAACAGTAGGCAAATCAAAAACAGCATTTTCAGGATATCCGTCATCTGGTAATTTAACGGGTGACCAATTAATTGTAAATTCAGATAGAATTATTTTATCAGCAAAAGCAAGTGAGTTTATTATATTTGGTAAAGGTAATACTGGAATAATAACCGATGGTGTTTGTTCGATAGATGCTGCAAGTGCGGTGTATCAACATTCGGATGGTGATATCACTCTACATACCGGAACTAAAATCTATTTAAACACCGAAGGGAGTGGGCAAGTATATTTGGGTAGTGATAGTGGTGCAGGAGATGCGGGTGCACCTGTTCAACAAATGGTTTTGGGTGGTGAATTGGTTGATGTATTAACTTCATTGATAGACTTAATTACAAATCAAGTATTTTACACCCCTGCAGGCCCTTCTGCAATTGGTCCTGTTAATACACCCGCATTTAAAGAATTACAAGGAAAATTGGATGTTATATTATCCGCAAGAAATTTCTTAAGTAAAAGTTAATTTAAATGGTCTATATTCCTCCTATAATAAATCGTGCTCAAGCGGAACAACAGACTTTAACTCGAAAGCAAGAAAAAGCAAGAAACGATGCTAAGAAAAAAGAATTTAAAAAATCGCAGGCTAAAAAAGAAACCAAAACTACTAGAAAAAAAGCGATAGCTGACGCTGCTGATAAACGTAAAAAACAAATAGAAAAATCGGGCAGTTGGGGTCAATTCTATTTAAATATGAGAACCTTTTTAACAAAGGACAATCCAAGTCAATTATTTGGAATTGAAGGAGACGCATTAAATAAAGCGACAAAAACTTTTAAAACTTATCAAAATTTTATAAAAAGAAAAAGAGCGATAACATATGATAGACAAACTGGTAAAGTTGCTCTTGATTTTAAAGTAGGTGTTAAATTATTAAAAAAAGAAGCAAAAGAAATAGCAGAAAACTCAACTAATAAAGAAAATGCAAAAAGAGATTCTGGAGCAGAGCATGTATTAAACTATTTGGAAACTGCAGAATGGGTTGAAACTTTTTTAACTGAGTATGAAAGTGTTATTGTAGCTGGTTTTTGTGCTTTTCCTGGATTTTTACATGTTGAACAATCTGGTTTTAAATCTACCAATTTCATAGAAACAAAAACAACAAATGTATTTGGAGAAAAAAATATATTTGGTGGACAGAAAAAACGAACAAAACTTAAATTTAAAAAAAAATCCATTGCAAGTTTAATAAACTATGGATTAAATGAAGCAAATCAAGCCTTAGCAGGTATAATGATTGATTCAATCAAATATGACCCAAAAGGAGATTTAATGGCAAAAGTTGCACTTATTATAATGGGTTGGTGGGCGTTTAGACAACTTAATAGAGATGATACACCTATTTTTGCAACACCTCCTGCTTTAAGAACTCCTGGAGATAGAACTATTATGGGTTTTTGTATTTTTCCTGGAGTTTTTATTCCAACACCTTTGTTACCAGCTGGAACGGTTGACCAATGGTTACTTAGTTTTATAGTAAATGCAAATTTACATCTATTGACTGTAATTGGTACAACGATAACATTCCATAAGACATCGTTAACCGGTGTACCTATACCAGCTATGGTAACTCCCTGGTTTGGATATATAACAAAGCCATTTGCTGTTCCTGTAATCAATCCATTTAGCAAACCGCTTAAGGAGATGTTACAAAATCCTAAAGAATTATTAGCAGAAGTAAAAGAAAACATAATTGAATTCGCTGCTGAAGAGGCTATAGCAGAAACCATTACAACCCTTAAAGAAAAGGGAGTAGGAGGAACGATAGACGCAGCGGGTCAAGCAATAACGGCTGGGGCAAAAGCGACCACACAAGTAGTTACAAATGCCATAAATAGAGTTGGTGGGTAATTTTTTAACTTTAGATATTTATTACTAAACATATACAAACAATTATTATGAAATCAGAAATTTTACTAACTTTAATTAAAGAAGTTGTTAAAAACGAAGTTAAACAACAAGTTAAAGAAGAACTTGTTAAACTTATCAAATCTGGTGCAGTTACATTGAACTCACAAAAGAAATCATCTACACCATCGTTGAGGGAAATGACGGAAGTTAGTCCTACGCCGGTTAAAAAACAACAACCTATACAACAACGACCTCAACAAACAAAGGAATTTACAAAAGACCCTATGATTAATGAGATTTTAAATATGACAACACCATTCACATCTGCACAAAGAGCTGAGGGTGCTGCAGCGGGTGGTAGTGTATTAGATATGTTACAACCACAACAAACAATGGAAGAAGATTGGGAAACAATGGATTTTAGAGAAGGTATTCAAATTCCTCAAAATATTCCACAACAATTACAATCGACAGGAGATGCATTGCAAGACGCAACTATAAAAGCATTAACAAGAGATTATAGTGAATTAGTAAAAAGATTTAAATAATAAATGGCAATTGATTTAGGTAAAATACCGGTTAAAGATTTAGTTCAAAATGAAAGTAAAGGACTGAGTATTGGATTTTCTAATTCAAATACTGGTGGTGTATTTGAAAAAAATTACACAACCAGAAGGCAACTTGCGGAAAACATTAAAAATCTTATTTTAACAAAGAAAGGTGAAAGAATTATGAATCCTTTATTTGGTTGTGATGTTCATAGGGTTTTATTTGAACCCTTTGTTCCTGGTCAAATAGAAAATAAAATTCAACAATCAATAGAACAGGCTGTAAATTATTGGATACCTGAAGTTAATATTGAAGAAATTGTTTTCGATTTTGATGATAAAGATATTGATAATCATTTAATTAATTTAAATGTAGTATTTTCATTGGTAATTAATCCTGATATAACAGATAGTGTTCAGGTAACAATAAAAGAATAATAAAAAATGGCAATTAAACCTTTAAATAAATCTTGGGGAACAGGTAAAGATATAAACTATGTTGGTAAAGATTTTTCCGCATTTAAACAAAATTTGGTAAATTTTACCCAAACGTATTTTCCAGATAGTTATGCTGATTTTTCAGAAGCTTCTCCTGGTACTATATTCATTGATATGGCATCATATATTGGTGATGTTCTTTCTTTTTATCAAGATACACAATTAAAAGAATCAATGTTAGCCAATGCTACTGAACGAAAAAATGTCATAGCACTTGCACAAACAATGGGATATAAACCAAAATTGACATCACCCGCAACGACAACTATTAAGGTTTATCAAATAGTTCCAGCATTAGGTTCGGCGGGTAATTATGGTCCTGATTCCAGATTTTATTTAAAGGTAAAAGAAGGAATGGAAATAAAATCTAACACCAATTCTAGTATTATATTTAGAACAACCGACGCCGTTGATTTTGAAAACGAAATAGATAGAGAAATTACCGTATACGAAAGAGAATTGGGAACAGGAGTTCCTACACAATATTTAATTAGTAAATTGGTAAAAGCAATATCAGCAAATGAAGTATCCACTACATTTCTTATGGGTGGTGATGTTGATTATCCAACCGTAACATTAACTGATACTAATATTATTCATATAGTTTCCGTAACCGATAGTAGTAATAACAAATATTATGAAGTTCCTTATTTAGCACAAGAGAGTATATTTGTTGAACAACCAAATATGGAATATAATGGTGAATTATACACATCATCATCCGTAGTTCCTTATATTTTAGAAGTTCAAAAAGTTCCTAGAAGATACTCAGTAAAATTGAATGCAAACAATACAACTGATTTACAATTTGGTAGTGGTGATATTACAATGAATGATGAAATTATTTTACCTAATACAAAAAATGTAGGATTAGGTTTAGCTAATTCAATTAATAGATTAAACCAAGGTATAGACCCATCCAATTTCTTAAAAACAAATACATTTGGTATTGCACCTACAAATACAACATTAACTGTAAAATATTTAGTGGGTGGTGGTATTAATGCTAATATAAACAAAGGAGATTTGACCAACATTACTAGATTGGAATATGAAGAAGATTTATTATCATTGAATGATGATAATTTAAGAATATACAATCAAATTAAAACAACTTTAGCAGTTGAAAATATTGAACCAGCTGTTGGTGGTAGAGGTGCAGAAAGTATTGAAGAAATTAGACAAAATGCATTAGCAACATTTGGTTCTCAAAATAGAGCAGTAACCAGACAAGATTATGTTGTAAGAGCATTATCAATGCCAGCAAGATATGGTAGTGTTGCAAAGGTATATGTTAGTCCTGATGGTGAAATAGACAACAATAGTCCTGCTTCTATATTAGCAAGTCCAAATAACATAGCAGAATTTACTAATTTAGTAGATTCTATGAAAGGTATGGCTAAATCGGAAATTCAAAAAGAATTAGTTAAATATTTAACACAAAAAAAGAGTGCAATTGCAGAAGTTAATAACCCATTTGCAATCAATATGTATGTATTGGGATATGATAGTGATAAAAAATTAACACAATTAAATCAGGCAATTAAACAAAATCTTAAAACCTATTTAGGTGAATATAGAATGATTACCGATGCAGTTAATATGATTGATGGATTTATCGTTAATATTGGGTGTGATTTTGAAATAATAGTTTATTCAAATTATAACAAAAGAGAAGTTCTTGCCGAATGTTTAACTGAAGTTCAAAATTATTTTAACATAGATAATTGGACATTTAATAAACCTATAAACATTTCGGAAATAGAATTATTACTTGCAAACATAGAAGGAGTTATGAGTGTTCCATCGGTTAAAATTTATAATCTATGTGCAGGAGATGGAGAATATTCACCAAATAGATACAATATGGATGAAGCAACAAAGGGTAAGATAATTTATCCATCTTTAGACCCATGTGTTTTTGAAGTAAAGTATCCTAACAAAGACATAAAAGGGAGGGCATTATAATGCATAAATTATACACATCATCATATGACGCTAGTATCTATTTACAACAACCTGAGCAAAATTCAGGTAGAGATGAGATATTAGAAGTAGGTAAACTTTATTATGGTTCTACAAAAGATTTAGCCAGAACATTAATTAAATTTGATGTTTCGAACTTAGAAACAGGCAGTGGGTGGAAAGCTTATTTAAATTTAAAAGCTGCTGGTTCTGAGGAAATTCCATTAGAGTATACAATATATGCAAATGCAGTTTCTCAAAGTTGGACAATGGGAACTGGTACCAAATTTGATAATATAACATCGGATGGTATTAGTTGGAAATATAGAAATGGTGTAGATAGTTGGCAAAATAACGCAACAGCTGGAACTGCGGTGTTTACTGCAGGAACAACGGGTTCTGCAAATGCGGAAGGTGGAACGTGGTATACCGCATCTATGGCATCTCAATCATTTAATTATGAAAGTGATGATGTTAAAATGGATGTTACGAATATAGTTCATAAATGGATTAGTGGTTCTTTACCAAACAATGGATTTATTATTCATCATAATTTTGTAGCTGAAGAAAATTCTGTGGATTATGGTTTACTTAAATTCTTTTCAAAAGAAACACATACCATATATGAACCAACATTAGAAGTAGTTTGGGATGATAGTTCATTTGCACCAACAGGGTCAATAACAGCAATGCCAGAGGATAATTTTAAAGTTTTAATTACTAATTTGAAATCAAAATATACATCAAATAGTAAAGTAAAAATTAAAGTTAGAGGTAGGGAATTATTTCCTATTAAGGATTTTGCAACTACATTTAATTATAGTGATGTCAAATATTTACCAGAAACATCTTATTATCAATTAGAAGATTATTTAACTGAAGAGATTATTTTTCCATTCGGTGATTATACAAAATTAAGTTGCGATTCAAACGGTAGTTATTTTGTATTAGATTTACAATCTTTACCAATTGATAGAATTTATAAATTAAAATTAAAAGTTATAATAGATAATATAGATTATGTATTTGACGAAAAATATACATTTCAAATAGTTTAACAATGGCATTAACAGCACTTGAAACAATTTCTCAAAAATTACAAGAAGAAAGGAGTAATAGATTAGAATCTATATTAATTTCATCGGGCTCACAGGCTATTGCTAAAAACGAATATAATGTAACAATTGTAGATAATAAAAATGTTGCATCTTCTTTAATATTCAAAGAGTTGAATAAAGACAAATACGATGAAGAAGAAATTAAAAAAGCAATAAATGTAAATGTTACGGAATTAAAACCGAATATTCCGGAACCAAATTTAAATTTAATTCCTAAACCTGTTTATGATAAATTAGCTTTACAATATGCAGATTTACAAAAACAATATAATGATTTAGAAACAGTTTATCAAGTTGCGTTAAATGAAATTCAAAGATTGGATACCGAAGTTAAGAGAGTTACAATTGAAAAACTAACAATTGAGCAAAAAGATGATTTAATTGCAAACCAAATGGAAACTTTGAAAGATACATTAAATCTATTCACAGACCAAATACAAACCGCAATTCAAAAATCAGTTGAAGAATCAATATTAAGGACATCTTTACAATCACAAAATGCTGGATATAAAGTCCAAATTGAAGCATTAATCAAACAAATTGATTCATTAAATTCTATTATTGAAGGTTTACAAGCTCAACTTGGTGCAGTTCAACAGCAACAGGCAATTACGACAGGAACACAAGCACAAGCATTGGCGGGTGGTGCTGATGTTATAAATGAAGTTGTTATATTAAAAATAAATGGTCCTGAGAATGATACATCATTTAAACTTGCATCCAAACAAAATGCAAAAAGTGGTCAAACTAAATGGAATAGTGGAGGAACTTTAAATTTTACAAATAATGATAAATCTGCAGTTACAATAACATTAAGTCATCCAAATCCAAGTGGATTTAATACAAATTGGATGACATTTCCTAAAGGTAACACATTTACCATAGCAGCAGGTGGAACCGAAAGTATAGAATTGGGAATAAATAATAAAGCAGGGGATGGAAAAGATTCAAGGAAAAAAACATTTGGATGGAGTGGTTCAAGTGATTACAAATCGGAATTAACAGTTACCGTTACAAAAGCAGATGGTAAAGCTTCTTCTAAATCATATCCAACTAAATATACAAAAAATCACCCAGATAGTTTTTAATTATGAGTATTAAAAAATATACAAACTTTGAAAAAATAGATATAAACGCAGATAATAAAGGAAAGTTTTTATTAGATGATGATTTATTTATTGTTTCAAAAAATGAAATACAAGAAACCGATTTTGGCGATTGTAAATATGATGTAATGGAGGTTTCCGTTTACGACATAAATAGTAATTTATTGCCACAAAAATCTGGCAATAATGTGGCGTATATAAAAAAGAGTGATATTAAACATTATATGTATTCTATCACAAATAAAGGAGGCCAGAAAGAATTAGCTATTGACGCAGAAAAATTATTAAAAGATTTGGGATTTACGAATGGTATTCTTAAACTTAATGTAAATTTTGTTAGAAATAGAGTAGGAACCGATAATTTATTAACAAGAGTGTGGATACAAGAAATATCTCCTTCAAGAGAAGAAATTCGTATTTTACCTTTAAAAACAAAGGATGAAAATATAAATTCAATTACAAATAGAGAATTTAATAATTTACAAAATTTAAATAAAGATTTTAAATATTATAAAAAATCATTATTAGATTCCATATACGCATTTGAAGGTAGTTTTTTAGAAGGGATTGATTCTGCACTACAAACTCAATTTGGTAAAGATTTTTTCAATGTATTGAAAAAAGATTTTGGTTTAAGTAAATTTACAGAATTTAGAAAGAAAATATATGTTGATTTTCAAACTTCGGTAAATTATTATTTAAATAACAAATACTATAATATTACAGAATCTAAATTTGGTAAACCATCTGAAGAAAGGTTTGATGATTGCGACCAATATGATTTTAATATGTTAACAAACGAAATTAAAAAAATATTATTAGATTGTATTGATTTTAATATTAAAACTTTAAAAAGAAGACCGATTGAAATTAAAACTCTTCCTAAAGAATTTGCTATTGTTGAATTAAGAAAACAAATTGCAAATAATTTGGAAGCATTCAAAACTCCTACTAACATTGTAAGAAATGTATATAATGGTGACAAAGTTCAAATTAATTTAAATGACCTATTCGTTGGTGAAGTTCCTATTAAAAAAGAACCACCGGCATTACCACAAGTTATAGAACCCGCAGTAATAACGGAACCAATTGTAGTTACTGCACCGGCTCCAATAGAAGAACCGGCTCCAAAAGTGGTTTTACCAACCCCTAATCAAGGAGGTGGAGGAGGTGGTGGTGGAAGCATATACCGAGAATATGATACATTAGATAGACAGAATTTGGGAGATGGTGGTATAGGTAGAGAGCGAGTGGAATTTACATAATATAAGATATTTATAAAAAAACAATAAATGGGAGTAAAGCATTTTAAACAATATAAGGCCAATGTTGAGAATATGGGAGGTGAAATGACAAACCCACCATGGGATGGTGTAGGTCAATATGAAGCTTTCCCTAATCTATCTGGTGGAAGTACTGGTGGTGGTGGTTATACTCCTCCCGTTGAACCCAATACAAACTTTGTGCCACCATCTTATACATCAAATGATGCAGGTACATTAAAAATATATTTAACATCGGCTGAAAATGCTCAATTTGAAAGAGATGGTTCTAATATTGGTATCGGATTGTCAATAGTTGATACATTTGCACCATCATCTACATTTGGAAGTAGTAGAACATATAAGGCCATTTCAAATAATAAAACGTCTGAAAATTATTTTACAGTTAGTGTTTCTAAAAAATATTCATATTCACAAGACCTAACATTTACAAATTTAAATTTAAATATAAACCCATTTTCATCAATGTTTGGTGGTATAGGTGGTAATACTGGGTTTAGTGGATTGTCACAATACGGAACTTATAATAATTCATTTAATTATAATTATAAACCATCATTAACAACAAATGATGTTTTATTTACTGAAGTGATTTCGATACAAGAATTTACATTAATGAATGATGGTGTATATTCTTCTACGGAAAGACGATTGGATTCGACATCGGGAACAATAAATTTAGAATTTAAATTTAAAACAATTGCAAAGGAAGATAATGTTCCTACTGACCCCATTGCGCCTACTCCCATAATAAATTATGAAATTGGATTTTCTTCTAATTTTAAAAATGAATTAGGTGAGATATTAAAATTGAATTATGATATAATAAATAATTCAGATGAAAAAGTAGATTATGGAACAATATCATTGACGGATGGCAATACCAATGATAAACGTATAGGTAAAAATACTTTAGAAAATGCTTATGTTAATTTATCAATAACAGGAGATATACCATCTGCTTATTTATATAAAAATGTATATTACGCACCATTAACGGTTGCACAAAATAGTCCGGAGGGTGATTATTCAAAATGGTATTCGGTTAGTAAAGCATTTAGATTAACGGGTAAACAATTATCATCCGGTATAGTTGTAGTTGCAATATTTGAAAAAGAAATCAATGTTGCAGCACCAATAATTATGGTTTCCGATACTAAATATAATATACAAGTAAAGGATTCTGATGTAGAAAAGGAAGTAAAAATTCCATTTAGAACAGAAAATACCGATGATGTAATTGCATATACTTCAACGGATAAATATATTTCAACAAAAGCAGATGTTGGATATGTTACATTATATTTTCAAAAAGATTTTAATGAAGTATATGGAACTAAAAAAGTTATATTAACACCCACATCCGAATTATATGGTACCGGAGAAAGGGTAGAAATTTTAATTACATTTACCGCTATAAATGATTATCCATCAATAACTCAGGTATTATTTCCAGAGTCAATTGATGTTCCTTCGTTTTCCGACTTACAAATAGAATGGGAAATTGAATATAATACATTTGCTACAAGTTTTGTAGATGTATTTTTATTAGCAAAAGATAAAACAAAAATTGGATTAGCTGAAAAGTTGCCGGCAAACGGAAGTTTTAAAATTAATCTTAGAACATTAGCAGAAAAATATCCTACATGGAATGGTAGTGATAATGTTAGTTTATATTTGATACCAAAAAATAATGGTGGTGCAGAAGCTTTAGTTGGTAACGAATATGAGGTTGTAACACAAATATTTTATCCATCTATATATTTGGATGAAAATTCTATAAAAAAATCTATATATGATGCTTTTATAAACAAATTGTCATTTATAGAACCAGAGAAAGATAGCAAATATTTAACACATTTAGCTAATTTTGGAAATGATGAACAAATATTGGTTTCATCTTATGAAGAAGATAATTGGACATTATCATCAAAAAAGAAAGATGAATTAGGAAATGAAATAGTTGATAAGGAAGTTAAATCGGTTATATTAAAATTATATTCACCACTTCCTGCAAATATAAATGAAAATTCTACATTTTGGATTACAAAATTAATGAGTAATCCTTTAATAGAAACGATAATTTTAAATGAACAAGATAGTTTAAAATGTCCACCAATCAAAGGGCCAAACTTTGATATAGAAGTTGATTTTACTACTGGTAAATCTACTTCATATGAATCTTTGGATAATTTAATATTAAGTAGTTCAACTTCTGCAAATACTTTGGTTACAACATATTTAAGTTCATCGTTATCATATCAAGATGATTTAAATATAGATTTCGCATCGGGTTCAAATCCGTTGGAAGGATATTTGTGGGATAATTTTGTTCATTTTAGTTCTGCAACAGAAAGATTGGATAACTTTGTTTATAAAGTTCAATTAATTGAAAAATACGAACAATTAATTATATCCGCATCAACAAACTATACAGGCGGCCCATCCGGTTCATATGTAAATGCATTAGTCTCAAAACAAGAAGTTGAAAAACAAACAATAAAGAAAAATCAAATTTTACAAGGATTTGATGGATTTGAAAAATTTTTATATACACCGTCTTCATACACATCGGAAACGGGTAGTTTGTCTTTAACTTGGCCACATGATACAAATGGTAACAGATTATATCACACAAATACCTCCGTTATAAATTGGTATGCATCTGCATCGGTTGCGGCCGAGACATTTGATTTGGAAAATCCGAATTGGATTATGAATAATGTTCCAACATTTATAAATGATGTTGAAAATTCAGAAAGTTTTCATTTATTATTGAATATGTTGGCACATCACTTTGATATAATTTATTATTATACCAAAGCTATTGAAAATGGTAGAGGATTGGGATACAAATCAAAAAATGGTGTACCTGATAAATTATTATTTGATGTATTGAGGTCTTTCAACTGGGACGCAAAAAATTTAGCAGATGATGCAAAACTTTGGGAATATGTATTTGGAGTGGATAAGGAAGGAACTATAAAAAATACAAATCCCGCTAAACAAAGAACATATGAAGTTTGGAGAAGAATTGCAAATAACTTACCTTATTTATTAAAACATAAAGGAACAAGACGAGGTATATATGCATTACTAAGTTGTTATGGAATTCCATCATCAAATCTTTCAATTTTAGAATTTGGTGGACCAGAAGTAACTGATATATCAAAGAGTAAATTGGTAATGGATAATATTACAACTGCTCTTAATATGAAGAGTGGGTCGTATATTGAATTTGAATGGAAAAACACCGAAAGAAATAGAAAACCAGATACAATAGAATTTTTTGTAAAACCTTATACATCGGGTAATTACAATATTATAAGTGGTAGTGGTGGTGTAATAGTAAATTTAAGTGGAAGTACTGATAGTAATTATGGAGTGGTAACTCTTAATTATGGTGGGGCATCTCTTACATCATCGGTATTGCCAATATTTAATAATAGATTTTTTGGTATTGGGGTTAGTAGAGAAGTAAGTGGTAGTTACCACAATTTTGAATTAAATATAAGACAAGCCGATAAGGAAAAAACAATATTCCAACAATCATATTCTTCCTCAATACTTGCGGCATCATCTAATTGGAATAGTGGTTCTTATATTAGATTGGGTAATAATTTTACAGGTAGTGTGGATGAATTCCGTTTATGGAGTACTCCATTACAAAAAGAAAGATTTTATGAACACGTTTCATTCCCTGAAATGATTAATGGTAACCATGTATCTTCTTCTACCGATGATTTGTATTTCCGTTTAGATTTTGAATATCCAAAAAACATTGCAACTACATCATCATTTATTAATGTTGACACTAATGTATATTTTTCATCATCATTAAGTAGAAATGATTATGAAGAAGGAAACACAGAACCAATATATTCTCTAAACCCGTCCGCATCATATACTGCAAGTGCGTATGGATTTAGTTCTATAACAACATATCCATATCAATTTGAACCAATAGATAGAAGTGTAGTATTGGAAATTCCAGATGTTGGTTCTACACGATATTCAACAAATAAAGTAAGATTTGAAGAACAATATACAATGAATGGTAAAAATGCCTCCGAAGGTGTTGATTTATCCTCAAAACATAGAGCAACCAAAAAAGCATTTGACCAATCACCCGTTGATTCTAACAGAGTTGGTTTATTCTTTTCTCCTACCAAAGAATTGAATATTGATATTGCAAAATCGTTGGGTGGAGTAAACTTAGATAATTATATTGGTGACCCATCAGATAGATACAAATCAAACTACAAACGTTTGGATGATTTGAGAAATTATTATTTTCAAAGATTTGATGGTAGAGATATTTACGCATACATTAACTTAATCAAACTATATGAGAAATCTATGTTTGAAGATATTAAGAAGATGTTGCCGGCAAGAGTTAAAGCAACTACCGGTTTGTTAATTGAACCACATATTTTAGAAAGAAGTAAAGTTGCGCATAAAAAACCTACTGCAGAGGATTATCAAAAAGATGTTACAATACATTTTTCGGATACTACATTATTAGTTGGAGAAAATACACAATTGGAAGTAATTGTAGATTCTAATTTAGGAGAAAATTTATCTGGTGAGAACGGACAATTTGAAACATTGATAACCGATACTACTATTGACCAAATTACAGCAAATAATTATCAATATGATTCTTTAATTAATGCAAATGATAATTTTGTATTAGAAAGTGACGAATATCAACAATATACAACAATTGATGCTGGGTTGGGTGAACCAACTATACAATCGGAAATTGATTTAATTAATAGTAATATAATTGTAGGTCAAACGGATTATGAAACAATCGGTTTTGGAATTTATTCACAAAGTGGTTCTGCAATTAGAACATATTATGATGCAAATAGAAATGTTGTAAAAGAAAGAATTAGAGTTAATTTAGTGACAGAACAAAAAAGTAGAGAAATTTTAAAATATAAAACCACAATAAATGGAGTTGGAGACCCTAGAAATGGGTATGTATTAACCTCTTCAGTTTATACTGAAACATCTTTAAATATACAACCATTTTCAGGCTCAACACCGCCGGTAGTTAGTGGGAATATAATTGATGTTAAACCGGTTAGTGGATATTTAAGAACACATTTTAAAAATACTTCGGATTTAACAAAAGGTTTAGAAAATTCTTTCTTTAAAGGTTCAAAAAATACTGCAGCAACTACTTTAGATGGTAGTTCTCCAATTGAAACGTTTACTACTAACCCTAATACATTGAAGGTAAGTAAGGCGGGTAGAGACGCAAATGAACCAATTTTGGAAGTTGAGTAATAATTTTTATAAAAACTATATTTATTAACAAACGATTAATATAATACTATGGGATATTTAAGTAACACCGAATTAACGGTTGATGCTATTCTTACTAAAAAAGGTAGAGAAAAATTAGCAGCAGGTCAGGGTTTAAACATTACTCAATTTGCATTAGCAGATGATGAGATTGATTACACTTTATATGAGCCAGCTCATCCATTGGGTTCTTCTTATTACGATGCGGCAATTAAAAATATGCCTGTATTAGAAGCTAATCCTGATGAAACACAAGTTATGAAATATAAATTGGTAACACTTCCAAAAAATACAACAAGAATTCCTGTTGTTGAGTTTGGTGTTCCAAATATTTCAGTTAATCAAAAAAGTGGTGAGGTTGCATTATCTCCAACTACATCTCCAGCAGGTAATAGAAGTTTAGGATATACAATTGTATTATCTAACAAAAATGCAGGTGATATTGTGGGTGAAGGTGTAACATCTGAAATTGGTTCTGTTCCAGTATTCATTGGTGACGATGTATCTGCAACAGCGGCAATTGCAAAAGGATTATCATTTAAATTTATTCCGAATCCATCGTTAACTTCAACTATCAGAACTACAATTACAGTTTATGGTAACGAAACAGGTGGTTCACAAACAATTCCAGTAACAGTAACTTACGTTCAATAATAAAATACCATGGCAGTAATAAGAGACAATAGAGGAGCCCTTTTAGCAAGTAATATATCGCAATACTTAGCAGGTGCAGCAAACACCGCAGGAACTCCCATAGATACTAGCGAATTAGTTAGAATTGTAAACCAATTTTTAGGAACCGGTGAGCAAATTAGTTCAGATATTACATCAATATCAAATGGTATCTATAAAAAATTTGGAGCAATTGATAAAGTAACAAACAGAACCGAAATCGTAACTTCTGGAATATGGAGTGGTGATACGGGTTCATTAGATGTTAAAGCAAACTACACATCGTCTGTACAAGTTGCATCGGTTAGTGGTAAATATTATTTAGATGTTTACAATATGCAAACTTCATCCGAAGCAGCTGAGGTTCAATTCTCAATTGCATATGGAGATGCTAACGGATATGGTGCACCTACATTGACACAAAACGATGATTCAACTTTACCAACAAAAGCTACATATAATCAATACAAAAACGTATTATTAGATTCAGCAGACCCTTACTTTAGTGTTTATACTGGTTCTACTGCAGCTGGAACTGATATGACATCATTCTACGCAATTAACGTAAATAGAGCAAGATACAAAGAAAGATTAGACCCAGGTAACATTTCAATTGAACTTTCTGGTTCAGTTAGAACTATTACTTTGATTGATGATAGTGGTGGAACTGATGAAAATGTAACAACTGCGGGTAGAGTTTACAATTTAGTTAGCGGTTCATTAAATATTGGTTCAGCATTAACTGCATCAATTTCTTCATACACTGCACCTAACGGACAAGGATTTGGTTTATTCTATCCTGATATGGGAATTATTCTTTTAAATCCAAACGCATTGGCATCCGCAGTTGACCCTAAATTGGCAGCAGCAAATAATTCTATCACATCAACTTATCACCAAAACAATGGTAATAATTCAGGTTCAGTAGCATTATTGATGGCAATTAGTGGTGGTATGGACTTCCAAGTAAGAAGAACTGAAAATGTTTCAACTTCACATTATTTCGTAAGAGCAAACAATAGAGAATTTAACTTCTCAAACAACCCAACATTCGTAACTGGTTCAGTTGGTCAATTTGTTAACTCATCATTTGAGAGAGACCCTAAAGTGTATATTACTACTGTAGGTCTTTATGATGATGCAAATGAATTATTAGCAGTAGCAAAAACTTCTAAACCAATTGAAAAATCATTTGACAAAGAGGTTGCAATTAAAGTTAAATTAGACTTCTAATCGGAGAATATATTAAAAATGTCAGACCCCCTTTATTTGGGGGTTTTTCATTAAAAGAATATTTATATACGATATGTTAAAAAGAATACCAA
>JACCEA011154554.1_pt1 | contig 27555 bp, 26 predicted proteins | sample 7449851 | NCBI WGS metagenome assembly JACCEA01 (sample SAMN15323453, study PRJNA562643) | freshwater metagenome | isolation source: river surface water | place: USA:Blue River Watershed | collected 2017-08-18
TTCAAAAAAGAATTCGGAACATACAGTCTATTTGGAATAACGATCATCAAGATGATAATGGCATAGAGAAGATTTTTCGTTTATTACTTTCTTCTTCTCAATTACTATTTCCAGGTATTTACATCAAGTATTTTTCTAGAAAAAAAGGCATTGAATACCAAGACTTAGCTACTGATTTTTATATTTTACTAAAAGTCGTTTTTCCTGTAGTGATATTAATTAACCAATGGCAACAGTACCGATGGGTTATTATACTCATGACATATGTGTTTTTGGAAACCATTTTCTATATTCCAACCTTGATTTTTGCCTCTGATTTATTCTCGAGACCACGCTCTTATAGAAGATCAATGCTCTTGTTGTTTTTTAATTATTTGGAAATTGTATTCGCCTATGCCGTTTTTTACTCGTGTGGAAACTACCTAAACAAACCTTTTCAAAATTGGTTTGACGCAATCTACTTTAGTATAATCACTTCTTCTTCAATAGGATATGGAGATTTTTATCCCGTTGAGACAACAGGTAAATTCTTAGTAAGTACACAAGCCTTATTGTTCTTATTCTTCATTATTCTTTTTTTGAATTTCTTTTCAACCAAAGTAAAAGCTACTGGCTATTTTGATCACGACAATTCAAATTAATGTAAGGGACGCTTTTTTATCATACCCCCTTTTGTGTCTTTTACACTGTTCATTACAATGAATGCTCCAGGTTCAATTTTTTCAATTTCAATATTCAATCGGTGTAATTCTAAACGAGTTACAACAGTATACAGAATATCGGCATCTTTTGTTTCGCCATGTTTTCCATACCCTTTCTTTCCACTGTAAATTGTGACTCCTCTTCCCATTTTTTCAATTATCATTTGTCTAATTTCTTCTGTATTAGATACAATAATTGTAACTCCAATATATTCATCAATCCCTTCTACTATAAAGTCTAATGTTTTAGAAGCTGACAAATATGTAATCATTGAATACAACGCAATTTCCACACTCAAGCAGTAAGCAGCAGCTGAAAATATAACCACATTAATTACTATGACAATGTCGCCAATAGTAGTCCCAAATTTTCGACTTAAATAAATTGCTAAAACTTCTGTTCCATCAATTACAGCACCTCCTCTAACTGCAAAACCAATACCTGCTCCAAGAAACAGCCCTCCAAAAACAGCTACTAATAAACTATCGTTGGTAACCTTTGGAAAAGTAAGCGTAGCTAAAACCAAAGCCAAACCTGTAATAGCAATTGCGGTTTTTATTGCAAATTTTGTCCCTACTACTTTATAGCCTAAAAAAACAAAAGGAATATTTACAACAATAATAAGAACAGGCAATGGTACTTTAGTAATAGCCGAGATCAATAATGAGATACCCGTTGCGCCACCATCAATAAAATGATTTGTTAACAAAAAACCTTTAAAACCAAACGCTGCCGAGAAAATACCTATCGTAATTAAAACAAAATCTTTCCATGCTCGATTCACCAGAATTAACAAAATTCGATAAGCTTTTGCTAACTGATAATCAGAGAAACTTTTTGCCGTAAAATGATTTGTTTTCTTGTTTCGTAAAATCGTCTGAGTTACTACTCGCTTTAAAAATGTTCTCATACTGCATGGATTTTATTTTTATTGAAACAAATTTTATTCAAGGATAGCTCTGAGTTAATGTTCTAAAAGTTGCCGTGCTTTCTCTAAATCCTCCGGAGTATCGATTCCAATGCCAATATGGGTGGTTTCGACCATTTTGATACGTTTTCCAAATTCTAAATAACGTAATTGTTCTAATTTTTCTGAGGCTTCCAATGATTTCATTGGCAAACTATAAAAATCTAATAGTGCTTGTTTTCTGAAAGCATAAATTCCAATGTGTTGAAAATAGCGCACACCTACATTTTTCTCCCTTGGATAGGGTATCACCGAACGGGAAAAATACAAGGCAAAGTCATTTTGATCTACCACTACCTTGACATTATTAGGATTATTGATATCCTCTTCATTGGTAATTTCACGCATTACAGAGGCTAAATCAACCTGTCTAGCCGCATCGTTCTTAAATACCTCAATTACTTTCTGTAAAGGGTCTATATCTATAAAAGGCTCGTCACCTTGCACATTGACTACGATATCAACGTCTAAGTTCTGAACCGATTCGGCAATTCGATCGCTCCCTGACTCATGTTCTTTGATACTCTTGATAGCCTTACCTCCATTGGAAACAATTTCTTCAAAAATGATATCGGAATCAGTTACCACAAAAACATCATCAAACAGCTTGGTAGTAATAGCCGCTTCGTAAGTTCTTAAAATCACTGTTTTTCCACCCAAATCTTGCATTAATTTGGCTGGAAATCGGGTTGAAGCGTAACGTGCGGGTATAACGGCTATTATTTTCATTACTTGGGTTAAAACATTAATAGTATCAAATCAGATGCAAATTTAATTAATTTATTGAGTTTATCCTTTTACATCATTTTTACTGAAGTCATACTCAAAGAACCAGCTACTAATTTATCATTAAATAAATGCAATTTATCCTTTTTATCTTTTAATCCCAAGGTATAAATTAAGGGTAAAAAATGCTCTGGTGTTGGAATAGCTAATCGCAGGGCTTTACTCTGTTTTTCATACTCTAGTAATGGTTTAAAATTAGCATCTAATAAATAATTATTAACTACTTCTCGAGCCTCAATTGCCCAGTCATAGCCATAATTGTCTTTGTCGAAATTAGGGTAATCCACTAATCGTAGATTATGAACAATATTACCACTTCCTACAATTAGAATACCTTTATATCTCAAATCACTTAGTTGCTTAGCCAATTCAAAATGATATTCTGGCGGCTTCGAATAATCAATACTCAACTGAATAACAGGGATATTTGCTTCGGGATATAAATGTTTAATTACACTCCAAGCACCGTGATCTAACCCCCAAGTATCATCTAATTCGACCTCTGTAGGTAGTAGTAATTCTTTGGTTTCCAAAGCCAATTCAGGACTCCCTTTAGCAGGATATTGTACCTCAAATAATTCCTGTGGAAAACCACCAAAATCATGAATGGTTTTTGGCATTTCCATAGCGGTTAATTTAGTTCCTTTAGTATACCAATGTGCCGAAATACACAAAATAGCATTGGGCTGCGGCAGTGATTTTGCTAAATCTCGAAAACCAGCCACAAACTGATTTTCTTCAATGGCATTCATCGGACTTCCGTGTCCTAAAAACAAAACCGGCATTTTATCGGTAGTTGAGAAACTTCCAGATACAGTGTGTAAATCGTTTAAATTTTGCATAATTATCGTTTTAAATTAGTCCACAAAATTTTCGTCTTTAAAACCAATCAAATATAATTTATTTTTAGCCCTTGTCATGGCGGTATACAACCACCGAATATAATCGCTATTTATTCCGTCTGGCAAATAGGGTTGCTCGATAAAAACCGTATTCCACTGTCCTCCTTGCGATTTATGACAGGTTATTGCATAGGAGAATTTAACTTGTAATGCATTGAAATACTCGTTATTTTTCACCTTTTGAAATTGCTTGTATTTAGTTTCACCTTCGTAATCTTTTAGCACTTCTTGGTACAAACTATTGGACTCTTCATACGTCAACGAAGGCGATTCGCTCTTGATCGTATCCAAAAGCAAAACCGTTTCCAAAGGTTTTTGGTTGGGATAATCTACCATTCGGATTTTAACTTTGGCAAACTTAAAACTATACAATTCTTGAATGCCAAATATTTCCAACACTTCAATGATATCGCCATTGGCAATAAAACCGGCTTCATCCGAATCTTTTAGCCAAAAGTAATTGTTCTTTACCACCATCAAAAAATCTCCCGTTGACAATTCGCTTTCTCGGTCTAAAATTCGAGTTCTAATTTGTTCGTTGTATTGATTGGCTCTTTTATTCGAACGAACAATAAATGCGGTATCTTCAATACTGTAATTACTATAAGCTGAATGAATTGCATCTTGGATATCGTAACCGTCTACTAAACGAACAATATCTTTGAACTTACGCACATCAAATTGAAATTCGTTAATAAAACTATCTTTTAATAATTCGCGAAGTTCAGTCGCATTAAATAAAATCCCTGAACTTTCTTCCTGACGCATCACTTCATCTAATTCAATAGACTCGATTTCTTTGTCATAATGCACTGCCAAAGTATGTGTATCCAAGGCTGGACTGATGTCCAAATTCACTGGAGGCAACTGGGCAGTGTCTCCCAACAGAATCATTTTACAGTTGGTTCCTGAATATACATACGAAATCAAATCATCCAATAAAGAGCCGTTTTCATATAATTTTGAATCTGAATTAGCGTCTGAAATCATGGAAGCCTCATCAACTATGAAAATGGTATTTTTATGTTTATTAGGTTGCAAAGTGAACGAAACGCCTCCACCTGAAGATTTCTTAGGAAAATAGATTTTTTTATGAATGGTAAAAGCAGGTTTATTCGAATAATTGGCAATCACCTTAGCTGCACGGCCTGTTGGCGCAAGCAAAACATATTTTTTATTAATCTCAATTAAGTTATTGACAATCGTAGAAATGACCGTAGTTTTTCCTGTTCCTGCATATCCTTTCAATACAAAAATGGTATTGTTTTCCATTTCAGTTAAGAAAATAGCAATCTTTTGAAAAAAAATATCCTGTTTGTAAGTGGGTTCAAACGGAAATTTTTTCTTTAAAAGACTGTAAAACAGGGAGGAGTTCATTACGATTAATTTGATTGCAAAGTAAGCAATTGGAATGACAAAAATCAATCACAATTTCAAAAATCAAGTTCAATTTCAAAAATCAACTTTAGTTTAACATTGCGATTCATTTTGACATTGAATATTGAAATTGCCATTGAAGTTGATTTTTGCTATTGTTATTCGTATGTTTGCATTGTTGAAAAAAACGTATGAATACAAACATCACCGAAAAAAAGTATAAAAAATTATCTATTCAAGTTGCCTTGAACGGACTTTCTTTTTGTTGTTTAGACACGTTGAACAACACCATTACTTCTTTTAACGAAGTGCATTTTGACACCTTTCATAAGGCTACTAAAACCGAAGATTTGTTTGCCGATGCTTTTAGTGATTATCCAGAATTAAAGGAGTCGTATGATGAAATTCTAATAATTCACAATAACAATTTATCCACCTTTGTTCCTGAACCGTTGTTTGATGAAAACTTTTTAGGAAGCTATTTACAATACAATACCAAAGTTTTTGAAACTGATTTTTTTGCTTTTGACGAAATTGCCAATTGCCAAATGAACACTGTTTACATTCCGTATGTAAATATCAATAACTTTTTTATTGACCAATTTGGCACTTTTGATTACAAGCATGCCAATACTATTTTGGTTTCCAAATTATTGATCGCGTCCAAAAACAATCCAGAGAAAAAGATGTTTGTACACATCAATTCAGGGCATTTTGAAATCATCGTGGTGCAAAACCAAAAACTTGTATTGTTCAATTCGTTTGACTATACTACTCCTGAAGATTTCTTGTATTACATTTTGTTTACAGCAGAACAATTGGGTTTAAATCCAGAAGAATTTCCTTTAGAATTAATTGGAAAAATTGATACTGAAAGTGAGTATTACCAATTAGCCTACAAATACATTCGCAATGTGTCATTACTAGATGTAAGCGATTTACAAGCTAAAAACAATTTTTCAGAAGCGGATAACAGAAACCATTTTATACTTTTCAATTCATGAGAATTATTTCAGGTAAATACAAAGGCCGACGCATATTTCCTCCCAAAAACCTTCCTGTACGCCCTACAACTGATATGAGTAAAGAAGCATTGTTCAATGTTTTGAATAATCATTTTAACTTTGAAGGACTTAAAGTATTGGACTTATTCTCGGGAACAGGAAACATTAGCTTCGAATTTGCTTCCAGAGGTAGTTCGCCAATTACTTCAGTAGATGGTGATTTTGGTTGTGTAAAATTCATCAAACAAATCGCTGCTGAATTTGATTTTAATATTGCTGCTACCAAAAGTGATGTTTTTGCTTTCCTTGAAAAAAACAAAACGACTTACGACATCATTTTTGCTGATCCTCCTTACGGTTTAGACCAAAAAACATTTGAAAAAGTAGTTAGCTTAGTTTTTGAAAAAGGACTTTTGGAAGAAGAAGGGATGTTAATTATTGAACATTCCAAATACACTAAAATGGAACATTTACCTCATTTTTCATTTCAGAAAAGTTACGGTGGATCTTTTTTTAGTTTTTTTGAGATAGCATCTTCTGAAGAGAAAACAGAATAATTTTCTTTACAAACAAAAAAAAGCAGACCTATAAGCCGGATTCTGTCTCCGAAAAACGGAGCCTTATCATTTATCTAGGACTTGCATTACTACAAGCCTCAAGCTATCTACCCTTCAACAACGGACGAGAAGCCCTTAAATGCTGATATACTTGATATTTCACCGCATAGAGTTTACCTGGTTTCACTACAGCATTACCTGTACATACTTTCTGTTGCACTTGTCCTAATTCATTTCGAAAAATCGAAACAAACCGACGGGTGTTACCCGCTATGCTTCTCTGTGGTGTCCGGACTTTCCTCCCTCCTAATGAATCAGGACGGCGATAAGGCGGTCTGCGGAGCAAATTTACAACTTTATTTACGGTAAATCATAATTGATTCTTTCCCTCTTCTATTTTACTACTAATTCGCATCGGGATTATTGTTAGTAAATTGGGGATAAGTCACCTTGTAATTGGAGTAAAGCTGTTGCTTTTTGAAATTTCATATCCTATATTTGCTATCTAATACCAATTCAATGGAACAATTTATAGTATCGGCGCGTAAATACCGTCCACAAACATTTAAAGATGTTGTGGGTCAGAAAGCCATTACCAATACTTTGTTGAATGCCATTGAAAACAATCACTTGGCTTCTGCCCTTTTATTTACTGGACCTCGTGGTGTAGGTAAAACTACTTGTGCGCGTATTTTGGCACGAAAAATCAATCAACCAGGTTACGATGATCCAAATGAAGATTTTGCTTTCAACGTCTTTGAATTGGATGCAGCTTCTAATAACTCAGTAGACGATATTCGAAACTTGATTGACCAAGTGCGTATACCACCACAAACTGGACAATACAAAGTGTACATCATTGATGAGGTGCATATGTTATCTTCTGCCGCTTTTAATGCGTTTTTGAAAACTTTAGAAGAGCCGCCAAAACACGCCATCTTTATTTTGGCTACGACCGAAAAACACAAAATCATTCCAACGATTTTATCACGTTGTCAAATATTTGATTTCAAAAGAATTACAGTTAAAGATGCTAAAGAACATTTAGCAGAGGTTGCTACAAGTCAAGGAGTTCAATTTGAAGACGACGCTTTGCATATCATTGCTCAAAAAGCAGATGGTGCTATGCGTGACGCTTTGTCTATTTTTGACCGAGTAGTTTCTTTTTGCGGTGCTAATTTGACTCGCCAAGCGGTAACAGAAAATTTGAATGTTTTAGATTACGAAACGTATATCAATGTGACTGAATTGATTTTGGAAAACAAAATTCCAGAATTATTAGTTGCTTTTAACGAAATCCTTGCCAAAGGATTTGATGCACATCATTTTGTTGCTGGATTGGCTTCTCATTTCAGAGACTTATTGGTTTCTAAAAATCCTGCTACTTTATCTTTGTTAGAAGTTGGAGAACAAGCACAGCAGATGTATGGTGTTCAAGCACAAAAATGTGACACCAGAATCTTGTTGAAAGGAATTGAAATTGCTAATGATTGTGATTTGAAATACAAAGTCAGTCAAAATCAACGATTACTTGTTGAACTTTGCTTAATGCAATTAGCCTCCATCACTTTCGATGGAGAAAAAAAAAAGTTGAGCAATTTATAATTCCGCCTACTTATTTTAAAAATTCAGGCTATTCAATAGTTGAAGTTGTAAATAATACTGAAACTCCTAAAGTAGCTGAAGAAGTCATAGCTATTCCTTCACCAGAAATACAGGAAGAACTACCTGTTGAAGCTATCGAAGTTCCTAAAACGGTAAGTGAAACCGTTATTGCAATTCCAAAACCTAGTATCTCGAACGAATCAGCACCTAACGTTTCTGCGCTCTCTTTATCAAGTATTCGCGCTAAAAAAGCTTTAGAAGAAAGTTCAAAAACGTTTGTAAAAGAAACCGTTCATTTACCCACAGAGCCATTTACTGAAACAGAAATGTTGTTGCAATGGAATAAATATGCGCAACGTTTGGGAGACAAAGGCTATAAAATTATGGAGTCATTGTTACTTATTAATGATCCTGTTTTGAATGGTACTCATATCACGATTGAATTACCCAACGAAGGTTCCAAATTGGATTTTGAAAGCGAAAAATTAGGATTGTTAGGATACTTAAAAGGGCATTTACACAACCACGACATTACCATAGAAGTGATTGTAAATGAAAGTTTTGAAAGTAAACGCAGCTTTAATGACCAAGATCGTTACAACCGATTACATCAAATCAATCCGAATATTGAATTATTAAAAACAACATTCGGATTAGATATTACTTAAGTGATTTATTAGATTTTACCGTAGTACATGGCTTTAACAATTCCGTCTGCTAAACCAATTTTAGGAACATAGATGTTTCGAGCGCCACTCCATTTCATTGCATTCAAATAAATTCGTGTAGCAGGAATAATTACATCGGCACGGTCAGAGTTCAAACCTAATTCAGAAATTCGTTGCTCATAAGTCAATGAATTTAAAAAGGCATATTGAGAATTCATATAAATATAGGATAGCGGTTTATCTTGTGATTTCGCCGACATTTTAAACAACTTGTTGATATTCCCACCAGAACCAATTAAAGTTACTTCATCATATTCTTCAGTATTAGTTCGAATCCATTTCTCGATTTCCTCCCAAACCACATCATGGACCATATCATTTAATAGTCGAACTGTTCCTGCTTTAAAAGATCTAGAAACAATCATCTTTCCATCAGAAAACAAAGTAAACTCGGTACTACCACCACCTACATCAACAAAAAGATAGGTCTTTTCAGTTTTAATTAAGCTATGTAAATCACTTGAAGCAATTATAGCTGCTTCTTTTTTACCATCAATAATTTCAATCTTTATTCCGGTTTTCTTTTTGATGATTTCAGTTACTTCTTTACCATTATAAGCCTCACGCATTGCTGAAGTTGCAAATGCTTTGTATTGCTCTACTTTATGAACTTTCATCAAAAGACTAAATGCTTTCATCGCATCACACATTCTATCAATATTTTCTTCAGAAATGGCTCCAACAGTAAACGCATCTTGTCCCAAACGGATAGGAACACGAACAAGTGAACTTTTATTGAATTGCGTTTCTTTGTCGTCTTGTTCAACAATATTAGCAATAAGCAATCGCATGGCATTAGATCCAATATCGATTGCAGCGTATTTTTTTATATTTAGCATTAAATAAATTCTGAATTATAAAATTGGAAAGGCGTAAAACCAACTAGTTTATTTCACCACCTTCTAATTGATTCTTATAATAATTATACGTCTCTAATTGAGCTCTAAAAATAGGTTTGTTGCCTCTTTGTCGGTATTTGTTATCTAAAAGATGTGAATGCAATCTAGCTTTTACATTACCCTGCCAACCTAAGTCAAAATTATCAATTAACTCTCTTTTAATATCTTCATCATAAATAGGACAAGTTACTTCTACACGTCCATCTAAATTACGAGTCATCATATCCGCTGAGGAAATAAACACCTCAGGATCCCCTGCATTACCAAATATATAAATACGAGAATGTTCTAAATAATTATCTACGATACTTATAGCTTCTATATTCTCGCTTAAGCCAGGTATTCCGGGAATTAAAGAGCAAATACCTCTAACTTCTAATTTAATATTTACACCTGCATTACTTGCTTCGTATAATTTATCAATCATTTCAATGTCAGATAAACTGTTCATTTTCAACTTCATGTAAGTTGTATTACCTTCTTTTGCATGAGCAATCTCTCTGTTTATAAGCTTATTAAACTTATTTCTAGTGAAATGAGGTGAAGTAATAATATGCTGGTAATTGTAAATGCGATAGTTGATTTCAAAAAATTCAAAAACTTTAGATACATCTTTAAGTATTTTTTGATGTGCTGTAAATAAAGTAACATCGGTATATACTTTTGCGGTAGATTCATTAAAGTTTCCTGTCGAAATTATACCGTATCGGTGAATTTTAGATCCTTCCAATCTTTCGATAACACATATTTTACTGTGTACTTTTAATCCTTTTACACCAAAAATAAGTTCAATTCCCTCCATCTGCATTTGTTCAGAATAAAAAATATTACTGGCTTCGTCAAATCGCGCTTGCAATTCAATTTGGACAGTTACTTTTTTTCCATTTTTAGCAGCGTTAATTAATGAACTGATAATTTGAGAGTTTTTTGCTAATCGGTATAACGTAATTTTAATTGTAGTTACTGCAGGATCCAATGCTGCTTCTCTTAAAAACTTAATCACATACGAATACGATTGATAAGGAGCACTAACCATATAATCCTTAACCGCAATTTTCTTCATTATATTTTCATCCAAACTCAATCCTGGTATAGGTAAAGGCGGATTTGTTTTGTATAATAAATCAAACCTCCCAAGGTTTGGAAAATCCATATAATCCCTTCTGTTATGGTATTTACCACCAGGAATGATACTATCAGTAGCATCAATTTTCATATTCGTCAGGAAGAAATCAAGTGTGTCTTTATCAATATTCTGATCGTAAATAAAACGAACCGGCTCTCCAATCCTTCTATCTTTTACACTTGATGCTATTTTTTCTAACATACTTTTACTCAAGTCACTATCAATATCCAACTGAGCATCTCTTGTAATTTTAATCATATGAGCGTCAACGCTTTCATAATCAAAAATATCAAAGATTTTGTTTAAATTTAAACGGATAACATCATCAAGCATAATCACGAATTGTTTTTCACCTTCAGGAGGTAAAACCACAAAACGATTGATTGTTTTTGGAATTTCGATTACTGCATAGAGAACTTCTTTCTTGCTTTTTTTGTTGGTTTCTTTAGCATTTCTTTTCAATAATGAACGAAAATTGAACGAACGCTCTTCAATTTCTTTTGAAAATCCGTTAATTACTAATTTGACTGCCAAATAGCCCGAAGTATCCTTTAATACCGGAAAATGATCTAAATCATTTAAGATAATGGTAACCAACTCAGGACTTACTTTTTGTACAAAAAAATCTTTTAAGTACAATTCTTGGTCTGGAGTTACATCATTTTCATCAATAGTAAATATATTTTCTTTCTCTAAGCGAGCTTCAATATCACTTAATATGGCTAAGCTTTCCGCTTGTTGATCAATTACGATTTCTGTTATATCATGCAATAACTGACTTGATGAAATTCCGTTAAAGTATTTCTCACCAGAAATTCCATTTAAAGTTAACCTGCGAATTGCAGCAAAACGAACTCTAAAAAACTCATCTAAGTTATTGGAGAAAATTCCAAGAAAACGCATTCTGTCTAATAATGGAACCGTTACGTCACCCGCTTCTTGTAAAACTCGGGCATTAAAGGCTAACCAACTTTTTTCTCTATCAATATATCTTTGTTGCAACACTTAATTATTTTAAATCTTTTGGAAAAATAGTTTTTAAGATCCTACCATTTTTAATGTTACTCCATTGATCATCGTCGAATTGAATTGAAACAAAACCGGAGGTTGGAACATTAGGCAGGATGCAATCTCCAAATTTATTAACAAAATTTGTAATAGCCTCATTATGGCCGAAAAGAATAACAGTTTCATAAAGATTATTACACGATTTAATCACTTTTTCGAGTTGAAATTCATCAAAAGTGTATAAATCCTCTTTGTAAATTATATTCTCTATTGGGAATGAAATGTTTTGTGCAAAAATTAAGGCAGTATCAGCGGCCCTTTTTGCAATACTACTCCAAAGTAAAAAAGTTTTAGGAATGTAATTAGAAATAGTAGAAGAAACCAGATGCGCATCTACAATTCCTCGATGTAAAAGTGGGCGGTCAACATCTTGAAGCGGCGCTTCCCAACTTGATTTTGCGTGTCGAACTAAGATTAAATTTTTCATAATATTATGGGGGATTATTAGTTAAAAATTAATGTACACATCAACTACATCTTCAACCCCTAATTTACGAAAGAATAAAATACAAATTACAAATGGATGAAAAATTTCTTTTCAATAGCTCTTGGAACCAAATCGGAAATCTAAATAAAATAGCAAATTATTCAATATTTAAGGTGACAAACGGTCAATTTTCCATGAAAAATCAGACTGCGCTTGGTATCGAATTCGATCATGAAGTCGGTTAGGTCTTCCCTGCCAAAACTCCACTTCGAGAGGTGTTACTAAAAATCCACCCCAATGTTCGGGTCTTGGAATAACCATACCTTCAAAATTGGATTCTAATTGTTTTAAGTTTTCTTCTAAGTATTCTCTTGATGGAACCACTTCTGACTGATTAGAAACTATTGCTCCTAATTTACTTCCGTCTGGCCTTGAAGCAAAATAATTGTCTGAAATCGCTTCCGCAGTTTTCTGAGCAATACCTTTAATTATAACTTGGCGCTCCATACTATGCCAGAAAAAAGATAAACAAACGTTTGGATTATTGATAATGGCCTTTCCTTTTTCGGAATTATAATTGGTATAAAAAATAAATCCTTCTTCGTTAAACTTCTTTAGTAGAACTACTCTTGATTTTGGAAATCCATCCAAACCAATGGTAGCAACCGTCATGGCGTTGACTTCTTCGCTACCGCCAAAATCTTCTACTTCATGAAACCACCTGTTGAATAAATTAATTGGATCCTCAGGAATTGAAGTTTCTAGTAATTCACTTTTATCGTAGGTTTTTCTGTAATCGCTTAAATCTTTCATGACTAGTTTTGTTTTACAATTCAAATGTTTTTCCGTCTTCTGCTAATGCTACTTCTGAAAAAATAGTTGCTGCTTCTTCTTTAAATAAGCTTATGCTATCGTAACGGGTTGAATAATGCCCTAAAATTAATTGTTTTACATTGGCTTTCAAAGCAATTCGAGCCGCTTCTTTTGCAGTAGAATGCAAGGTCTTTTGAGCTAAACCTTCTTCTGATTCCAAAAAAGTAGATTCGTGATACAAAACATCTACATTTTCGATAATTGGAAGAATAGCTTCATTATACACGGTGTCTGAGCAAAAAGCATAACTTTTAGGCTCGATTGGGTCAAAAGTCAATTCTGAATTGGGTATAGTTCTACCGTCTTCTAGAGCAATATCTTTTCCGTTTTTAATTTTTTGATAATAACAGCTCTCTATTTCATAATTCAGTACTGCATCCATATTCAACTTGCGTTCACCTACTTTTTCTTGGAATAAAAAACCATTAGTATACACACGATGTTTCAAAGGTATGGTTGTAACCACCACTTTTTCATCTTCAAAAATAGTCTCACTTTCCTCCGATTCTAATTCATGAAAATACAAACCATAATTCGTCCACGAATTAGACAATCGCAATTGCAACAGAATAATTTCTTTGATTCCTTTTGGCCCATAGATATGCAAATCAGTGGTTCTTCCTAACAAACTAAAAGTAGAAATCAGTCCTATCAAACCATAAAAATGGTCACCATGCAAATGGGAAATAAAAACTTGATTGATTTTAGAGAACTTAATCTTGTTCTTTCTAAGCTGCACCTGAGTACCTTCTCCACAATCAATTAAAAACATTCTGTTCTTAATCTCTAATAACTGAGAAGTTGGATTCGTAATCGTTCGAGGTGTAGCGGCATGACAGCCTAAAATGGTTAGCTTCATTAAAATCCTAAATCACGTTCAATTTCTTCCATCTCAATAATATCATGTGCTTCCAAATTAGAAGGCACTACAGATAATTGAGCTGGAACAGCATTAAAATCAATACCTTCTGCAACAACAACAAAAGATTTTTTTAGTTTTTTATGTTGCTTAGCTAAAGGCAATAGTAATTTTAAATCTTCAAGAGTAATCGATTTATTATGAGATAAATCAATAATTAAATTGTGTGAATCAAAAGCAGTATTGGATTGCGACACTTTATCTAAAAATGAAGCGAAATCTCCTTGGGTATCTTTTATTGTTATGGTATGTCCTTTTTGATCTACTTTCATAAATGGGGAATTAAAACTAAAACAGTTTATTAAAATATAATTGCCGAGTTTATTTCAAATAAACTATTGAATTTTTGAAGCCAAAAGATAGATAACCGCCATTCGGATTGCTACTCCATTTTCTACTTGATCTAAAATAACAGATTGCTGAGAATCGGCAACATCGCTCGTAATTTCTACCCCACGATTAATTGGTCCGGGATGCATAATTACAATCTCTTTGTTTAGCGAGTCCAAAAGATTTTTATCTACCCCATATTGTTGTGCATATTCTCTAGTCGAAGGAAAATAATTGACATCCATACGTTCATTTTGTACGCGTAACATGTTAGCTACATCGCACCATTCAAGTGCTTTACGTAAATTAGGCTCAACTGTTACTCCAAGTGACTCAATATGCTTTGGAATCAATGTTTTTGGGCCGCAAACCTTTACTTCTGCTCCTTGCATTTGCAGGGCGTAGATATTAGACAAGGCGACACGAGAATGTAAAATATCCCCCACAATCACTACTTTTTTTCCTGCTACATCACCTAATTTTTCGCGAATGGAATAACTATCTAATAAAGCTTGAGTTGGATGTTCGTGTGCTCCATCTCCTGCGTTAACTATACTTGCTTTTACGTTTTTAGATAAGAAATAAGCGGCTCCAGGATTAGCATGGCGCATGACTACCATATCCACTTTCATGGAAAGAATATTATTTACAGTATCTATAAGTGTTTCTCCTTTTTTGACAGAAGACTGTGCTGCAGAAAAACTAATCACATCCGCTGACAATCGTTTTTGGGCTAATTCAAAGGAAAGTTTGGTTCGGGTACTGTTTTCAAAAAAGATATTGGCAATGGTAATGTCTCGTAAAGAAGGAACTTTTTTAATGGGTCGATTGATAACTTCCTTAAAATGATCAGCAGTTTCAAAAATTAAGTCAATATCATTTTTGTTAATGTATTTAATTCCTAATAAATGATTTACGCTTAATTCTTTCATTTTTCTTTACAATTATAATTTATAAGTGTGACTTCTATTTAATTAGTTATTAAATATACGCCGTCTTCTCCATCATTTTCTTTCCAACACACTTTTACTTTTTCGTTATTAATGGCATCTACCTGCCTTCCTCTGTAATCCGGTTGTATCGGTAAATTACGACTAAAACGTCTATCAATTAATACTAATAATTCAATTTCAGAAGGTCTTCCAAAGGATTGAATAGCTGTTAACGCCGAACGAATACTTCGTCCAGTAAACAAAACATCATCGATGAAAATGACTTTTTTATTTTCTACAATAAAATTGATATTGGTTTTATTTGCCTCTAAAGGTTTTTCGGTTCTTCTGAAGTCATCTCTAAAGAAAGTAATATCCAAGTAACCTAAAGTGATAGCAGGTGTTTGGTATTCTTTTTCTAAAATTGCTTTTAAACGTTCTGCCAAGAAAACACCTCTAGGCTGAATCCCAACAAGAATAGTATCCGAGAAATCTAAGTGTTTTTCAATTAATTGACAAGCCAAACGATGTAGTATGATAGTAACTTCTTTTGCAGTAAGTAATACTTTTTGACTCATGATAAAGTGTAATGTTTGGTTAGGCAAATATACAAATTCTGTTTTATGATTGATAATTAAAAATCATAGAAAAAATTAGCTAAAAAAAAGCCTTGAAAATTCAAGGCTTTTTTAATTTATTATAACAATTTAAGAATACATTTTCGTTCTTAATTCCTGAACTTTTTCATCATCCAAATAATCATCAAAAGTCATATAACGATCAATCGCTCCATTTGGTGTCAACTCCACTACTCTATTACCCACAGTTTGAGCAAACTCGTGGTCATGAGTTGTAAATATGATAGATCCTTTAAAGTTTTTTAATGAATTGTTAAATGCCGTAATCGACTCCAAGTCCAAGTGATTGGTAGGTTCGTCTAACATTAAAATATTAGCGCGTTCCATCATCATGCGAGACAACATACAACGTACTTTTTCTCCTCCAGATAACACACGGCTTGTTTTCAACGCTTCTTCTCCTGAGAAAATCATTTTTCCTAAGAAACCTCGAATAAACACTTCGTCTCTTTCTTCTTCTGTTTTAGCCCATTGACGCAACCAATCTACTAAAGTCAAATCATTCTCAAAATACGAATGATTCTCTGCTGGCAAATACGCTTGATTGGTTGTAATTCCCCAATCAAATGTTCCTTCATCGGCTTTTTGATTGCTATTTAATATTTCGTAGAAAGCAGTTGTAGCACGAGAATCTTTAGAGAAAAGGACAATTTTATCTCCTTTAGCCATATTCAAATCCACACCTTTAAACAAGATTTCTCCATCAATAGAAGCACTTAAATTTTCCACATTCAAAATTTGATCACCCGCTTCTCGATCTTGGTCAAAAATAATCGCAGGATAACGGCGGCTTGAAGGTTTGATTTCTGAGATATTCAATTTAGAAATCATTTTTTTACGAGATGTCGCTTGTTTTGATTTGGCCACATTCGCAGAAAAACGACGAATAAATTCTTCCAATTCTTGTTTCTTTTCTTCTGCTTTTTTGTTTTGTTGCGCGCGTTGTTTAGCTGCTAACTGACTTGATTCGTACCAAAATGTATAGTTTCCTGAATAGTGGTTTATTTTACTAAAATCAATATCTGAAATATGAGTACAAACTGCATCTAAAAAGTGACGGTCGTGAGACACTACAATTACGGTATTTTCATAATTTGCTAAGAAATTTTCCAACCAAGCGATCGTTTCAAAGTCCAAATCATTGGTAGGCTCATCCATAATCAACACGTCCGGATTTCCAAAAAGAGCTTGTGCCAAAAGCACACGTACTTTGATTTTCCCTTCCAAGTCGCCCATCATGGTATAATGGTTATCTTCTGTAATTCCCAAATTGGATAACATAGACGCAGCATCAGAATCAGCATTCCAACCGTTCATTTCTTCAAATTGCACTTGCAACTCTCCTATTCTATCCGCATTAGAATCGTTATAATCTAAATACAACTCGTCCATCTCTTTTTTAACGGCATACAAAACCTTGTTTCCCATCATTACTGTTTCTAAAACAGTAAACTCGTCAAACATGTTGTGGTTTTGGTTTAAAACCGACATACGTTTTCCTGGTTCAAGATGGATATGTCCTGAAGTAGGATCCATTTGACCCGAAATTATTTTTAAAAAGGTGGATTTTCCAGCACCATTGGCCCCAATAACACCATAAATATTGCCTTGAGTAAAGGTAGTGTTTACCTCGTCGAATAAAATTCGTTTACCAAACTGTACTGATAAATTATTAACTGATAACATGTCGTATATTTTTTTTGCAAAAATAGCAAAAAACTAAATAGTATCGCGTTTAAATTCCATCAAGGAAATAGGGTTCTAAAAATTCTAAAATAATAAATTATTATAAACAATGTTATAGAAAAAAATCAACGATTGTTATAAAAAACTATTTATTCGACAATTTTAACAATATTTACATCAAATTATTTTTTTTTAATTTATGTAACAAATACTTTTACATCTTTACAGCAATTAATTATCACAAACTAAAAACCAAAAAAAATGAATTCAGAACAAACGAAGTCGAATAATTCGGCATTATCGACCTTAATCACGGTCTTCTTCTTTTGGGGATTTATTGGAGCATCCAATGGTGTTTTCATCCCTTTTTGTAAAGCCAAATTCGGTTTAGATCAATTTCAAAGTCAGTTAATTGACTTCGCTTTTTACGGAGCGTATTACATTGGAGCTTTATTACTTTTCATTTTCAGTAGTACTGCAAAAAGAGACATCCTTAATGGATGGGGATTTAAGAAAGGAATTATTTACGGTTTATTGATTAGTACTTTTGGTGCTGCCTTAATGATTCTAGCTGTAATTCAAGGAAGTTATTTGTTCATCTTGGGAGCTTTATTTATAGTAGCTTTAGGATTTTCATTACAACAAACTTCAGCACAACCGTTTGCAGCTTCCTTGGGTGAACCACATTCGGCTTCTAGCCGATTGAACTTGGCTGGAGGTATTAATTCTCTAGGAACAACCATAGGACCTATCGTAGTTTCTTTTGCACTTTTTGGAGTTATTTCAGGAGTAAGTATTGAAGAATTTGCTCAAAAAGCAGACTCATTAGACTCTATGATTACTTTATATGTAGCAGTTGGAGGTTTGTTTTTATTAGCAGCTGCTTTATTTCATTTTTCTAAAAAACTACCTGCAGGAAAAAGTGATGATTCATTTGAAACTGCTAACAAAGCCTTGAAAACACTTGTAACTATTACAGTTCTATTAGTAGTTATTTTTGGTTACATTTTTGCTCGATACGAAGATCCAGAATTTATAACTCGTTTTATTGAAAACAAAGAAGTTGATTACTTAGGATTAGGACTAACTATTTCTACTCTGTTAGTAGTTGTAGTTGGGTTATTATTTGCCAACACAACAGCTCAAAAGAATCCTGAAGGATGGGGCGCTATGAAATACCCTCAATTAGTTTTAGGAATGCTAGCCTTGTTCTCTTATGTAGGAGTTGAAGTAAGTATTGGTAGTAACTTAGGAGAATTATTAAAAACAGAAGATTTTGGTTCAATTACAGGTCCTGGACTTGCGCCATTTATGTCAATGTATTGGGGAAGTTTAATGATTGGTCGTTGGGCTGGAGCTATTTCAGTTTTCAATCCTTCTTCTCAAATGAGAAAAATTTTACTAATTGTAGTTCCTTATGTAGCATTTGGAGTGGTATTAGCTGCTAATGCAATATCAGGACAAGATATTACTCCATTGTATGCTTATGCTTTTGTAATTGTATTCCAAATTATTGGTTTCTTTTTAGGAAAAGACCAACCATCAAGAACTTTAATGATTTTTGGCTTATTAGGAATGGTTGCTATGTTAATTGGATTAGCTACAACTGGAACAATTGCTATTTTTGCTTTTATGAGTGGTGGTTTATTCTTAAGTATTATGTGGCCTTGTATCTTCTCTTTAGGAATTGCAGGATTAGGAAAATACACTTCTCAAGGAGCTGCTTTCTTAGTAATGATGATTCTAGGTGGTGGAATTATTCCACCATTACAAGGTAAATTAGCCGATGTTATCGGAATTCATACCTCTTATTTCATTCCGGTATTGTGTTTTGCTTTTATTGCATTCTACGGCTGGAAAGTAATTGGAATTTTACAAAAACAAGGTATCGGAAACGATATCGAAGTGGGTGGTGGACACTAAAAATACGCAACTAACCAAAACCAAAAAAAATCCCATCAAATGATGGGATTTTTTAATTTATAAAAGAAAAATATTATTTATTTCCCTTTTCAAAATCAGCAATAAATTGTGCCAATCCAATATCTGTTAATGGGTGTTTTAATAATCCGTAGATAGCAGAAAGAGGTCCAGTCATTACATCAGCACCAATTTTAGCACAGTTCATAATATGCATCGTATGACGCACAGAAGCCGCTAAAATTTGTGTTTCAAATCCGTAGTTATCATATATTTGGCGAATCTCTTCGATCAAAGCCAATCCATCTGTTGATACATCATCTAAACGACCAATGAACGGAGAAACATAAGTAGCCCCAGCTTTTGCAGCTAACAATGCTTGTCCCGCAGAAAAAACTAATGTAACATTCGTTCTAATTCCTTTGTCGGAAAAGTATTTAGCCGCCATCACTCCTTCTTTGGTCATTGGCAATTTTACAACAATTTGCTCGTGTAAATCGGCTAACTCCTCGCCTTCTTTTACCATTCCATCAAAATCCAAGGCATTCACTTCGGCACTTACATCTCCTTCTACTAAATTGCAGATATCCACATAATGCTTCAAAATGTTATTTTTCCCTGTAATCCCTTCTTTGGCCATTAATGACGGATTGGTAGTTACTCCATCCAAAACCCCTAAAGCCTGAGCTTCTTTAATCTGAGCTAAATTAGCCGTGTCTATAAAAAATTTCATATTTATCTATTTTATTTTGTTTCCTTAATTGGGCGTGACCAAAAGGGTCGGGCTTTACGTTGCAATCTTTTTCTTTGAAAAAGGATTTTCACTACAATCCCTCACGCAAATTCGGTGCAAAATTACAACTTATAATGACTCATAAGCATTTTTTCATATACTTTATCAGGTAAAATTCGTTTTAATACAATTGAAAATTTTTGCATAAACGCTCCTACTTTATAATGAATTTTAGGTTTTGTTTCTTGAATAATTTGAAATACAGCTTCTGCCATTTCGTTTGGATTACTACCACTATCTACATGCTGATCCATAGTACTCAATACCTCACCATATACTTTTTCGTAAGCCGAACCATTAGTAACCGGTGCATGAAAACGTCCTGCTGCAATATTAGTAGCAAAATCTCCAGGAGCTACATTTGTAATGTGAATCCCAAAAGACTTCACTTCCATTCGTAACGCCTCAGTAATTAATTCTAAAGCTCCTTTTGAAGCTGAATAGACACTTCGATAAGGCAATCCCATATATCCTGCAATACTCGTAATATTGATAATTAATCCTGAATGTTGCTTGCGCATTTGTGGCAAAACAGTTTTCATTACCTCAATAGGACCAAAAAAATTGGTTTCAAAATTATTTTTAATTTCTTCCATTGGAATTTCTTCCAATGGTCCAGTGATTCCAACACCTGCATTATTAATTACAATATCCAATCGTCCTGTTTTTGAAATAATTTGGGTAACAGCTTTTTGAATGGATTTCGCATCGCGAACATCTAAAGCAACTAAAGGGAAAATCGAATTAGTCACCTTTTCAGGATTTCTACTCGTTCCAAAAACAATAAATTCTTTGTAATGCAAAAATTCCCCAATAGATTTTCCTATTCCAGAAGAACCACCTGTAATTAATACAACTTTACTCATTCAAATCAATTTTTCAACAATTATTTAGTTTATAAAAATAGTCAAAAATAAAAATTTTGAATCCCTTATAAACAAAAAAATCTTCCAAGTGGAAGATTCATAAAAAATGGCAAGCGACCTACATCGCACCGCTCAACCACGTACCCTTGCTATGTTCCCATCCTGGGGGAGTCTGCAGGAGCTGGTCGTGTAGGACTTGCCAATGCAAATATACAACCTTTTTATATTTTTGCAAGAGCATTGTTACTAATAAAATAAGGTTGTATATTCGAACATTCAAATTATAAATCATGAAAAAGCATAACTTCTTATTTATCATTTTATTAGGAGTAATTTTATCCAACTGTGGTGGAGCAAAAAAAGAAAATAATAGCCTATTTACTTTTGATACAAACCTATTTAAAGCACAATACCTTCCTCAAGAATCTGTTGAATTGACATTATTGAATCCCAATTCAAAAATAGTTGACAGCGTTGTGTATTATGTAAATGAATCAAAAATAGGAACAACAAAAGGTTTAGGTAAACTAACTTTTGATTTTAAAGGTCAAAAATTAGGATATCAAAACTTGAAAGCTATTGTTTATTATGAAGGAGAACTCACTGAAGCAACTGATCGTGTTGAATTAGTGTCTAATGTTGAACCTAAATTATTAAAGTATACTATTGTTAATACTTTTGCCCACGATACAACGGCTTTTACAGAGGGTCTTGAATTTTATAATGATACTTTGTTTGAAAGTACTGGACAAAAAGGAGCCTCCTATTTTAGAAAATATGATTATAAGACCGGAAAAGTCTTTAATCAAACTAATTTAGATTCCAAATATTTTGGAGAAGGTATTACCATTATTAATAACAAAATATACCAATTAACTTGGCAAGAAAAAACGGGATTTGTCTATAATGCTACTACTTTAAAATTAGAAAAAACCTTCACTTACAAAAAAGATATTGAAGGTTGGGGAATGACTCATGATGAAAAATTTATCTATCAAACAGATGGTACAGAAAAAATTTGGAAAATGGATCCTACAACTCTAGAAATGATAGATTACATTAATGTATATTCGGGAAATGCTAAAATAAAATCAATTAATGAGTTAGAATGGATTAATGGACTAATATATTCTAATGTTTGGCAAAAAGACGCTATAGCGGTTGTAAACCCTATAAGTGGAGCCGTTGAAGGAATTCTAGATTTATCAGGTTTGCGAAAATTTGTAAATAATTCAACCGCTGAAGTGCTCAATGGTATCGCTTATAACCCTAAAACCAAAACTATATTTGTGACAGGTAAAAATTGGGACAAGATGTTTGAAATAAAAATAACACAATAAATTTTGGCTATAAAAAAAGGGAGCAATTAGCTCCCTTTTTTATATATCAAAACAACAATTATCTTAAAGAAAAACTTGTTTTAGATACTAATTCTGCTTTATCATATACATTAACAGTATAAGTACCTTTAGCAAATTTACTACCTGCTAAATCTTCAGAAACATCAACTGTTTTATTTTCATATTTTACATTTGTTGTAAAACTATAGGTTAACGATTTTGTCCCGAAATTTTCAACTTTCTTTTCTCCAACTACATTGTTCTCACTATCTATAACTTGAACATAGTACATTTTAGTTCCAGATTTCGCAATTTTATTTTCTGCAATAGTAAAGCTAACTTTTAAAATATCCGCTCTATTTGCTTTTTCAGTTTCTATTTGTTTACCTGAACTTCTTACTTTGTAAGCAGCTCCTTTAGTATTCAACACTGATAAAATCGATCCTTTTTCTACAGTTTTAGCTAACTCTGAATTTTGAGAAGTCAATACTTCATTCGCTTTTTTAGATTCTACTAATACTACTCTTGTACTATCACGTTGCACAGTCAAGGTAACATTTTGTTTTTTCAAGTTGTCATTTTCAGCAATCAAAACTTTCATATTATTTTGAAGAGCAGTTAACTGAGACTTAAATTTAGAAACATCTCCATTCGATTTCTTTAAATCAGACATTAAAGCAACTACTTTATCTCTTTCTTTAATCAATTCATCAGACATGGCAGTATTTTCAGCAATAGCAGCATCATAAGTTGCTTTCAACTCTTGCAAATCTTTCATTACTGATTCTTTCTCCGTTAATGTAGTTTTTAATTCTGTACGAACAATTTCAGCATCAGTCGACATCTTGAAAATATAACCTAAACTCCCCAAAAGTAATAGTAGTAATACAATTACAATTGCTTTTAAATTTGAATTGCTTTTTTGATTTTCCATTTTTTTAATTTATAGTTTAATTGTTTCAGACAAAAATAATAATATATCCCTACTACACAACGTATTTTGACACATTTATAGTATTTTTGATTAAACTTTTTTTTTATAATGGATAAACTAATTCCTTTTACTAATACTGATTTAGGCAAAATTACAAACCATAGAAATGGTGAAATTAAATTTGGCGAAAAAATGATTACGGTTCCCAAAGGATCCGATCCATTGGAATTTCTTGCAAGTTGTGAGGCAAAGTATGTAATTTTCGGAATACCTGAAGATATTGGTATTAGAGCAAATTATGGAAGACCAGGAGCAGCATCTGCTTGGAAAAGTGCTATTAAAAGTATTGCAAACATTCAACATAATCGTTTCTGCAAAGGAAATCAAATTGTGATTTTGGGTACAATTAATGTTGCTGATGAAATGGCTGAAGTAGCCAACTTGGATTTCAACGATATTGATGATCGTTCAAAGTTAAGCCAACTTGTTGATAAGATCGATAAAGAAGTTTCTCATCTAATTTTTCATATTATCAAATTAGGAAAAACCCCAATTATCATTGGAGGCGGACAAAATAATGCCTATGGTAATATAAAAGGAACGGCTTTAGCAAAAGGTAAACCTATCAATGCTATTAATTTTGACGCGCATTCTGATTTTAGAATTTTAGAAGGTCGCCATAATGGGAATGCTTTCTCCTACGCATTTGAAGAAGGATTTCTTAATAAATATTATGTTTTTGGTTTGCATGAAAATCATGTGACCAAAAGTGTTTTGGATTCTTTTAAAAAACTAGAAGACCGATTGCAGTATGTAACATATGATAGTATTCGCATTCGAAAAGAAAAAGAGTTTGAGGAAGAAATGCAACTAGCATCTGAATTTATTAATGAAGAATCGTTTGGTCTAGAAATTGATTTAGGCGCAATTCCAAACATTGCGAGCAGTACTATGACACTTACTGGATTTTCTGTAGAGGAATTAAGACAATTTGTTTCCTATTTCGGTAAATTTAAAAATGTATCTTACCTGCATCTTTGTGAAGGAGCTCCTGAATTAGGAGAAGAAAAAAACGATCATTTAATTGGTAAAATCATAGGACATTTAATTACTGATTTTATTAAATCCAATCATGAAAAGATAATTCCTCAACCTGAAGAATTGCAAAACTAATGCATCAAAAATAATAACACTATCTTTGCCAAGCATTGCTGTACCTATTACAGCATATTTAATACCAAAAATATGTTATTCGAAGATTTATCACTTTCTAAAAGTATCCAAAAAGCCGTCTATGAAGAAGGCTATACTCATCCCACTCCAATCCAAGAACAAGCCATACCATTAGTTTTATCTGGTAGAGATGTCATTGGATGTGCACAAACAGGAACAGGAAAAACGGCGGCATTTGCCATTCCAATTATACATCAATTACATCGAATTGTTGGATCGTCAAAAAAAGCCAAAGAAATTAGAGCTTTAATAGTAACTCCTACCCGTGAATTAGCTGTGCAAATTGGCCAAAACTTTGACACTTATGCTAAATATACTAATTTGACTCAAATTACGCTATTTGGTGGTGTATCTCAGATTCCACAAGTTGACACTTTAAAAAAAGGAGTTGACGTGGTAATTGCTACACCCGGGAGATTATTGGATTTACACAAACAAGGATTTATCAATTTTGACCATTTACATACCTTAGTTCTTGACGAAGCAGATCAAATGCTAGATATGGGATTCATTAACGATGTTAAAAAAATCGTCAAATTGACGCCAAAAAATAGACAAACGTTATTATTTTCAGCCACAATGCCGATTGCTATTCGCGAGTTAGCCGAAATGTTCTTAACAGATCCTGCAAAAGTTGAAGTTTCTCCAGTTTCATCTACTGCTGAAAAAGTAGAACAACGCATTTATTTTGTCGAAAAAACAGAGAAAAGAAACCTTCTATACCATTTAATTAAGAATGAGAATTTATCTGATGTTTTGGTTTTTTCAAGAACAAAACATGGAGCTGATAATGTGGTAAAAGCCTTGCGTAAGAACAATATCGCTGCTGAAGCTATTCATGGTGACAAATCTCAAAACGCAAGACAACGCGTATTAGAGGCTTTTAAAAACAAAGAAGTTGGTGTACTTGTAGCTACAGATATTGCTGCACGTGGTATCGATATTGACCAATTACCATTCGTAATCAATTTTGATTTGCCTAACATACCTGAAACCTATGTGCACCGCATTGGGCGAACAGGTCGTGCTGGGAATGGCGGAATTGCAATATCATTTTGCAGTAAAGACGAAGAGCCATACTGGAAAGATATTCAAAAATTAATAAAAGTAGATGTTAAGGCTATTTCAGATCATCCTTATCCTTGGCATGCAGGAAGTCCTGAAGCTATAGCTGAAAAACCAAAAAACTCTAATCGAAGTGGTGGAGCTCATAAGTCGAGAAAATCAAATGCTTCAAAACAAAACAAAAAACGTTGGTATTAATACCAACGTTTTTTTTATAGTAAACTTGAATTACTTCTAATTCATTTCATTATTTTCTTCCCATTGCCCCACCACTGAAGTTGCAATAGCATTACCTAAAACATTCGTTCCACTTCGGAACATATCACAAAAATGATCGATTGGCAAAATTAATGCGATTCCTTCTACAGGAATATCAAACATACCGCAGGTAGCGGCTACAACCACTAAACTTGCTCTAGGCACACCTGCAATTCCTTTACTAGTTAGCATTAAAACTAAAAGCATGGTCATTTGTGTGCCCATGTCTAAATGCACTCCATATGCTTGTGCAATGAAAATACTGGCAAAAGTCATGTACATCATACTTCCATCTAAATTGAAGGAATAGCCAAGAGGAAGCATAAAAGAAACAATTTTATCTTTTACTCCAAAACGTTCTAATTCCTCAGTTAGCTTAGGAAATACTGCTTCGCTACTTGTAGTTCCGAAAGCTATAATTAAAGGGCTAACTATTCTTTTTAACAAAACGCTCATGCGTGATTTTAAGAAAATATAACCCACAAGTATTAGAATTACCCATAAAGAAGAAATTCCAATAAGAAATGAGCCGAAAAATTTAAAATAAGTAATGGCTAATTCTTGAAAATCGCGAACTGCAAAAACACCCGCAATAGCTCCAAATACACCAATTGGCGCAAATTTCATCACATAATTTACCATTTTTAAAACGATATGTGATGTTTTGTCTAAAGCGTTGACTACTGGTTTTACTGTTTCTCCAATCGCTGCAGCGGCTAATCCAAAAAAGATAGAAAAAATTACAATTTGAAGAATTTCATTTGTAGCCATCGCTTCGAAAATACTTTTAGGAACAATATGTTCAATAAAGTTTTCAAATGATATATTTTGAGTTTTTGCAGAAATGTCAGAAATAGCAGCTGCATCAACGTTAGATAGATTAAGTCCAACACCAGGTTCTAAAATATTTACAAAAAACATTCCGATTAATAAAGAAATAAAAGAGGCCGTAAAAAACCATCCTAAAGCTCTTCCTCCAATTCTCCCTACTGCTTTGATATCACCTAATTTTGCTATTCCAACTACTAAAGTGGTAAAAACTAATGGTGCAATTATCATTTGAACCAAACGGATAAATACCGTTGCTAACATTTTAATCTTAGCACTAAATGACTGTGCTATTTCTTCTGTAAAATTAGTGTGAATGATAATTCCTAATACAGCACCTAAAATCATAGCTATTAGGATTTGTCCTGTAAGCCCTGATAATAAAGATGGTTTTGTAGTTTCTTTCATTTGATATGGTTAATTAGTTAGTTATGTGAAGAAGACATTTTTTAGTCGCAAAAGCTGAAGAAATCAAAACTTAACCACAAAAAGGACATACTTCACACAATAATAGATTTTGGTAAATTTAATAGATTTTATTTAATAAATAGAAATCAGCTAATACAATAGCTGCCATGGCTTCAACAATAGGCACTGCGCGTGGCACTACACAAGGGTCATGACGTCCTTTTCCAGTCATTTCAACAATATTTCCTTTATTGTCTAATGACTCTTGTTTTTGCATAATGGTAGCAACTGGTTTGAACGCTACTCTGAAGTAAATATCCATCCCATTACTAATTCCGCCTTGGATTCCGCCTGAAAGATTGGTTTTAGTCGTTCCGTCTTCAA
>JACCEA010957150.1_pt1 | contig 27553 bp, 18 predicted proteins | sample 7449851 | NCBI WGS metagenome assembly JACCEA01 (sample SAMN15323453, study PRJNA562643) | freshwater metagenome | isolation source: river surface water | place: USA:Blue River Watershed | collected 2017-08-18
CAACAAACATTCTTTTTTGTGCCTTTTTTTATGAAAACCGTTTCATGAAGAACACCTGACCTTCTCAAATTTTCTTCTCGGTAATTATCATTTTCACCTATTCGAAGATGCACACTACAAATCCAAATAAGAAAGTTAGCTCGAAGGAAGATGAGCCGATGATGCGTGTCTTGCGACAGCGAGAACTGGTCGAAAGTATGAAACACGAAAATGAAGTATTACGTCTTGATTTGACTCGAGAATCTCGGGATGTAAAGGGTACTCAATCATCTGGTGCTGCTGCTGATATTGGACGGTAATTGAACAATTGGGGGTGATACCATTTCGCTAATCTTTTTTCATCGCCAGGCTACAAGATGAAGCGACTCGTTACATGAAGAAAATTGAGTCTGAACGCGCCAAGATTGCGGAACTGGACAAACAAATAATGAAATATCAAGAGCTTATTCTTGACCAGAAAACTAGACTTGGAGGTGTGAACGCTGCTCAATATAATAACCAACTGATTCAGAAACAGATCAAGGTGCTTGACAATCGCCTCGATAAGTATCTAACAAAATTCAACGAAACGGTCGCCAACAACAAAGTTTTGCGCCAGAAAATTGATGAATATAGGAGAGAGCGTATTGTTTTTGATGGAATTTATAAGAAGCTTGAGCGCGACTTGCATGAACGTAAAAAAGAAATGGCGGCAATTATTGATGATAGTAAAAACGCTTATCAAGCTAGGGATAAGTCTCAGTCGGAAATGCAAGCCTTGCAACAGCACGCTGAAAAAGAACGGTTGGAGTTTGAGAGTGAGTTTAAAGAACTAGGCGATTTAATTAAGCAGCAACAAGTTCTATTAGAGCAACTACGTCTCAAGCAATTTGAGCGAACAAATGATGATTCAGTAGTAACAACGACAACAAATTCGGAAGGCCCTAATGAATTAAATAATGCTAGAGGTGCGGGAAGCAAAGACAAGAACATTGCACCATTGTCTCAAGAAAAAATTCACAGTTTTGAAGAAATGCTTCTCAAAATCCAAGAAAGTACTGGGCTTACTGATATCCAGGAAATAATCAATAAATTCTTGGAGGCAGAAGAACAAAATTTTTCACTCTTTAACTATGTAAACGATATCAACTCAGAAATTGAGAGATTGGAACATTCGATATCTAATATGCGGAGTCAAATCGAAAAATACCGGGGCCAAGGAATGTCATCCGACACACAACGGAAGAAGACGGTCCGTGACCTAGAAGATAAACTTTCCAAAACGGACAAAAAAGCTAATGAATATGAAGCTCGTTATCAAGTGGCGGTTCGCACCATAACTCAACTGAAAAATGGCATACAGAGCATTTTCACTCGCATTGGAGCTACATCAGCTTCAGTAGATGAAATGCTTGGAAACCAAGGAGTTACTGAGAGCAACATGATGCAGTATTTGGGTATTATTGAACAGCGGACAACCGAGATCTTACAAGCCTATGCCGCTTCACAGATAGGAATGCCAAATGAAGCTACTTTACAACTTCCAACGGTGATGCCAACTGATGGAGTTGGCAAGTTGCAGCCAACCACAATCCCATCTTATGAAGAAATGAGTTCCGGTGAAGATTCCGATGGTGAAAAGGATGAGCGACCACTTACACGACAGGAATTAGAAAAGCGCACTCTGAAAGAATTTACGCGCAAAAGTGGTCTTTTGGCTACTTCTGGTTTAGGAGAGCAATACTGATATGTTTAATTAATAATTGTATATTCTCTAAATTTTAACAAATGTTGTGGTGGATGTTCATACTTATCAAAAAATACTGACGAAAAGATTGCAGTTCCAATTTACTGTATCTACTACAATTACTTGATTGAATATATAAAGGTTGAAAGGCAAACGACTATTGTACCAAACACAAAATTCGCGTTGATCTGCACATCCCTAACGACATATGCCGAAACCAAAGTAGTCAAAATTATGGACGCTGCCGTTGCAAACCCCTTGACAACTGTATTGGTATATTTGACGACCAATGATACCAAGATTCCCCCAACTGCTTGAATCAAGATTACCATAAACACAAGTGGTGAGTAACCATAGAAAAACCCATTGCACCATAAGTTGCGCGCATCTTTCAAGCACGCTAATCCAGCAATCACGACGCTAACAATTGCGATTTGAAGATTTCTCACCCACAAGGATTCTCGAGTGTCTTTAAGAGTTGATTCTAACTTAACACCCGCATAACCGCTCGTGATACACGATAGACCAACGGCAACAAGACCAAGCGGAATATTCAAGTTGTTCCTAGAAACAGCATTCGATACCATGGACAATTGCACAATAACAACCCCCAATGTGAGAGCAATTATCGATAGCCACTGCCTCTTAGAAATACTTTTTTGGAGATATATTTGAGACAGAAAAGCGGCCGTAATAATTTTCATTTGTACGAGTACTTGATATATTGCTGCGGGTAAAGAACTCATCGCAACATACTGTAAATTGTTTTGCATTACATACAATGTAGAAGGTATCGCCACATCGATTAAAATTGGAAGATCAGTAATAATCTCTTTAAATGACCGCTTCGTATTACCGCGATCAGTGGTATGGTATATGATATATGAGATCATAAATTTAACTATTTCTGCGATAAGAACAGCCGTACTAGTTGAATACATCACAAGGGAATCCCCCGGTTTTTTAATCCTTGACAATCTCATGCTCAGAGATAGACCGGAATTTTGCAGCACTAATGCTATGATCGATAATGCGGTGAACCACGTGGATGGATATAAATATCGAGACGGAATTGTCCGCCGTGAGTGATCTACTTCTGAATGGGGATAAAGTCGTGAGAAATGGAATTTGTGATGGTTACTGCTAATACAACAGTATCTGTCCAAGGTATCTGAACCATGTATATTATGCATGGCATATTTGCGTATTTTACAAATCTGTGGTAAACTAGTCACTGTTCGCAGCATCGGCATCTGGGTAAATCCCAAGCTCTCAAAAGTATTGAGAAGCAATAAGAATAACACCAGCAGATAAGTCGTCATGGTCATAAAGCACCTGGTTTGTTTAATTAATTGATGGGATGCCATGGGATGAGCACGTTAATTAATTAAAAGCAGGAATTTGGAATTGCCGTTCAATAAGGAGCCTTATTTAGGCCTTAGTCCATGTTATGTGAGGAAGCATGTGTGAGAATTGAATTGGAGAATTGGAGGATTTGGGATCACCCCATCAACTAATTCAAATGCCAATGCATTGAAAGCTTTTGTCTTAACAGTTTTTGACGAAGATACTTGCAACTCACTCTACAATACATCATCATTGAAAAAGTGAGTGAGAAACTGTGGAATGGCTCGCGCTGTGAACGGATAAAACCATAAAAAAGTCCCCAATCACAACCGTATATCTTGCAAACATGGATAGTTCAACAATAATTCACGAGGAGCAAAGTGCCAGCCGAAAGAGGAAGGTCCATCAAGTTGAATCACCTTCCATTTATGAGAATGATGTAGAAACACAGAAATCGCCATTGACAGACTCAAATGTCATGAACGCAGTCGATCAAAGCAAAACATTTTTATCAACAGGTCAGTGGAAAACAATACGGATTTTATTCCTAACTCAAACATGAAGTAGGGTTTTCTGCATATGCAAAAACTAATCCATTTCTCGCGGCAGCGTCAAACAGTTCCAAATCTGGTTTTGGGTCGGGTTGTATTTCTAGCTGCACAAATACCGTGTCTTCTTCCTCTGTATTTGGTTTGTTTGGGCATGGATTTTCGTCAAACGCTTCTTCCAGCTCAAGTTTAAATGAAAATACCTCAAAGAAGCCAATTGGACTCACGATTTCTGTCTCAGCCCCTCCATCTATATTGCCGAGCCATACTTCTTCAGTGGGTCGAGAAAATTTTAATATGCCACCTCCAATTGTCGTGCCTTCCCCGAAATCCCCAAAGCCAAATCCTTTCTCATCTCCTAGTCCGGTGCACAATCCATTTATGACGATTGTCGAAAGTAAAGATGAGCTATGGAAAACTATGGCCAAAGATAAATTGTCCGATGAAGAGGCTGCAAAGTCGTCTGCACTTTTGTTTGGCAGCGTTCCAAGTGCAACAAAAAAGTCACGACTGGCTTCATACACTGGAAGCTTCGGTAATAGCTATTTCGGTGATTGTTCTTTCGCATTAAGTGGTGAAGAAGGTAAAAAGTGTGATGAAAAAGATGAGGGAAAGATAAACTTGTTGAATGACGATGAGGACGTTGAGGTGAACGATGATCAAGATGAAGCTACTGATGACAATGATAACCTTAACTACGATGCTGAGTTATCACCAGGGAAGGTTTACACCACTTACGCATTACCAGAGAATGTAGTTATAGTCACTGGCGAAGAAGATGATGAATGCTTATTTTCCATTCGGGTAAAGTTGTACAGATTGGGTGTGAAATCAAACATTCAAGTAGCACCTCCCAAATCCGAAGAAGACAGAAAAATTGCTGACCAATCTGAATCCAAGTTAGATATTAATGCAGCGGAATGGATTGAAATTGGAGTGGGCCCAATGAAAGTTCTACGACAAAAGGTGGATGTTTTAGCTATGGAAGGCGATAAAATTGAGAACTTGGGCGATGCGACATCTGTTCCACCTGAAAGGGAAGGTAATAATCGAATTGTGAGATTGGTAATTCGCAGAGAAGACAAAAAGGGAGGAATAGGTATGGTGTGACATTTTTATATTCCTTGTTGTTATTTGTATTCAATAGGAACTAAGTTGTTGATGAATACCAGATTGGATCAATACGTGTCAGTGGCAAAGCAAACCGACAAAATGATCCGTCTTATTTGCGTCAATGCTGCCGACACATCTCTACCATCCGGTGGAGCCAATCACAAACCAAGCCAATTGCAGACCTATTTGATTCGTACTAAAGCGGTTAAGGTAGTGTGGCATCAACTTTAGACTTCCCAACTTAATTTAATTGATACTTCCTACCTATTAGGAGTCAGATGAATTGTTAGGGCTAATGCAAACCTACATTAACGGAAATCGATGATGGTTGATGCGATAGGAATTTAATGAAATTGATCATGCTCATTTTCATTACTTTCACGTTATTATGTAATTTAGACAATACCTGATACATGCATCATTTGTTAAGGAATTTTGTAGTAGAATTCTACTCATCTATAAATTAGCTATAAATTTTTCAATAGCACATCAAAATATGGGCAACCCATCACATCCCTCTAAGCCCTGTCGATAGTAATACATGTAACGGGACCAAACAGATGATTGGACCGGCTTTGATTCTTCTCTAAACACGTGAAATATTGGGTGGTGTAACGCATCATACATAGAACATCTATCATGAAGGGCAAATATGAGTTAAGGTTGAAAAAAGCGACAATGAGGCAAACCTTTGAGAAGGATCCCAGTTCAGCATACTGTTCAAAAGATCTTCTGATCCATTCCCCAGCTTCCGCAAGTTTTCACGCAAACTAATGTAGCACAGCAATAAATATTTTATTTTCTGAAATATCTTCGTCCTAAACTTACCGTTGCATATGAGCACTCGTACCTTGATGAATCGACCACTTTCTAACATGTTCTTCAAATGAGCGCTTGGGATCCTGTTTATTGGAGTTTGAACGTAAATTTCCAGTACAATATTTACCATTATTGGTCACAAGATCGGTTATAATTTTGTGAAGGTCAAGCTCTTCGTTTACTGCGTTCCATACGCCATTTCTCCTATATAATTCATTATCAACAAAACTCGTCAGAAAGTCCGGTGACGCAGCAAACATGACCAAATATCGATAAAATGTATGTGCGAGAACTTCTTTGACTGGAGGAAAATCTGAATCATCTTCATCAACCTCTTCTAAAGTATCCACCACTTCCTGAATAACTGAATAGGGATTCGATTCATCGCGGGACTTTGAGATTTGCCAAACATTGTGCAATTTATTGAGCAGTGTTTTCGGGCATAAAACATCTTTAAGTAGTATTTCATAAGGTTCATCCCCAGTTAGCATGTGAACAAAGCATAATCCGAGGCAAAATGTGTCGGCTGTGTGTGATTGTCTTGCAGTAGAACCCAGTAACAAGAACTCCGGTGGACAGTTTTCTAGTGTAGTAAACTGACAAGGAAATAAGCTCAAAGAACAATCTAAAAGGAAACTACAACAATTACCTGATGAGGTGTAATAGGTTCATTCAACTCCTCCCGCCCAATGGCACTGGTTCCGAAATCAGCCAATTTAATTAGTGATGGTGAACTATCCAAATAGATAGGCAGAGTGTAGACGTATCGCCCAAACCCAATTTGCAATCCAGATTTATCATTCCAGTTGTTAATGGAGGGGATTTCATTCTCCCCCATGTAGCTCTTCGAGACTCGGAGAGTTGATGTTGTTCCTGATGTGATGAAGAAATTGAGCAGCTTCAAATCAAAATGACGTAACGACAGCGCCTCTCGTCCACAGTATAACGCAAAACACATTTGAAACAAAAATGACCTAATCATAACGGCATCAAACACTTGAACTTTGCGTAATAAACTCTCCACATCGCCCCCATTACAATATTCCATTCGGATAAATTGGAAATAGCCATTTTTGAATTTATTCGTTGCATATGATTTCGGTTGGTAGTTATTCCTATTCATTTGAGTTGTGAAGTCCTTTGATTTCCATACAACTTTTGACGGATCAACCGCAGTTTGAAAAACTGAAAAAACTTGAATCATGTTGGGACATATACTCATCACAGACAAATTGGAACACAATATTGAAATGCGTAGTTCTTGCTCAACAGCATTGAGTACTCCTCGAATCTTCATGTCGTGGACATCCATGATGCTTACTGCATTCAAAGCACCACACGCACTGCGAATACAAAATACTCGCTTACAAGCCCCCTCACTAATGAATTTTCCTTTTGGAAAGCGTCGTAGAAAGTCCAGCAATTTGGGCATGGAAAGGGAATGTCTCTCAATATCTTTAACATCATCTGATCGCGAAACGTTGGTCACCATAGATGGCTGTTTCAAGAGAAACCAATATGCAGATAGAGTCCAAGATTTGCTTACCATTACGAGATGTGACCGCACCTCAGTGGGGCATAGAAAGGACATTATCACAAATATTATACTTTGAGGGACAATAAATGGTGTTGAATGGGAAATATTCGAAGTGGCTTGAGTCAAATGGTCAAAACTTACTTTTGAGCGTTCTATATCTTCTTCATCCATCAAAGCATGGTTTCCATTTATAATAAATTCAACTTCATCATTTTCTTCTTCGTCAAAAATCGAACTTTCATCACAATTCATCAGACACCCCTCCTGGTGAGGGTGATAAATATGATGGAGAGATTCATCTCCGGCCACTGCAACAGGTGAGGGAACAGACACATCCCCCTCATCTTCCCGAAAAATACGCCACTTTGCCGGATGTTTAGGTAAATAGTAAAATATGCATTTCTTTGCGTCTGAATATTTGAATTGGTCAGATATCCAATGCCCCGTTACCAATAATCCAACAGGACTACAGTGATACCATCGCCAACTACTACCTAGCTGAATATGCTCAGTGACGGAAACACATTTGTCTTGAATACCTGTAGCCTGTAAGACCTCCAAAGTAAGACTTCCGTCAGATGCGACGTAATCGACATTGATGACTCGTCGATCTCCCATTTGTGGAGGTGCAACAACTGGTATGTGATTGTCAAACTGGTATAAGAAATTACCACCTTGAATAACAGCGATTCGCGCAAATTTGTCTGCTGCGACAGTTGGAATTTTGCGACTGTCTTTTACAGATAAATTAGTGTAGCTATCGCTTGCGTTCAAATTACCATAAAGGGATTGACCATCCAGATAACTGGCGTCTTTTGCGTCTGCATTATGCCCATCAATTTCATTACACACTCTATAAGATATAGAAAATCGATCCTGGATCTTCCCATTGATTAGATTGCTATATGATTGGCGACCATGTTCAAAATGGGTGGAGAGAATACCTTGATTACCAACACACATTGAGATATTGCTCAGTCGAGAGAGATCGGTAGCATCCACTGCACCAACGTCCACACCAGAACCGTCATTATGTAATACGGAGGATGTTATGGATGTTGACAACAAACAACTGCCACTAAAGTTTAAAGACAAGCGCTTCAATTTAGCAAAACTGTTATTCTTTTTCCTCTTTTTAAGCTTATCTCCACTACTACAGCATTTTCCGCCAAGTTCGTCCCCAGATAGATCTTTATCAGAGCTCAATAAATTTTCTTCACAACGCCATTGATTTGAAATCCTGCCCTTGATATCTCGTCTTTTATTGGATCCATCATCGAAAATAGCCATATGATGAATTTCTTTACATTCATAGATATTGTCACGATCCGAATGCAGATTCAAAACTCGATTGTCATAAGAAAGTGAGTTATGATCATCAAGTAAACTACAATCATTCCCATTAAAACTGAACATGGACTGTCCAAGATGGCATGCACCAGTAACTCCGCGCCGGTTACTGACATTTGGAAAGTGGGGTTCATCAATGAGTGACGCTACTGAAGCATTCTGTACTTCGAAGTCAACACATTCTCTTCTTAATAATGATGCCGATGATGAAGCTTCTCCATCGCAACGATCCAAGCGAAGCTTGTCAAGTTGACCACCGAGATTGGCTGGAACACTATGGGTACGGAATAGCTTTGATTTATGGGGAAAATCACCGACTGCATCAAAATAATCTTGTTGCTTCGATTTCAAATTGACTTTCCTCTCACTACACCGCTGGTGAAATTTTACCATTAAACGATCAATAATAGCTTCACTTGCAGGGATAGATTTCTTGAACTTGTCGTTGTCCACAATAAATGTGATGGGAGTAGACATGCATGTGGGTTGACTCAGCGATATGGGAGTCGCATCTCCTCGGTCCTTTTTATGGACCGGTTCAGTTAACGATCTCCGCATTTTGGTCGGAATGACATTGATAACATGAACGTTAGACGTAATATTTGGTGAAGAATCTGGAGTTTCGTGCGAATGCTGCCGAATGGAACGGTTTGACAACGAGGAAAACTCATCTTTTCTCTCTTCCGGATCTTCTTCAGTATCCACAGTGTTGACAGAGCCATCATCTGCGATATCCTTGTGCGGATCAAGTGGCTCGTACCCAATCGCACTGCATTCAATTAATTCATTGATTTCAGGGTCACGACCCCGTTTAGAAAACAAAATGATGTCTGGTTGAGTCGTGTTGAAATGACTATGTTCCATCAACACCGCATCCTTATCACTTTGAGGATAATTGGAAGTTGTAGTTTCGGAAAATGTGAAAGATCTTGGCCGTTGGGAAGTAGGCGCTCGAGGGGATTTACTGGCCACTTTTAAGCCAACTAATTCATTAGTCAAGGCGTCGGCGGAAGGTGAGGGGTTAATGTAACTTCTGGTGGAATCAGGGCAGCGAAGCGTTTCGCTTTTGCAACACGGAGTTTGGGATATGACATCATCATCGTCGTCGGTGGAACATCTGATGTTTGTGAACGAAGCATCAGTATAGTTCAGCAGCTCCGAAGGTAGATACCGCTGAATACATGTCATTAAGTCGTGAACCTGCCATAAAACATATCAGTTACAATTGAACACAAGATCAAAATAAAAAATTACATAATAGTGATGCAATAAATGAAATTTTTCGCTGTCTTCCTCGAATCCCAGACTAAGTAGCCACTGACGCAGGACCAAATCGTTTGAATCTTCATTCGACAGATTCAGTGAAAACCTTTCATTATTGGTGAGAAGCTTGTAAAACGCAATAATTTTGGAATGTAGATAGGTAAGATATTCCTTCTTTCCATCCTGTACAAGACATTCAAGCTGAACAGTCTTATTTTTTCTGGTAAATTATATTTGGAAGTTTGTCAAAACGAATTAGTTCTGTGAGTGGTATTTATCTACTAACCTCGATTTCTGAGGAGGCAAAGAATCATTGTTCATCGTTCGTTTCTTTACAAGCGGTCCACGGTCCTTTTGCTTGAAATCCGTTATCGTAGCCCTAGGAGGGGAGGTGGTAGCAAAAGAGTGGGAGCGGATTCTGTTTGCGGAAGTATTGCTCGAATCGATATTATTTGGCCGTGCATTGTTTGGACAATTTTCCTCATGACCAAACCCATTCTTCCCCATTCCAAACGGATTTGGCCAGAAGAGATCATTATTTCGACTTAGATTTTGGGAATTGGATGACAAGGATCTGCTAAGAGAGGAACCACTTTGTTTACCAAATGTCTTAATACTCGTTTGCTTCATTTTCCAAATACCATGCTCTCGGTTTCGAAAGTTTCAACTTGATGATAGCTCAACAGCTGAAATGGCCCAAATACTAAAATAGTGACCGAGCACTCCAATTAAATTCAATCAATGAATCTATTTAATAGTAGTGTTGTGCCATGAGATATAACCATTTCAAATAGAAGTAGCTACTTCTATAATACTTCGATGAAAATAATACAAATTAGGCCTTATTAGACTGTGCTTTTTTGAAATAATGGAATTTGACTTTTGGTCGAAGTCCTGCTTTTTAGCAAAATCACCCGGAAAAGAGCCGTTAGAATTAATGTCCATATAAAGACAATTTTTGGGAGAATATTGACAAGCAGCCAGCGCCGGCGCAGCAGCAGCGGGCCCAGTTCAACCCCTACACCAACTATCATTTACCACCATAGTGAGAATTGAGGAAGTAGACAAAGAAAACCCTTAGGGAGACAATCAACTAACTCGAAAGCCTAGCCCTTTTTATATAATTCATCCATGTCGTATTAATCTCCCAATTGTACCGTTTTCATTCCCAAGGAATCATTCACGATACAAATAAATGGACACTGTTCTGCAGGGCAATATACTTGCTACAGCGGATTTTATTATTTTTATATATTTTTTAACCAAAATTTTAAAAGGTTGGTGGGTGCATTTGCGATAGAGTATCTAGCAAGGAATACGTCGCTATTTTAAAAGATAAATTCCCCTTTATTCATCAGTAATGCAAAATAAAGAAGTACTCGACAACATATATTATAAATTTATTGGTTGTTGACATAAAACACACTTGGATTTCCCAGACGTTTTGAACCAAGTTTGCAAACATACCGGATGAAATTTGTTCCTACATGTGGGGCATGCGAATGTTGGGATTTTGAGGGTCTTTGTATGAATAGTACAATAACAGATAGGGCAAGGTTCGACTCCTTCCATCTCCTTTTCAATGTTGCGCTTCCATAGTAGCGCTGCATCTACTACTGAACCATCTTGCATAGAAAGCAGCTGAATCATTTGCAATAGCCATCTTCTCCATCTGCCATCTGTAACTCCAATTCTACTTGTACTCTCCACATCCACATTTTTCAATGGATACGCTGACGGAATTTTAATGATTATTTCGATTTTGCTCTCATCTCGTAGGAAAGATGCTACAATCTCACCCGTAGCAGCATTCCCTCGAATATCAAATTCATTTTCATCCCAGCGATTCAAAGACTTTGCCACACGGATCAAAGCTATTTCGCGCTTGATCAATGAATACCTGACTCTTTCTTCAATAAAACGAGAAAGTCTAATTTTGTCAACTCTACAACAATCTTCATTCCAATATGAGCGAAACAACGCAGGTAATGTTGATATTGTGCGAAACAACGCATAAATGGCCAACCGTTCTTTGGTACCAAAACTATTTTCCGATAAATTTTCAGAGGTTGAAATGACATTCCAACAACTATCGCCTTCACAGCAGCTTTTAATAACTGCCATATGTTGGAAGCCCGAGTGAATATCCTTCCACTTTAACAATTCTCCTGAAGCTTCCACTAAATAATCTACTGCTCGCCCAAAAATACCAGCGCATTTTAAATATGCACCACAATGTGCCCGTGCTTCCCACTGCTTGAAACTAGCTGTATCTATCGCTTGCAACGTTAGGAGCCAAACTAGAATAGTTCCGAAACCATCAAATTGGGCAACTGATCGGAACATAGCTTTCTTTCCCAGTGACATTCTTTTGGAAGATATTTGACCAGACGCATCATTCAATTTTTCAAGGTCATTCATTTGATTGACAACTTTACCGGGCAATTCTATTGGGTCATCGTCTTTTTCGGGGCTAGAATCACACAAATCTATCAACTGTTCAAGAATGAAGTCTTTTGATCTAGATTTAACTCTCTCCAAGTCTAAACGAGAGTGCAATGCATCAGAGAGAAAACTACCGACTACAGACATAAAAAACGACGAATCTCTTGCAGATTCTTCTTGTGCATTTTCTTGCTGAGTGCTTTCGTCTGCTCCGTTGAGTGATGATCCACTTGTGTTCATCAATGACTTGCAAAAATTACCACTGACAATCCATACATCCAATAATTTTGCTACGACTAGGCGTTGCGAAAACACTAGGTCATCAGCTTCGAGAAATGGTATGACAGGAGGAATCTGCTCAAGCGAAGGAATCACAAAGGAAAAGAGCGCTGCTGAAAAGGAATCAAAACCAATCGAGTCGATCAATTGACTGCATGCTTCCCGTGATCTTCCTAGCATCGAAAAATGAAAACACATCATTAAGTCCCAGATATTCTCAATTTCACGACGATTCAATAGAAATGGGACGTTGGATATCGGCAGACGTTTTTCTTCAAAAATGATCCGAACATATCTCTGAAAAATAAATCTAAAACCTGGCACTTCCCAACGAAGAATATCGTTGTTCAATTCATTAGTTTCCAGTTTTAATCGCCCGTTTGCAATAGTTCTCCACTGATTTTTAAGAAGAGTTGTGAACAATTTTTGTTCACGTTCCGATCTACAAATAGCAATTGTCTGATTATTCTGAAGGCTCCCACATACTCTGGAAAATTCATCCATCAGTGCCATGATTTTGTGTTCGACTAACCAGTTAACAAAATTACTTTGGATGCATTCCTTCTGTAAAATACTTCCTACTTCCACCAATTGCAAAAGGACAGACCGAACATCAAATGCCTTTTTAGATAGTTCTTGTATGGAAACATGAAATAAAGGAGAAGCATAAATGTTATTCAAAACAAAGACAAGCCATAAACCTTGTCCCAATCCAAATCGTGACGATGTCAACAACTGTAATAGAAGTGCCGTTACTCGAAGCGCATTGCAGCTGTAGGAGAATTTTTCGGAAGAAAGCAGAATGCATAATCCACGAAGTGGTGCACATATTAATTCTTCCATTTTTGCATCGTTAACATAACTTGGAGTTATATATTTAAATACGCAAGAAATGATTTTCAACCGCCTGAAAACAATATTCCATTCAGCTTTCCTGTCCAAATCACCAGCATTTCCGCAGTGCGGAACAATACTATTGCGGATTTTGTAAACCTGAGAAACAAGCCAATCCATGAGGTTGGAACTGCAAACAATATTTTTATATGATAAAGATTGGTCACAAGAAAATCCATCATAAGTTTCAAACAAATCTTTGCCAGTAATATTATTCAACAGTAACTTACTCCACTGCACCTGAATTTCTCTATTACCCTTTTTGTTCACACCACAAGAATTACATGATATTGAGTAGTATGGGTCGAAAGGACCATTTTCTAGGTGACATTCCAACACGTTAGCAGTGGAACATTCGATGGTTTTTACATTCACCCCACAACAAGATGATAGATTTTCCAAAGAAATTACCTCAACGTACCAGCATTCTTGATTCTTTAACATGGATTGTCCGGGGAAAGGTTGTATCAGCCTAAAAAATCAGTGGTTGTCCTTGATACCTAAGATGACAAAAACAACAAACAAACTTACTCAATGGTAGGATTACGGTCATTAAATAACGATGACGCTGAATAAGGAACGAGAAAACTCTCAACGATATCTTCAGCAATACATTCTTCAGAAATAAATTCTTCTTGCATGCCATCAACTAAATATGACACAACATCTAAAATTTTGATTTCTTTGCAATCAGAGCTCATTTCATGAAAAATTTGTAAGATTAGAAGCAGAATGGATCTTACTAAAGACTGATTGGTAGAATCGGTCAATGGTGATTTTATTATGCGGATTAATGTTGAAACGATCGCATACAATAGGTCGGGCTGACCAAAAATAATATCCCCGCTATGACATTCAGGAAACTCTGCAAGCAAACACTGAAGCACTTGCAACCCAAAATTTCCACTGTTACTAGAGCAACAAAATGTTTCCCAAAAAGACAGTGCAAATATTCTTAAACAGGAGGCCTTAGGGATTATACAATCTTCTAACCCGATGAATGCAGCAACATTGCTACAGAGCACCAAATGAGGTACCTCACCGCTTTCGAGCATGCAGTTCAATTCATGACAAATTTCATCTGCAATCATCTGTCGATACCTTTGATCAAAACGGGGATAAATATCACACAAGAAAGACTCCCATGTTCCGCAACTGCGAGATTTCAAGCATCCTGAGACTGATATGGAAGTTTTATCGCTGCATTGAAAGAACAGACGCTTGCATTGTTTATCAAGTCTGAAAACAGGATCAGCTTCCCATACTAACACATTCAAACAAGTGAAATATTTGCCAAAGTTATCAGGCTTCGCTTTCATTTCCATTCCAATGTACAAAAGCAACCACACCATAAAAAGTGAGGTTTCTTCACATTTCCACGTTTCCATCACGAAATTCACCATATCACAAGTAATAGCGATGAGATCAATGTTCCTCCCTAGGTTTACCAAAAACGACAATTTAAAACATTCCGTAACATTTTCTGCCTTTTTCCAAAATCCTGCCACTATTTTCGCATTACCCGGAATGCAAACCGATACGGGACGTAGCAGCATGATGTCTATAATTGCTGCCAGAGCAGATTTCTCGTCAACCGTAAAAGAAAAACTTTCAGACGCTAACAAAAGATGCAAACCTTCGAGGCAAGAACACTCGAAAATGCATTCTTTGATGACTCTAAATATCATCAATTGGTCATCTTTGTCATGAAACTTGCATTCACCTACCGTTTCAAGAAGAGCGGAAAACACTCTCCGCGTTATGGTTAAATCCATTGGATTCTCTTGACATTCGGAATCTAAAGCAGATATTAATAAATTCAACCATGTTCGTGATCTACGAAATAATTCCTCAAGCAATATGGAGCAAACTCTACCTTGACAAGCTCTTCCAACACAAATCAATTCCCACAATATGTGTAAAACCAAATGCAAGCAATTAATATTTACAGCACTTTCAATGCATATCATGTCAATTAGAGCATTAATCATATGAAATACTATGAAGAGAGCACCGCTGGAGGGAGGACTCTCCAAATTTATCCCGCATAAGGTCGCTGTGTCGCTAAAATTAGTGATTACTTTTAGAAAATACGACAGTGGTGAAACCACTTTGACTGGTAGCAATAGATGTTCATCGGTCATTTTATGGTAACTTCTACCAATAAATAGACTCACTTGTTCAGACAATGGTTTCCACAACATTTCCTGCCACAACTGGGAATTAATATGATTACCTGATTTAGAATTTTTGTGAAATGCGACTAGGGAGTTGACGATTATTGGAGGGATTTCCTCGACATCAGCGCATGGCTTCACCAGATGTACAGTAATAAAATGTGAAAAGGCATAGATAGCGAAATCTAATAAGCATTTAATCCTGTTTATGTCAAGAAAGAGAGCTGGAATTTCAATAGGCGATTTTCTCAACACTAAAAATGTGACTGATTCTACTAAACATAACAAAGCATCATCTCGCTCATAATGCAGCCTGTTTGATTCATCAATTAGTACTATCAAATCATCCATAATATGACGTATCGATTCGAATATTTTTTCCCCTTTCCGAATAGTATTTTGACCATAACTCGGATCATTTTCTGAATAAATTCCAACCTTAGTTATTGGAATACAACTTAATATTGGGAGGAAATACTGAAAAAAATGTTGGGACTTTGTCTTTAGAAGACATCTAAAATTTTGCAAAAAAAGATTAACATGAATGTTTTTGGACCAAAACCCCGAAACTGTATTGGCAATTTGGATCAATGTGTTTAGTCCTTCACAAAGGTTGCCATCAAATTTCTCATCCAAAGTCTCCAGGAGCACAGTATTCAAGAAATCCAGGTGATTGCTTAGCACTGAAGGAACGAATTCTGCAAAATAACCGAGGCACTTGTTCGTAGCTCGCCGAACATTAGAGTATTTACTTTTGCAATGCTTAAGTAGCACATTTGAAGAAAATATCTGGTAGTAACTTATTCGTTCCGCACCGATTAATAGGTCATGAGAAGTAGAAACACCATCCAAAACCTGCTGATTCTGTGCAGGGGATAAACTGCTGAGAAGCTTCCCCAAAGATTCGATATTCGAGCGAACAATACGTTCATATTTTTCATCTAGCTCTTCGTCGCTGCATTGTGTAAGATTCTTCAGCTCTGTTGGAGTCATTTCAAGACAACCAATCACATGCTTTAAGATATGGGGCGTTAAATGGAACAATACCATAGGTCGCCGTTTGATAGGAATTGCTTCGCTAAATGCTTGATGAAAAGTTTTAGAAACTTCATCCACTGGATCAGCAATAAGCTGCCACCACGAGCCAATCGAATCCTTCATAAACGGTCCTAGACTCTGCTTATCTCGACGAACTATTCCCAATAACAGAACTCCAAGCTTCTCGCGAACTTGCCAACTGTCCTCATAAACGAGCCTAGGAAAGGCAAATGCAAAAAACGGAAGGAATTCTAACAATACTTTGGGGTCAGCATTATCTGCATCTTTGCTTTCATTACATATTACAGCTATGATCTCCGTTAGGGCCTTCAATTTGGTAATTCCATCTTTTTTTACGAGTTTCTTACATGCAACGGATAAAAAACTATTGTCTCCTGTGTAAATAGGTGTTGTCTTGCTGAAAGAAGTGGTCGATTGAGTCCCATGCGAACTTTCGGCTACCTCTGCGAATGATATGATTCCCGGAGTGCCAATTCTGGTTGAAATTCGATTTTTGTCTCTCTTTTTTTCCGACATTCCAACCTCACACCATTTGCGTTAAGCAATTTTTAAAAAAATTACTTCTATTATTTATGATGATGAATGGTCACCACGCCCCACACCAGCCTTGCAATTGTTGACAACTAATTAGGCCAACGCAAATCGTGTTTGCGAAATTCCTTAATTAAAACTCCCCTCTGGACTGAAATCAATTCCAATTCGGCACAAAAAATAAGGCCTAATAACGTAAAATATTTTTCTCATACGTTCTATTGTTCTATTAGACGGAAACTTTAGATAAAACATGTTTTCTTTCCAAAGAGAGAATCAAACCAAGTAAGTCTTCATCACCAATAATTGTTCTCTTCGTGAGGAACGTTCGATTATATGTAGAATAAGCTGCTTGCAGCACAATCCATACGTTGGATTTCTTCACAGTAAGTATTATGATTCTGACAGCATTATGAATCAGGCAATTATTGGGGAAGCGAGATATAGCGCTAACATCGGAATGATTCGTCATTCTCCACCATGTAAGACTACAGGCTGTACTTCTGCCATGGGAAAAGGATTGGGTTTGAAGGATGTTATATACAGCACCCAAAGAGGGAGGGGAACAATCTTTTCACAACTTCAAAAGCCAAGAGACTGTCCACAAAATGTTGGACAGATTTCCGCTCATAATTTCTTGGAATCATTCCGCAAAATTCCTAGTTCTGTCTTCAGTGCTTCGAATCAATTGTCGGATATTGATGAATCAAATCCAATATGCTCCATATGTCTAGAAAAATATGTAAATGGAGACGAAATTCTAACGCTTGCGTGTGATCATTGCTTTCACAGTGATTGCATTGGAAAATGGTTTTGCAGAGATTTCTTTAGAACTGTTGATCCCGCTGCGTCGTTTCGATGTCCGCAGTGTCGACAGGATCATGTATCCTTGTCGGAAAAAAATAGTAGTAGCTGCAGTGATCAGTGCGATGTACAGAACCATATTACCAAATCGTCGTTTGTGCGTGTTGGTCAAAATATCGCCAACGAAGTAGATTATGACATCCTATGTGACTGGACATCGTGTGCCTCAAGCATGATAAAAGAAAACAAATCGAGTTGTGGCTCATATTCGGACTGTGGAATTCCGACGAAGACTTAACTTCGCTATACCTAGATCTGCATCGATGGATATTGGTGCAGTGATGCACCATTGTTGTTGAGGAGGAATGAACTGATGATCGGATATATCTACGATTCTTAATGCAAGGCCCATCAGCAAGATGGAAGCAATTATTCAGTTAATATTTATTTGGGGATTACAATAGTAATATGTTTTACATTTCTTCTTTCTGAGAAGATATTGAGTGGAGTGTTTCTTTCACAGGTGGCATTATCTGCAGAATTTCATTGTACAAACCACCCCATCCGGTAGGAAGCTTTTTTACTTGTTCCAATAAACTCTGGCTTTCTCGGTTGGACCCAATATTAAACGGGACATCAGTAATTCTTTTTGAAGCTAGCTTCAGATTAACGATATTAACTAAAACATGGGCAAACTCTTCGCTCGATTGGGCTTCTGCGGAATGTAATCTATGATTAAGACCAGAAATCATTCCTGACGTAATAACATGAAAGTAGTCGAATGTTTCATCATCAATTAAATCACGACTTCCGCGACCTTCAGATGCTTGCATTTTCTCAACAAACTTTGTTTTGATTGGACCAGCATTGACATTGGTAATAGATATGTTGAACGGACTAATACTATACCGAAGACTGTCCATCATTCCCTCCAAAGCAAATTTGCTGCCAGTGTATACGTCCATGCAAGGAATACCTCGGATTCCAGACGTTGAGCTAATGTTTATGATATGGCCGAAACGCCGTTTTCTCATGTGAGGAAGCGCAGCCTGGATTACTCTCACCGCACCCCACACATTTACATCGAATAAGTCCAACGCTTCTTCTATTTTCACCATCTCCAAGCAGCCAGCAACTCCATATCCTGCATTATTTATTACTACATCTATCCTCCCGTCGACTTCAATGATCCTTTGTACTGCTGATTCAACACTTTGGGGAGATTTTACATCCATCCCTATCACAACCAACCGACCATCCTTTACGTGCGGAAGAGCAGATTTCTCAGGATTGCGCATCGTTGCCCAAACCTTAAAATTCGGATGGCGAATGAATTCTTCTGCAGCACTCTTTCCAATACCAGAAGAAGCTCCACTTATCAACACAATCTTTTCGTTTTTCTTTCTAGGAATTGCATTCTCACACAGGACACTGTACGCCAACATAAGAAGGCAGAAGAGGACGTAACAGTTGATCATTAACGGATGGATACAATAACTTTGTCAAACGGCACAAGATTTCTGAGTACAATATCAGTATGGTAAAACAAAACACCTCGAATAATATGGAATACCGTAATACTGAAGTACAATTCTACTATTGTAATAAGGACCGCCCCAAAAACTAGGCTTTCGATTTGTAACCGTTATAATTGCCTAGGCGGAGTTTGAAATCAGCAGATGCTGCTACTTATGTTAATTAGAATTTTATTTATCAATGTACCGATGACTGCACCATTTATATACCATTTTATCACCCTCACACCGTTAAATAAACATTTTGCTTTTTCATCGCGGTCTTTTTGTTAACCAAACATTTGAATCTGGCTTCTTAAACCTTTTTGTTGTTTCAGATATGGTTGAACTATCCATGAATGTAGAAACGGAGTTGTCGAAGTTGTGCCATTTTGAAGAAAATGGCTTGGTGGATTATTTCGAAGTGCTACCAAAACAGTCCATCAAACAGTTTTGGATAGAAGTTCATGAATATTTGAAAAATATTGTTCTACTTCTCACCCAAAATTGTTTTTCTGATGATGATCATCAACAATGGTTGGAAACAATTCACACTATCGTTCAATGCGCAACATGCTTTGTAAAGAGGAATTGTCTACGCTCATCTGCGTTTCTTCATATTATTGACATTCTTGGTTCCTTACTGGATATACTGTCTAATGGAGATATCGGAGAAGACAAATTGAAGGATACCATTTCACTCTTTTGTGAGCAATGGTACTTAAGTAAAGAGCCATCGGGAAGTCATATTTTGCCGCATGTTATCACTCATTTGCTCGTCGAATCATTGAAGCCCTTTTCCAAGGAAATTTTTGTGAAGCGTATTTTTAACATAAGATTTGGCTTCGAGGAGTTGGATTTAGCTGCAGCAACAGCGGATTTCAACACAGATTTGCTGTTGCGTTGCTTCATTCACCCAACATATTTGAAAAGTACTGATGGCGTAAAATTCTTGTCTTATCTGCTGACGGTTTCGAATTGCTTCTTGCTTGAACCGTTTATTGAAGTATTGAAATCACAATCAGTATCGGGAGGAAGATCAATAAGCAAAATATATGGGGAAGTGTTATATAGAGCGTGGAAAGATTTGAGCTTCTCTTCATTGGGTAGTTCTTCGCAAGAGATAGAGAACACTATTCAGGATTTAGTTCATGAGGCTGTTCATTCTGCCGATTCGAGGTATTTCCGCGGGTTGAGAATATTAATTAAGTCTTTCCATGACACGAAAAGGACAAATGAGTTGGACGAAATGTTGGTTAAAGTTTTCGAACCAATTTTGTGGAGATCCTTACGATGTGCCAATGCAACGGTCAGATCACAAGCTGCTATTCTCTTTTTGGATGTTTTCCCTCTTCAGAAAATTCGAGGTAGACCAGAAGAATGTGATCAATTGCTTCAAAAGCAATTTGATCAACTCATTTCCTTACTTAAAGATGGTGATCATCGTGTACGAGCAACGGCGGTCTCAGGTATTTTTCATATATTGCGGGAATATTGGGATATTATCCCGGCAGCAACCACTCAAAATATTTTGAAGTTTGTTTTTGAAACACTAGCATTTGATGTTTCCAGTGCAAATGTTCGTTTTTGTGTTATTTCAGGTATTCGTGAACTCTTGGCGCAGCCGTTCTCGCATCCTACACTGAAATTGTTACTCCCACTTATAGCAAATTTAATACATGATAAGGCCGAGAAAAACAGATTGGCCTTTATAAAGCTCTTGGTTGACATCAAAGGTGTTCGGGGAATTCATTTTTATGAAGTTGTGTCCGTTCCACACTTGTTGGAGCGATTTGTAGAGGATCGATGCAATTTAAGAATCACTAGCTCTCTAAGCGGATTGTTGCTTGAGTCCTTTTATCCACAAGTTGCTCACGCAACCAATGCCAATCAAGCAAAAGCAAAGATTGACAAAGAGGTTGTCAACAGATGCATTCAGTTTGTGGAAGAAAGTCCTGTCGCGGCAGAAGCTTTCTACTCTAATTTACACAACCTTATCGCTATTGGATCAGTGGTAAAATTAACGGTTATGATTTTTCATGTGATCCAATCTTCTAACTCAACATCAAAATCATTCATTCCAAATGTGCGACCTGCCTCAAAGCGTGCTCGTCAGATTTCAACTAGTGATGAAATAGGAAATGATATTTTCAACAGCATTTCAGACAAGACGAGATCATCATTGATTCGCATTATTTTCATCTTGCTGGACAGTGTAAAGGATCAGCTCATAGGAGAAAACTATTGTCTTGATGTACTATTTAAATATTTTTCTGGTTTAAAATATCAAGCATTCTTTGATCAAACGATCATCTACTTTGGAGATAGACCTGACGTCGTCATCACCTTGTTGAAGTTAACTCAAATTTTATTAAAATTTTCAAACAGCTCAGAGGGTACAGTACAGTTTGACACATTTAACCATCTTGAACTTCGGTTTTGGTGGGACTCTGTAGGAATACGACTGCTGAAACAAAATTTCTCTCTTCCCATTCAACAGGAAATATGCAGAAACCTCGTTGCATTAGTGATAGTAACTGGTAAATTGGTAAGCTTAAAAAATGAAATACGATATTCAAGTTTACTCTTCTTTTTTTTTTTCTTTTCTAGAATGAGCTTATTCGCAAGATCTCGTTTAATATCTCTTCCACTTCAAGCACTGTCGTGGAGCAAAATGCATCAATACTGTGCTTCGCCGCTCTTGTTGAAGTACTTTGTCAACCGTCGAGCTCTTCACTGATTTCAGATCAAGTAAGTTATAATCAGTACTCATCTGTTACTTCCATCTCACAAAGATTGTTCGCAGAGTGCAAATGAGTTTGAAATATTGCTACAAACCAGTTTCAAATTCCTCGAATTTTCTATGGTTTCGAGCCTGAGTGACGATCTGAAACAGTGTTGCATATGTCTATCACAATCCATGTCATGTTGGTGCGTGTTTCAAGATTGTTCAGAGCGTATTATCAATCCTGACACAGACCTTGGATTATCCCGCCCGATAATATCTCTCTCTCAATGGGTAATACAACTACCGGACCCATCTTGTTACAAAAATCTGGATGTATATATTATGATCTCCACCAACGTCTTGCTTGCATTAACTGATGCTTATGTTCTGTTGCAAGAAGAGAACCATTCCATGTTATTAGAGCAAATGGGGAAAATTATTTCCACCTTAGCATTGAAGTTGAGACAGTGCGATTCCCAAGATATTGTGTTGATTTCACCGAAATTTCCATATTTGCTTGAAACTTTCCATCGACTGGTCCTGATTTGCTTGTCATACAGATTCCATGGCCAACCAACACCTTTTTCACTGTATTGGGTTTGTGATCTCTTTTTCGCAATAGGTGTGTGTATTGCTCATGGTCAGCAACAAAACGAAATAGTCGGAAAAAAGTGCTTCAAGTCATTGCTAGAGTTTCTCGATGGAGCACCGTTAAATATAATCGAAGGCTTTCGAAATACCTTCATGCAATCGTTGAAGTTGTGGATCGAAGATGATGCGAATCATATTGTGCTTGAATGCATCGAACGACACGTACCATCATTAAAAGAAAATATGTAAATTAAACATTCACATTTTTGTATACGAAAAGCTTTCAATATCACCTTAATCTTGACTGTGTTCCGCGTATCATTAAATCCGGGCAAACCTCGACATCGTCAGTAGGAAAGAGTATTGCCGTGCAACACCATAACAGATGCAGAAGCGTCACAAGTAAGCATGTGCAGAAGCTAGAAAATGTCCCTATCGTGCTGTACCGCAACAACCGAATCGAGAGTGACGGTCTTCTGGTCAGGTACACATTATTGTACACAATTTCAGTACGACGGGCAACCTCAAGCCAATTGTACATTGTCTGAATGCGATCGTGGAACTCCCATGGATCGACTCTTCTTGATAAAGCTATTCCTTCTATTAACGCTTGACATAGTGATTGACAGTTGGGCTCAGCAAACTTAATCATCGAAGGGGGTAAGACTTCAGGAACTCCTCCAACTTTGGTAGAAACAACAAAAAGTCCACATGATGCTGCTTCCAACAAGGCAATACAAAAAGATTCTGTTAGAGAGCAGTTCAAGAATACATGGCCCCGAACCAAGACATCACGAACTTTATTGTGAGGGATGGCACCCAACAACTCCATTCGATCATGAAGTTGTCCTCGCTCTCTCATCTCTTCCAAAGACAACAATTTTGGCCCATCACCACCTATAATAAAGTGCACATTGCTGATTTGAGCACAAATCAAAGGTATTAGCTGCACCAATAAATCGATTCCCTTCCTATGGACCAATCTTGACAAGACCACTACATTTATTGTGCTGCATGGATAGCGACGAGACGGGTTGGGTAGTAACCGTGTTGTATCAACAGCATTTGGAATTGTAGAAACAAATGAAGGGTGGATTCTTGCTCGCAAAACCAAATTTTCACGACAAGTATTGGATACACATATGATATGATCTACATCTGACAAAGTGGTTTGAATGATTTTATTGATATTTATACTTGCAATATCAGAAAAGCCGAATAAACTATGGTCTGTGTAGCAAACATGATATCCCATGGCTCGTGCATAAAATATGCACTCGTGAGTTAAGGGCGAGACACTTTGATGTCCATGCACTATTGAAATTCGCTCCCGCAATAATATATTGCGAAAAAGTGGAAAGAAAGCACATAAAGTCGGGACCATAATTTCGTCGTGACATACTGCCACCGGTAAGTAATAAACTTTGAGGCCATTTGTCATATATCTGATACCTTGTCGCCCATCATATTGATGAGTAACGACCACCACTTTGTGACCCTGTTGAATAAGACACTGAGAGAGGCACCATATATGCATCTCTACCCCTCCCATGTTGGGGTAAAAGAAATCTGAGACCATACAGATTCGATGTTTAACGACGGCGTCAGTACAAAGTGCTGGTTTCCAATTTGGGATCATTTCACAGAGACTGAATGGTGAATTTAAAATAATGACAATGTTATTCCACAGATCATTGGCGCAAGTGCTCTTTTAAGCAACAAATATACAATAATAATACTTCTTATATGCACATCCCATCTGATTCTACTTCAATAGAAGTATAAGGCGTCTTATTATTAGGCCTTACAGTATTGTACTGTCACAGTACCAACTATCTGATCTAGCTATTTTATATAATACTTCTATATCAATCAGGCAGTAATGCAAATACGATGCAAATTCTGGAATCCAAATTGATAAAACATTGAATTTATCGCGCACCTATCTCCTTCTAAGATTAAAATTTAAGTTATGACCACTTTAATTTTGACCGATCGTCAAAGAAATGAATTGAATCAGGCAATCTATGAGTATCTTAATGCTCAAGGAAACAAATTCACCAAAACTGCAAGCCTCTTCAAGATTGAAGCTGATCTTGGTGAGGTCGATACCGGAAAAGGTATACTTGAAAAGAAGTGGACATCTATAATACGATTGCAGAAACGAGTCATGGAACTGGAAGCTAAGGTCGAACAGTTGCAACAGCAGCAACGACTAATGACGGAGGAAGCCATTGGTTCCACAAATATCGAATCATCTCTGAGTGCACCAAGTGAAACTTCGAGATTACTACCGAAGCCTCCTGCGAAGAGTTGCTTGACAGGGCATCGAGCAACGGTAACAGTTGTTGTGACCCATCCGGTGTTTAGTCTGGTCGCATCGGGATCTGAAGATACTACCATTAGAATATGGGATCACGAAACTAATCAATACGAACGAACCTTGAAGGGTCACACCGGAGCAATTACTGGATTAGCTTTTGACTCAAGAGGTACCATTTTAGCCTCTTGTTCTGCAGACATGAGTGCCAAGTTATGGGACATTAATACGTTCAATTGTACCAAAACTCTGAAAGGCCATGATCATACTATTTCTTGCATACAATTCAACGCCTCCGGTGATGCTTTGATTACGGGATCAAGAGATCAAACGATTAAATTTTGGGAAGTAAATACGGGGTATTGTACCAAAACTTTGACTGGTCATACTGACTGGATAAAAACTATATCTGTAAGTTTAGATGGTATGTATCTAGCCAGTGGTGGGGTTGATCAAAACATTTTGGTGTGGCAATTATCTACTGGCACAATTGTGCAGGTATTGTGTGATGAAGATTTTGTTGATTTTATATTTTATATTTCACTGTATCCAATATAGACTCTGCGTGGACATGATCATGTCGTGGAAAGCGTAGCTTATGGCAAGAAGCCTACTGATGTTACAGCCCTGGTAAGCAGCGATAATACTACAGAATTTATGGTAAGTTCCCCAGTTTTGATTGTTTGGATGATCTGAGAAAAATGTTTTCCAGAATACATACAGTTTTCTTGCATCCGGTTCCAGGGATCGAACGGTTAAACTTTGGGATCCATTGAAGTGCTTATGTTTAATGACATTTGCATCTCATGAGAATTGGGTTCGTTCTGTGCTTCTTCATCCCACTGGAAAGTATATCCTGAGCTGTTCTGATGATAAAACAATCAGAGTATTGGATGTGAAGGAAGGGAGGTGTATGCGGACAATTTCGGAAGCTCATGGACATTTTGTTACAACGATGTCTATGAGCTGCAACTATCCCATTCTGGTGTCTGGATCTGTTGATCGAAATGTTTGTGTTTGGCAGTGTTCATAGGCATAATTTACATTCCATATATTCATGTTTAAAGTATCGAATATTAATTTTTCAGGAGCATTTTGCTCACTTACGCAGATCAACATGGAGGCACTTATGGAATATACATAAATACAAATCATCGATTTCCATGTCGATTGGCTATCTGAATTTTGGTATCAGCACCAGTAACGAGAGGGTTGGTGACGCTTGCGCTAGTACTCGAACTTTCAATTGGATTGTCGTTTATTTTTTGATCGCGTGGACAAAGCCACCAGCAACACTTTTCCCTTAAATCAATATACGTACCGATTATCACAATTACCAACAAAACACAAATAATAGCAGCCAATATCAAAAATCGGCGTGTAATTGCTTCCAGGCCAATACATAATATGATTAGAAAGAGGAGAAAAAAAGCAAACACACGTGCAATTAATGCACTCCAATTCCAGTGCTCCTCGTCCATAATACCATCGTCTTCCTCAAAAACACTTTGACCACTTTGCACACCGCTAGTAACTGGTCGATCAACAGATCGTTCTGATTTGGCAGTTATTGGCAGTGAACCGTGGTTGATATTCACTCGTCCATTTGGACGATTACTACTGTAATGGAACAGTGCAAACTTGTTTTGAGAACTAGCACTACCATTATTATTAACTGGTGGATTGACGATATCGCCCATATCTTTGTACACTGTGAAAGTATCTGCCCTCTCCAAATCCATTCTCCCGCAACCACTCAGGCAAAACAAAAATATTGTGTACAATATACAAGCGATGAAGGCTGCAAAGTTGATAGAACCGGTGACAAACTTTTATTTTGCCCCAAGTTTATAATCGCTTATTATGCCACGTAGCAGCAAACAACAGCAGATATATGATTGTCGACTTGTCTCGAAGTATTTTGAATGAATATATAATATTTTTTTTGATCAATGGCGAAAAATCCTCATCAAGCAGCAAAAGCTTTGAACCCTCCCGGCACTACTGGCCAAAAGTGGCATCACCTAAGACGTATATAATTACCAGTACATCATACTTTCAAAGACGCACATCCGCATCATTAATTTATCATCACCAAAAATCGATCATGCCCCTTCTATGAATCACAACTTCTAACTATCTACAAATAAATAAACTTCATTAAATTTCATAACCATGCATTAACAATGTTATATGTATTTATACACAACCCGCTGATTTTGATATTTCAACATCAAGGATCACTTCACCAGGTCCAAATTATACATTTTTCATATGAGATATAGCTTCAGGAAGTGCATCCATGATGAGAGATTTAATAATAATATGGAATATTTGTCAGCATTGAGCTTAGTCAAATAGGGTTACGTCAGGCTAAGCCACTCAATCTGGCGCCCACGCCTGTGCGTGCTGCTGCTGTGCTCGCCCCCAGCAGAGCAGACAAAGATTAATTGCGATTGTCATTTAATATAGCCTTGAGAGTAAATCACGACTTGCTAGATTTAGCTC
>JACCEA011210329.1_pt1 | contig 27550 bp, 62 predicted proteins | sample 7449851 | NCBI WGS metagenome assembly JACCEA01 (sample SAMN15323453, study PRJNA562643) | freshwater metagenome | isolation source: river surface water | place: USA:Blue River Watershed | collected 2017-08-18
ACCTTTATTTTTTTTTTTTTTTATAACAACCAAAATTTTTTTTTTTTTTGACATAAAGGATTTTTAGGGTCCCCCCCCCCCCCCAACTTCTTATATATTGACACTATAGTAGATATCTGTATAGTAGTATTCGATATATCAATTAAGGTATATCATATCTAAACTAATATGCTAAACGTAATCATCCTAGCAGGCAATGCTGTTGCAGATCCTGTTACTAGAACAACACAAACTGGTAAGAATATTACCACTGTAAGACTGGCCGTCAATAATCCTCTGAATGATGAAGAGGTGCTATATATTGATGTAGATACTTGGGACAAACAAAGTGAGTTTGTTAGCAAGTATGTTAAGAAGGGCAATTCACTATCTGTAGTTGGCAGACTCAAGAGTCGCGAATATACAGGCAGTGATAATATCAAGCGCACTGCATTTAGTGTTGTATGCGAACGCATCAACTTTATCGGCAGCAAGAAGAAGAGTGATGCTACTGCTGTTGCCTCTGCTGAAGATGCTACTGATAGCGTTATGAGTGATGCTGACTTTGCTGCTACAGCGGCAAAGGCCATGGCAAAGCTCAAGAAGCCTGCTGCTGTGCCTGCCATGCAGCAAGACGCAGACTTCTAATAGTAAAAAAATATGTAAAAAGTTCATGCATAATATAAACTGTTATGCATGAACAACTTATGTAATTTTTTACAAATATTGAATATCAACGACTTACAAACTTACATAAGTCGTTGAACATCAATTACTTACAAAAGTTATAAATCGTTGATTATCAAGTAGTTACAAAACTCGTAAGTGCTTGGTAATCAAAAACTTAATATCCTAATAGGTATTTGATTTACAATACCTTACAGGATTTTTTGTTTTAGTTTTTCCTTGACCTTTTTATAAAAATATGATACACTACTTGAGTCAGGGGTAGTCAAAAATTTGGCCAAAATAGCCGGTTTATTATCTTGACTTTTTATAAAAAGTATGCTAGACTATTTGAGTCAGGGGTAGTCAAATTTTTCGTTAAATTTGCGTAGCCTCCGGTCCCCTACCCATCGGCCACCAGGAGGATCACCGTAGTCCGGCTTTTCGGAATTCTCTCCTACTTCCACCGTGCAATCATTGTAGCAGAATGAATAAAAAATGGAAGTCTGCAAAAAAACGTAAGTCGTTGATTTTCAACCCGTCTACCAGGCGGCATAAAACAAAAAACCGGAGGGTGTTGCCCTCCGGTTGTGTAAGTCGTTGATGCTTAGTAGAGCGGGGACCAGGTAGTGGTCCGCGCTATCTCTGAAGTGATCTCCTCATCCGTCACCGGCGGCACGTTCAGCTTGGTGACGTTGCCCAGAGCCGTGAACACCTTGGAACCGTCAGCCAGCACCAGGCCGACCCGAATCGCGTTGCGGCTGAAGGCGTCCTGGCCCATCCAGAACACCTTGCCTTGCGTGCCCAGAGGCAGCTTGCGACCAGCTTCGACCACTACCTGGTCGCCGTTGCTGACCTTGCCCCGCTTGGCCTCCAGGCCAGCCTTGGCAGTTGCCCGCACCTGCGGGTTTTGCACATACCAGACCAGCGCCTTGGCGATGATCGCGGGCGAGGCGTCGGCCTTGTGGTACTTGGTCGGAGCATATGCCCGCGTCGTGCCGTCGAAGATTTCACGCACGCAGCCCTGCTCCTCGTCCCAGACCGTAGCGAAAAAGTCGCTGTCGCTGTAACCGTTGTACTCGCGCAGGCTGAGAACGCAGCCCGTGAAGTCCCGCTCGCAGTCGGGCTTGGAAGTGATGGTTTCCATAGTGGGCATATCTTGAATGATTTTTTATAGAAAGTAAAGATAATTCGCACAGCTTTTTTGTGCAGAAATCAGTTTGTTCTGGACATTTTATAAAAATCTGCCATAGTCATACACGATGAAACTCATCAATGACTGGACCCCCGAGACTCGCAGCCTCCTCAAGACCCTGCAAGCGCACGGTCTGACCATCGTCAAGGTGGACAACGGGGAGGCCGAGACTCCGTTCGCTGGCAACTCGCTGGCGGACTTCATCAGCGAGGCGACCGCGTGCGACGAGGCTCGCCTGTACGTCAAGACGCCGTCCGGTGAGACCCGCTCGCTGTACCTCGTGTATGGCAACTCGCCGGGCGAACTGGTTTGCGACTTCAGCATCGACGCTCTGGTCGAGGCGGCAGTGGACGAGCATTACGAAAAGTGGGACGGGCGCAAGCAGCCGCTCTGCGAGTCGCCGTACTGATAAAATTGTCAAGAGATATCCACCCAGAAAATGGGTGGATTTTTTATTATTTTTTATATTGACTTTTTATAAAAAGTGTGATATACTATTTGAGTCAGGGGTAGTCACTTTTTTAAAAAAATTTGTGTAGGCTCTGGTCCCCTACTCTAGGAGTATCATCTCCGCAACTAGTCTCTTCGGAATTTTCTCCTACTCTCGACTATGCAATCAGCGTATCAGATCATTATAAAAAGTCTAGGAAAATCGTACAATCGCACCAACTTTTTTTGAGCAGAAAATCACTTTGTGCTGGACTTTTTATAAAAATTTGCTAGAGTATGTTCAAGATGAAAATCATTTCTGTTGTTTCTTCTGATGGCTTTTCTTGGAAAGGCAATCACGGCACGGCTGAAGCCAGCAAGCTATTGACTGTTGCTCAAACCCAAGTTCCAGATGGTTGGAATGGCGTTGCCATAGAAAGCAGCAAGACTGGCAAGATTTTGCTTTTCAATCCTGTTGAAGACCCGCACGAGAATGGCTATGATGGTGAATTTATGATCTATAGCCATAATGACCAATACTTTGTGCAGATCTGGAATTATTGACTTTACTTTAGATAAAAAGTGTAGCATAGTACAAGAATGCAAATTGATACCACCGGTTTGCTTGAACCGCAATTCAAGCACGTACAGCGTCTCGTCGATTCACTTTATGTCAACGGTCACGCCGTGGATATGAGCGAGACTGGCACTGGCAAGACATATGCCGCTGCTGCGGTTATTCGCGAGTTGAATCGCCCCTTTGCTGTTATCTGCCCCAAGAGTGTTATTCATCAATGGGAAAAGATTCTGGCCAGTTTCAAGCTCAAGGCTGTTACTGTTATCAATTATGAAAAGATTGGTCGCGGCAATACTAAATACATGAAGTGGAAGAAGCTGCAAGATCCGATGCAGCCGTTCAATGAGAACGCCAAGCGTGAAATGCCGGAATTCAAGTTCGACCCCAACACTCTGATTGTAGTGGACGAAGGACACAAATGCAAGGGGTCTGATACCAGCAACAGTTGGATGCTGGTTGCATTGAAGGTCCAAGGCTACAAGGTTCTTGTTTCTTCTGCTACGGTTGCTACTTCTCCTTTGGAGATGAGGGCGTTTGGTTTTATGACCAACCTTCACGCCTTGTACAATTTTCGGGATTTTTGCCGCGTGCACGGTGCTGAACTTATGGCACGTTATGGTGCTATGACATTCAATCTTGCAAGTGCTGAAGCGCAACAGGCAATGCTGCGCTTGAATGAGTATCTTTTTGATAATAGCAAGTGCGCCAGCCGTATGAAGGTTGAGGACTTTGGCAAGCAGTTTCCGGAAAGTCATATTGTTGCTGAAGCATATGATCTTGGCAGCAATGAAAGCAAGATTCAAGCTGTGTACGACGATATGGAAGCTGAACTTGCCAAGCTGGAAGAAAAGGCAGAAAACTACAGCGAGCATATCTTTGCTGTTATGATGGAAGCTCGCCGCAAGGCTGAATTGTGTAAGGTTCCTCTTTTTGTGGAAATGGTCGAGGACTTGTATGATGAAGGCAAGAGTGTTGTGTTGTTTCTGAATTTTACTGATAGTGTTGACGCGGTTGTAAAGCGGCTGAACAAGATCAGCAAGTTCAACAATACTGTTGGCTTTATTGTTGGCGGTCAGGGCGACAAGGCTCGCCAGTCAGACATTGATGCATTTCAAGCAGACAAGAAACGCATTCTTGTTGTCAACATTGCTGCTGGCGGTACTGGAGTTTCCCTCCACGATCTGAACGGCAACTTTCCTCGCGCCAGCATTATCAGTCCTAACTGGAGTGCATACAATATGCGCCAGGCGCTAGGCCGCATCTGGCGACTGGAAGGCAAGACAAAGTCATATCAGCGTGTAGTGTATGCTGCCAAGTGCATCGAGGAAAACATCTGCCATCGTGTTCAGCACAAGCTGACCTGCCTCGACACGCTGAACGACGGCGACCTGGCCGAAAGCCTGACTTTGGTGTAAACCACTGGTGTGGCGGGGGTTGTGAGTGGTATCACGCCCCCGCCACTTTTTGCTGGACTTTTTATAAATTATCAGTACTGTGTTTTCTATGAACGCTACGTTTATCAAGCACAATGATCCGGGTCACGGTTGGCTGGAGGTTTCTCCTTCTGACCTCAAGAGTGTTGGTTTGTCTCTGAGCGACATTAGCGGCTATTCCTACAAGAATCGTCGCGGCACGCGCCTGTTTCTGGAAGAGGACTGCGATGCTCCTGTGTTCTTGCGGGCATACAAGGTCAAGCACGGTGCTTATCCTACGTATGTCGAGAGTTACGACGACGACGAGTTTCCCGAGTCTCTTGGGCTCGTCAGCATTCACTACGGTTCCTAAAAATGTCTTGACTTTTCTATAAAAACTACCAACATCACCGTTATGAACTCTTGGAAAACCGAAGTTTGCGTTGATGGAAAGTGGGCGACCAATGCCCTTCGTTTCGCCACCCAGTCGGAGGCGGAAAAGGCTGGGCGAGAGCTTCTCTCTCGCTGGTGGGTTCCGACCGACAGCCGTGCGGCTGAATCCGACGAGCCCGTCAACTATGTGTTCGACGACGCCGTTGGTCGTCCTGTGCGTCTGGCGACGGCGGCTTGATTCACACGGTGGGGAGCGCATACCAGTCAACGCTCATTATCTTTTTTAGTCTCAATAATTTTATGGGCGTTTATATCTACGGGATCAAATCTCCCAAGCACGTTGCCACCGTTGAGCTTGACAATGGCAATGTATGCACGGTTGCAAAGTATGCTTATGCGTACAAGCCTATCAGTTCCTTGTTCAGCAAGGAGCCGCGCTGGCAGACTCTTGCCAAGGCTCGCCTTACTCGGATGAGTAACATCTGGAATGATTTTATCTCTGCTGGCGGCAAGTATCCGCAGGCTGGCGTGATGGTTCACGACAATGACAAGATCGAGATTGGTTCACACGTTATGGCTTGGCCCAATGGATACGTTCCGACCTCCATCGAAGATTGCACTTGCAGCAATGCATCATACATCGGAAAGATTGTGCGAGTAATTTCTTGACTTTTTATAAAAACCTGCTAGAGTATGCGCACGATGAAGATCAATAAGACCACCACCCCCGAACAGGTTTCCGAGAAGCTGGTTCAGTTCGCGCAGGACTATGTGGCGAAGAATAGCAAGCTTCAGTTTCCATACTACGCCGACTCTATGCGCGTCTACTACAAGGACGCCAGCGACTATTGCAAGATCGCCGCGTTGATCGTGGAACGGAACTTCAAGTCTGCGCTGGAGACTGCCAGTCGTATGGACACTTGCCCCCGTGACGAGATTCCGCAAGACGTTTGGGATTTCTTGACTCATCACTCCAAGGTCTAATTTTATGCCTGACTACATCAAAAACGAAAAGGGCCAGGTTGTTGGCTTTATCCAGCAGCAGGGCAATACCAAGGTCTATAGCGATGCCAAGGGCAACGTTGTAAGCCGCATCCACGACAACCGTACATACGACAACAAGGGCAATTTCAAGGGCTATGGCGATCAAGGTCAGCGACTCTACAAGAACGATTGAACTTGACTTTCTATAATCTTCTGCCAAACTAATCAGCACTATGGGATACGACACTAACTTCTGTGGTTCATTTGAACTGGATAAGCCTCTCTCGAAAGAGCACAAGGATTATCTCGCCAAGTTTTCGGAGACTCGTCGAGTCAAGCGCAAGCAGACGGTTGCCTCCAAGATGGCCGACCCTGTTCGCATTGCTGCTGGACTGCCCATCGGCAAGCAGGGTGCATATTTCGTCGGAGGACTTGGTTTCGCTGGACAGGACGACGATGCCAGCGTCATCGAATGCAACACTCCTCCGGATGGTCAGCCTGGCTTGTGGTGCCAATGGGTTCCTAACCACGACGGCACCGCTATTGTATGGGATGGCAGCGAGAAGTTCTACAACTATGTTGAGTGGATCAAGTATCTGGTCGAGAACTTCATCAAGCCGTGGGGTTATGTCTTGAACGGTGAAGTGGAATGGTCTGGTGATGATAATGATGACCGTGGTCTGATTTGCATTGACAATAACGTTGTGAAGATTAAGGTTGCTCGCATCACTTACGAGGAGGTTGAATAAAATGGACAATATCGTCAAAATCCTTATTATTGACAGTGCCAAGACTCCTATTCATACTGAAAGGTATGAGTTTGATGCGGGCGAGGGAGATAAGATCAAGACTACTATTCTTGACTCTCTCAACCGTCTTGGCAAGGCCACGCACGCACTAATCAAATACAAGGATGATTTTTGGGTTGCTGACCATACTGCACAAGGTAAGATTGCCAGCACTACATATCATCGTCATAAGATCAAGTATCATCCTTTTATGAAGGAACTGGCGTAAAATAAAAAAAGTGAAAAAAGTATCACTTTTTTCTGGACAAAGTAATATATATCGGTATAGTAGATAGTGTTCTTTAGAAATATAGTCAGATAAGCATCCCTTTGATGAACCTACGGTGCGCACTTCGCGCCGCCAGAATAATACGAGCGTATAAATAAAAAGATAAGCGGTAAAGTAATGGTGGATGAAAGCAAGCGACACAAAGATACAAATTACGCTGTAAAAATCGTAGGCTGTGGATGTTGGAAAATCAATGATGGTGGAAAACAATTTTGTGGCAGGCTAGAGTATGTGGTAACTCGTCACGCTCATAATGTGAAGCATCGGATTCAAACGCCGGGCCTGCTCCCAATATCTAAAACAAAAAGGCGATCTCTAACGGGGTCGCCTTTTTTCTTGACTTTTTATAAAACTGTGCTAGGATGATAGCACGATGAAACGCTATCAAAGTAAGAGCAATCCAAATCTGTTTTTTTGGGTGGAATGTGTGACAGACCCCCAAGAAATTTTTATGGTCGTGCAAGGCGTCAAAGGAAATAATCCTACAGAGGCTTGCGATGATTGGTTTGTCAACAAACAAGATGCTGAAGAAATTGCGTTTGAACTGGCCCAAAACTCCTGACAAGATATTTACGGGATGGAAATCTTCTAGCTTGACTTTTTATAAAAACCTGCTACTGTATCTTCACGATGAAAAACGATAGCTTCTCTATCAACGACAGCAAGCTGCCTACCATCATCCGTGGAAACGTGCGGATCGACTGGGTCAACCTCGGTGAGGGGTTTGACGGGGACTATGACCCCGACAACGCTGATGACGTGAACCTGCTGCGGTTCGACGTGTATCGCCACGACGGCGCCGACTGGGTTGAGGTTAGCGACGGCAGCTACTGCACGCAAGTGCCCGCCGACACCGACCACGTTACATTGCGCCGCATCCTGCGTAGTTTTATGGACTACATTCACGACGACATCGTCAGCGTGGGCAAGGCCAAGCGCAAATGCGAGCAACTCAGCCATACGGACCTGGACGGCAACATCCAGATCAATGCGATGACTGGTCTTTTCTCTTGACTTTCTATAATACATCACCACACTACTACAACTATGAGCAACATCAATAATTCTAACTACGCCGACAACTTTGTTGGCTTCGTCAACAACGATTATATTGGCAACGACTTTGTATCCGCCGTCCGTAGTCTGCTGCGTGGAACTGGACTGGTAGTTCGCCCGTTTGGGCGCAACAAGAACCGCAAGCAGTTCTACAAGGATGTCAAGACGAGCAGGTATTGCAAGCACAAGTATGCTTGCAATCTGCCGCTGAAGCACGCCACGCACTATGGCTTGTATATCTACAAGAGCAAGAAGTTCAATGGCGATTATGCTTCCAAGCTTGATTTTGCCAAGCAGGCCATCAACAATATCTCCGCGTAAAGAAAATTTAGAGATATCAAAAATCTTTAAGTTTTTTTCGCAAAAATATTGACTTAATAGGAAGAAAGAATATTTATGAATTGGTTCTTCTTTCTTCCTATGAAACTCCAGATTTACAACGGCAATCTGCTCAAGGTAAATCATCCTGTTCTGCCATCTCCTGCTCCAACGCAGCCATTGACTGCGCCAAAGCTGGTGACTGAGAAACGGGTGAAAAAGCCTTGACTTTTTTTATTTTTTAAGTACGATACTGGTCAATGAAAGTTGACGTGTATTTCAATCTGCACAAGAAGTGCCTGAGTGTTCGTCATAAAGGCAAAGTGATTCATCACAGCAACTATGCCACGATTCTGAATCCTGTCTTTGTTGTGAGCGAGGCTGGTCGCCAGCGGGTGCTGCGGGAGCGCCGCAAGAACGTCCACGCCTTTGTGCGGGGCGAGCTTGCGTCTCTGGAGAACAAACCGTGCGACGGTAATCTTGAACCGATCACATACAACCCGTACAAGTATTCCAGCTTTGTGCGTAAGAGCAACGAGGCTCCTGTTCACAACGCTTCTGCGGCGTACATCTGCGGACGGCAGATTCTTGCTGATCTAGCTTGACTTTCTTTAATTCTCTGCTACTCTCTTAAACACTATGGGACTCGATATGTATCTCAGCGCCGAGCGTTTCGTCTCGGGTTACGAACACGACACGGACGAGGACTTCAGCAAGATCCTCGGCCTTCTCAACCTCGAAAGGAGTGACGCCGAGCGGTCGATGACGATCAACGTCACGGTTGGCTACTGGCGCAAGGCCAACGCCATTCACAACTGGTTCGTCCAGAATGTGCAGAGTGGCGAGGACAACTGCGCCCGTTACTATGTCAGCCGCGAGAAGCTGACGGAACTGCGGGACGAGTGCCGTGCTGCCTTGAGCAAGCTTGAGGCTGGCGACGACAGCGGGGCAGAAGACATTCTGCCGCCCACCTCTGGGTTCTTCTTCGGCTCCACGGAAATCGACAGTTGGTACAAGAAGGACTTGGAGCATACCATCAATGTGCTGAACAAGGTTCTTTCGCCCAAGTTCGATAAGTTCGATTTTACTTATCGGTCAAGTTGGTAAAATGCTTGACTTTAACTAAGTATCCAGCATACTTATTTTCAAGATCACGCTCTTGTATTGGCTCTGTCTTCTAAACAGAACGCGCATAACTGGATTAATGTGGGTTCGAGTCCCGCCAAGAGCGCCACTTTTTTATTGAAAAATACTGCTTTATCCATATATTTATTGGTATATGAATAAATGGATATGCAAGCATTGTAATGAAGAGTTTCAATTCGTTGGAGAGAGCAAGTATGATCTGGCTTCCCAAAAAGCCAATCATTCTCGTTGGTGCGAAAAGAATCCAAAACGCCAATCTTATGTGGACAACATAACTGGAAAATCTGGGCCGAATCGCCATCAATTAATGCTTGAAGCGAAAAAGAAATCGGGAATATACAATCAGTTTCATAAAAATCCAAATTATGTAGTCAGTGAAGAAACAAGGCTTAAATTGAGCGAGGCTGGTTCAGGAAGGAACCATACCGAAGAAACTAAGGAGAAAATGTCTATTTCTGCCAGAAAATCAACCCACCGACGATTGATGCGACACACACAAAAATATGTTAAGCAAGACGGTGAAGTTGTGTTGATGGATTCTTCTTGGGAAATTGCACTGGCAAAAAGATTGGATGAGTTAAATATTGAATGGCAACGTCCAACTCCCTTGCCTTGGATTGATTCTACGGGAAAGCAACGAAACTACTTCTCCGATTTTTATTTGCCAGAATACGATATTTTTCTTGACCCAAAAAACAGCGCCGCATACGCTAATCAGATTGAAAAAATTGAATATGTGCTCAAGCATTATCCGAACGTATCTATCTTAAGAACTCTTGAAGAATGCCAGAACTGGAAGCCACTTTCAACTTGACTTTTCTATAAAATCTGCCATAGTCATACACGATGAAACTCAAGGACTACATCAAGAAGTTGCAGGACATCGAGAAGAATTATCCGAACGCCGAGATGGTTTATGCCATCGATGCTGAAGGAAATCGTTTTGACAAGGTTACTTATGAGCCTTGCCACGGTTATTTCAACGGCAAGAATTTCGAGAACGACGGCAATATGTTTAGAGTGAACGCAGTTTGCGTGAACTAATTTATGATCCTACCAAACGAAGATAGTATGGGAAGCACAGAAGAACTTGCCTACATTCAATATGGTGACATTCCATATGTGAATATTGATGGTGAAAATGTGCCAGTACCAGAAGTATTGACGAATGGAAAGATCATTGAGGTTATGGAAACATCCATCGGCAGCGCCGTTGCACGGTTTTTTTACAATGGCAAGATTTATGTGTCCGAGATGTTTTTGCTCGATTAGTTCTTGACTTTCTATAAAAATCTGCCATACTGATTGCACGATGAAACTCACCGCTGAAATTGTCGCCAAGCAACGCAAGGAAATCCAAAAGATGATTTTGGACAATGAAAAGCGTGTGCTCACCGAAATCAAGCAGAACTATCCTCAACTCGTCAAGGCAATGAGAAAAGAATGGGATATGAGCAATTCCGAGTTTCTTGACGCTGACTTGTATGAGGGTATCGAAAGTATTATTCCAGAAGATACTCGCTAATTTTAATGGGCTGGTAGCTTAATGGTTAAAGCAGAGCACTCATAATGCTTTGAGTAGGGGTTCGAATCCCTTCCGGCCCACCACTTTTTCCTTTACTTTTTATAAAAATCTGCTAGAGTATCTTCACGATGAAAAACATCTTCTCTGAATGTGGGTTTGCCCCTCCTCAAGTGCGGTATATCCGCAACGATCCCCGTGGGGCTGAATATGGTTATTATGAAGCCAGTAAGAACCAAGATGGCGATTATGTTGTAATGCGATACGACGCTGATGATCGTATTATGTATCGTATTCATATGTTGACTGAATATGACTTTCGTGCGTGGGTCAGCGAGACTTATTGATTTTCCTTTACTTTTTATAAAAATCTGCTAGAGTATCCTAACAATGAGAACTGGATTTGTGATTGAGTTCAACATTCGTGGCGAAGATGGTCGGAGTTTTGCCGACAATGTCATCTCTTCCAAGCAGTTTGGGCAGCAAGAGTTTAATGATCTTACAGCCAATAATTGCCCATCTGTTTCTATTGACAAGGATATTGAAGGGCACAATCATTATGGTGCGGTGAAGTATGATCGGTGCTTTGTTGTTGTTCCTTGACTATGAAAACAGATAAGTTATTGACAATTCTGGTTATTGTGGCTAATATGTTCTTTTGCGGCGTTATTGGATATGAGTTAGGCAAGAGAATGATGCGTCAAGAAGCATTATTGAATGGACACGGTGTTTATGTTTATGGCAGCGATGGTATGCCGAACTTCAAATGGAATGAATGTATTCAGTTTTGAGCTTGACTTTTCATAAAATTTAGGTAGGGTGGTAGTGTTCTTTTTTAATGGTGCTTTAGCTCAATGGTAGAGCAGCGTCCTTTTAAGTCGTTGGTTGTGGGTTCAAATCCCACAGGCACCACCAATTTCGGTCCTGTAGTTTAATGGCAGAACCCCACGCTTATAACGTGTTTAGCTCTAGATGTGAGCGCAGTCTCGGTTCGAATCCGGGCGGGACCACCAATTTTATCAACGACACTGAGTATGCACAGTGTATCATATCAATGGTGGCCAAATATGCGAAAGAGTGCGCACTCTTGCGGAAAAAAGATATGCGATTCGTTGATAATCTTTTTCTTGACTTTTCTTAATGTTAAGTCATACTTATTCTTGTTCTTTTTCAGGCCAACTTCGCATAATCTGGCATTGCAGCACTTTTGTAAAGTGCCGTCGAAAGACATTATCGGTTCAAATCCGTTAGTTGGCTCCACTTTATTTATCTCATTTGTTCGAGTGTTTGGGTAGGCTCCATTACAAGAATTTGAACAAGGGTAAAGGTCGGCACAGCAGAAGAAAAAGATACGCCGAAGGAAAAAGTTATTGACTTTTCTTAGATTATCACCATACTTATTCTTGTTCTTTTAATTATGGCCCATTCGTCTACCAGCTAGGATACTCGGTTTTCACCCGGGTGAAGTGGGGGCAGCACCCACATGGGCTACCAATTTTGTAACGCTAAAAATCCCAAGCAAGAGTGCTCCTATGTGGAAGCGGTAAAAGTCCGTCATCGGAGGTAAGTCACGAACAGAGACTTACTCGTTACAATTCATTTTCCTTGACTTTCCGATAAAAAAAGTCACTCTAGTTTTTGTTCAAGGATAGATAAGCGTTAGGTCGCCCAAGTGTTCTTGAACATTCATCAAAGTTAGTGCGGAACTCGTGACCGAAGGAGTAATTACCCAGCGGTTAGCGTGATTAGGGATCGGCTCCCTCGCTTTGATGAAACCCTTTTATGCAGAATTAGTGTTATGTGCAATAAGCACGCTTGACTAAACCAGTCAAGAAGTGGGTAGCGCGGCCTATCCATTCTGCTCCAATTTGTCCGTCCGTTTAGATATTTTGACGGTTCAACGCGGTACGGTTAGCTGCATTCCGCGATACCAAAAACCGTGAAATGTGGCGCCAATTTCCTTGACTTTTAGATAAAAAAAGTCATACTCATTTTTGTAAGTGAGATTTGTTCTTTTAACAATCTTGTCCGTCCTAGTTTGACGGTTCAACGCGGTAGGGTTAGCCGCATTCCGCGATACCAAAAACCTTGAAATGTGGCGCCAATTTCCTTGACTTTTAGATAAAAAAAGTCACTCTAGTTCATATGAAAAGAAATTACACCGAATGTGAAAACGATTGGTTGAGAGGGGTAATAAACGGAGAAATTCGCTTTAGAAAATGCCCAACGTGCGACAACGAAGGTATTGAACACCAAGCATATGATGAAAACGGAAATCCGTGTTCGTCAGATGCGGAAACCGCCGAGCGCCACACCTGCGAAAAATGTGGCGGCGTGGCGTATCTAGAATTACCCTCATCTATTTGATTTTCCTTGACTTTTAGATAAAAAAAGTCATACTTATCTTTGTTGGTTGAGATAGAATAGTCTATTAAAGATGGTTCAATGCCATTGCTTGACCAACAGTTCTTTTTTACGGTCCCCTAACTCGAAAGAGTGTAAAGCCAAAATTGCCCCTAACACGGGCTGGGGTCCTCCATTTTGGCCGATAAAAAGAGTACGAGCGCGGCGAAGAGCCAAGCGACGCCTATTCGGCCAACCAATTTTTCTGGTAGGGGTGCAAGTAAGTCGTCTACATCCCCGAGAGTATCGCATAAGGTGCTTGACAGCGATAAATAATGATGAAAGAATTCGCATCATCTCCAAGCCAGAACATTTTCGCAATGAACTCAAAGATGATGGAGAGGATGGCCCCGTGCCATAATAGCGCGTGAAAGCTCGCGCCATTGCACCATTTTCGTGAGGCCACGAAAATGGTCTTGATTTTTGCATCAAGCATACTATTTATTAGTAAACACATGAGCAAAGATATTTCAAGTCTGAAGCGTATTTATGAAAATATGATTCAAGATTCATCGCGTAATGAATCTACTCTTGCGTCGAAAGTAAAAGATGTTCTTGAATGGCTATTGGACATTGAAGAATTTGATGACGCCGAAGATGCTTGCAACGCAGAACTTTCTTACATTGGAATGGGAAGAGAATCTGTGGTTTATTCTCATAATGGAGTAATAATCAAACTCAATGGAGTTCATTCGCGATCTAGTTTTGAACCATACACAAAATTGAAATGTTTTGCCAAGACTGAATTGTATGATGCAAACTTTGGCTTGGTGATCTTACAAGAAGAGTTGACCTTGGATTCAAGTGAATTTTTTGACAATGATGTAGAAACGCAAATTGAAGATTGCTTGAAGCAATCTAAATTGCCATATGATCGCAGAGAAATTACTGACGAAAATGTTGGGTTCAACGACAAAGGCGAGTGGAAATTATTTGATATTCCCGTCAATTGAGACTTGACTTTCTTTAATTCTTAAATCAAGATACGCCCACAATGAAGATCAATGTTGCCTACAAGGCATTTCGTTCCAACGATACGTTTGAGTTTCCTTCTGATCTTATTCCTAGCGGGATGGATATGATGGATGCTCTGGAAGTTGTATTTCGTCAATGCAATCACGTTGATGGCACCGAATGGATTGCGAACAAGCGACTTCGGTCTATGAGCGTTGAAGATGAAGTGAGCATTGATGGCAATACTTTCATCTGCGCTGGTATGGGATGGGTGAAAAAGCCTTGACTTTTTTTATTTTTTAGGTAGGCTATGTATCGTGAAAACCAAATACGTCGTCATCCCCACCAACACCATTGAAGGTCTCAGGCGTGCGAATAGGTATTATGCCCGAGGCTGGAGAATCTTTTACACCGGCCTTTTCACCGTCACTCTTTCCAAAACTAGTGCTTGACTTTCTTAAAAAAACTACCATACTGTACCACGATGAAACTCAAGGAATACCTCACCATTGCTAAGAATCAAGGCGACATTGTTGCCTTTACCTACTCCTTCAACGGAGACCGCAACGAGGACGGCGACATCGAGGACTTTAGCATCGGGGCTCGTACCCTGCGGCTGGAGGATCTGAAGTTCAGCACGGAGACCGAGGGCGATGTCGTTGACGGCGCCTTTGTTTTCAACAACGGAGACGACACCATCGAGATCGAGCCTCTCTACTAAAGTTTAACACGTAGGTGCAATTTTGACAATACCTACAACTATTGGGCCAAATAAAGCACAACCCATCAACGTTTTTCCATAAAAAATCAACTATTTATTGCATATGAAGCTTACTCAAATTTTGAATGAATCTAGTTTGTCAAGACTATGGCAATACATGGAAAAACACGACTGTGGCACGATGTCTGCATTTAGGTCGGCGGCTGACTGCGGCAAGGGTGAAAAATACACCTATCGCCAAAATATGCAGCGCAATGCATCTTTGCTGTCCAAGATTCATAGTTCAGGTAGATACAGCGTAACTGCAATCAAGGGTGCATACATAGAAAACTATGGCACTCCAGAAGCAGTAGAAGTGTCTGAAAATACTTTTTTCATTGCTGACGTTGAAAACAAAGGAAACTTGCTTTCAACAATGAAGCGTTTGGGTGAAGAGTTTGAGCAAGATAGCATCTTGTTTATTCCCGTAGGTGGCGAATATGCAGAACTTCACGGCACAAATTATTGCCCTTCTGGCTATCCAGGTCACGGAAAAATCGTAAAGTTCAATAAGCGTGAGTTTGGCAGAGAAGCACAGTTTTTCAGCAAAGTACGCAATCGTCCTTTTAGTTTCTTGCCTGAGACAGTTATGACAGAAAATGTTGGCCCAAATGATTATCACGGCAAATGGGCTTGTCATACCTTGTCAAAAAAGCATTGGTCTGAATTTGAAGTTTGATCTTGACCTTTAGGTCAAGGTATGGTTTATTAGAATCATGCCTCGTAAAGCACAACCACGCAAGAAACTACCGTCTGGAGTTGAAACCAGCGCCAATGGAAACTACTACTATTGGCGTTGTAACCTTACTGGCAATGAGACATTTGCAGACAAAGCCAGATTTGCTGACGTAGTAAAGAAATATGGCAGCGAAGAAAAGCTTGTGGCAGAATATGTTACGCAGCAAGCCAAGAAGTATCTACAGAACGGCTTCACACCAGAAGACGTAAAGGCGTTAGTAGAAGCCAACGGAGGCGATTTGCCGCGCCTTGGCAGCAAAGCCAAGGCAAGCCATACCATCAAGAAGAAACGCGGGCGTAAGCCCAAGCAAAGGCTACAGGCGATCACGCCAGCGTCAGGGTCAGCAGCAGCCGAAGAGGCCAACCTTGACCCTTCGCGGGTGATTTACCCTTGGTCTGGCAACCCCGATTATTTCGGTGGCGGCGTGAGTGCTTTCAATATCGCAGAAGTATCCAGAGATACCTGCATCTATCCAAATCGTTATCTTTCAGACCTTTGCAAAGGCTGTTCGATCTATGCTGAGTGCAATTTTACCAACAAGTATTCTGAAAAGGACTGGAAGGGATCAAAAAATCGTAACGAGGTGATTATCAAGAAGTTGGACAGCTTTGGCTGATTTTCCTTGAATTTTTTTAAATCGTGTGCCATAGTATGCTCACGATGAACGCCACCAAGAAAGACACCCTCGCCTTCGTCAAGACCAAGCTCGGCACCGACCCCGTCTGGGCGGTCAAGGCTCTGGTTCGGATTTATCAAGAGAACCAGACGGCTGACGAGCAGGTCAGCCAGAGCACCACGCACGACAACGGCATCGGCTTCAGCGGGTGCGACGCCGAGTTCCTGTCCTCGCTGGCGCAGGCTCAACTCAAGTACGGTCGCCTGAGTGACAAGCAGTTGGGCTTTGTGCTCAAGAAGATGCCCAAGTATGCGGGTCAGGTCATCAAGATGAGTGATGCCGCCAAGCTGGACGCCATCGTCACCGCCACCAAGGCGGTGGCGGTTTGAGCTTGACTTTCTATAAAAATTCAACCATAGTACTACCACGATGAACAACACCACCACCAACTATCCTTATCTCGCTGGCTATCTCGCTTCTGAGCTTCGCAACCTTGGCGATGACCACACGTTCCTGTCGTTCAAGAAGAACGACTATGAGGGTCGGGCCAAGTACATTGCGGAGATCATCCGCAAGGCCAACGAGGCGGCGGTTGAGTTTGCCGCCAGGGGGTCTGCCCGATAAGTCTGGGCTTGACTTTTTATTTTCTTCAACCAACATACACAACCTATGACCAATACCGACACAAGCACCGTGATCAAGGCCAAGCGCATCAAGTATGGTTTTGATCTGACGTTCCCCGACACGTTCACCTTGCGTGACCTGCGAAAGGCTACGCATTACAAGGTCAAGCCGATCACCATCTACAGCCGCATCCGCAAGGCGATTGAGGCGGGCGAGGTGACCGAGGCTGGTCTGCGTGATCCTGCCAAGGCGCGGCGCGGACGCAAGGAAGTGGTCTACAGCAAGGTCAAGGTGCCCGAGGCTCCGGTCGCCACGCTGGAGGTGGCGGTGCCGTCCGGAGTAAATTGGTAAGCGTGAAGAAGCTGAACGCCAGTATCCGCTGGTATTACGAGGATGTCCTTGACCTGCTGCTGAAGGGGCAGCAGGTCAAGGGGTGGAAGCCCATAACCTGCAAAAGTCGCAAGGTGAACGGGTTCTACAACACCAAGCTCGGCGTTGTCATCAAGCGACCTGTTTTTATTCTTGAGCATCGCACGCCAATGCAGTTTCGTGTTCCTACATATTTTCTTCAAGAAAGTTATGTTCTTCAGCCACTTGCAGAACGAAAAAATTTAAGGCTTGCTTTACAGATTCTACGTGGCAAACTAAACAAGTATCTGAAATACGGTATATTTCCTGACCTGCATACTGGAAACATTGGCTGGTATCAAGGAAAGCCGCTTATGTTCGACTGGTAAAATAACTCCTTGACTTTTCTATAAAAACATACATCATACCTACTATGAACATTAAAACTAAAGAAGCTTACGCGGAATTTGCTGGTCATATTTTTGGCGTTGTTGTCATATTTTTTATCTCTGGGTTTCTTGTGGAATGGATTTGGAACAGCACAGTTGTGAGTATCTTTAGCGCAAAGTCTATCAGTTATTTTGACTCGCTGAAGCTGCTATTGCTGACCAGCATCCTTTTCAAGAGCACCACTCCTGTACTCAAAAAAGGTTCTTGACTTTTTATAAAAATCTGCTAAGGTGATTGACGATGAATAAAGAAACCGCCATCGCCTCCCTCAAGAACGACATCCCGCTGACGGATTTCATCCGTGGCGTCAACAAGAAGATCAGCGACTACTGGACCCGCATGAACTTCACGCACGCCGAGGCTCCCATCGTGATGGTGGACAGCATCGGCAAGCGTTATGCCAAGCTGGCGACGTTTCGCACCAATCCCGTCAGCAAGAAGCTTGAGGCTGACTCGGTCTATTGCTTCTATGACATCGCCAATGGCGACCTGCTGAAGGGTACGTGGAAGGCTCCTGTGGCCAATGGCGTGCGGGGCAACGTCAAGGAGCCGAACGTGCTCGACAAGTTCACGGAGCACGGTCCCGCTTACCTCCGGTAAGTTTCACACGGTGGGGTGCGCATACCAGTCAACGCACAATTTTCTTGACTTTTCTATAAAAACTAACAACATCATACCTACTATGACTAATCCTCCTAACAACACTATCTTCCAGTATGTCCGCAACCGGCGGCGGGAAAAGGTCGGCGTCGTCGTCGCCACTCGGCGGAGCGACAATACCATTGGCCTTGGCTTCAGCCTGTGCGCCACGAATCGTGGCGACAAGTTCAATCCCGCGACTGCGCTGGAGATTGCCGTGGGGCGAGCGGAGAACTTCCCGCATTTCAAGGCCGTTCTTCCTCAAAGCGTGAAGGCTGATTGGGATATGATCTACGACCGAGCCTGCCGTTACTTCAAGGGCTCCGAGGTCTTGTAAGTTTCACACGGTGGGGTGCGCATACCAGTCAACGCACATTTTCCTTGACTTTTTATAAAATCCCGCCATAGTCATACGTATGAACACTGCCACTATCTCCAAGGACGAGATCAGCGTCGTCTACTCCAACCGCGCCGACGTGAACCGCGAGTATCTGACCATTGACGTTCCGAACGGCTGGGATGACGTGGCGAAGCTGACCAAGAAGGTGCTGCGCTACGACGGCAAGGCGTTCGTGTTCACGGGTTGGAACAGCGATACCTTCAAGTGCTACTTTGTTCGCAGCAACGAAGTGGCGAAGATTTGTGCTTGACTTTCTATAAAACGCTGCTAAATTTTACCATCATGAAAACCACTGCTGTTCGTAAGAAGACCAAGACCGTTGCCAAGGCCACCAAACCCACCGCCAAGGCCGCGAAGGCTGCTGCCGAGCAACTGGAAATCCAGACGCTGACCGCCGACTTCAAGCGGCTGCGTAAGGAAGGCAACTACTCTGAAATTGGTGCCATGTTCTGGGGCATCTTCGCTACTGCTCCATTGGGCAAGTTCCGTGATGCTGCGGGCGATCTCTTTGACCAATTGGACGAAGAGGAGCAGGCCATGTGCGAGAACTGCTGATTGCCGATTCTGAAACTTGGTGCTTGACTTTTCATAAAAAATCACCATTCTACTCAATATGAACTCCTCCATTACCTTCGCTGACAAGGGTCTGTTCCTGCTGGCCGCTACGACTCTGGAACTGGACGCCACCCCGTCCTACGAACTCGACTTCGACAACCTGACGATCTATTCCGACGACATTGACGGTCTGGTGGATGTCCTCCACAACGGCGGCGTGTTCAGCTTCATCTGCCATCGTGCTGACGCCGAGCCGTCTGACGGCTTTCTGACCGACGCCGAGGCGGACGCCGACGCTCTTGCCTCTGCTGGGTTTGGCACCGACGAGGACTATGGCTACTACGGGTACGATGACTGACATCGTTCCTGCTGCCACTCTGGCAGACATACTGAACGGACCGCGACCCAAGCTGGTGGGTCGTTTGGTCTTTGACCACAAGACGGCGCCGAGCCTGATGCTTATGACCGAGGATCAGGCTGCGGCTCACGACAAGGCAACGAGGCGACCTGGCTATGGCACTTGCCTCAAGCGAGTTAGTCCACATCGTTCTTGACATTTCATAAAAACTAGGTCAATCTATCATTCTTATGCCCAACTGGTGTTTCAATACATTGTCCATTGATGGTGCTGCTTCTGCTATCACCAAGTTCCGCGAGTGGCTCGCTGGCGAGCCGCTGACGCTTCAGAAGATTCGTCCTATGCCCAAGGAGTTGGAGGAGACCACGTCTCCTGTTCCTGCTGCTCACGCTGACAAAAGCAAGGAACTGATGGAGAAGTATGGTTCCGACAACTGGTACGACTGGCACGTCAAGTTCTGGGGTACGAAGTGGGACATCGAGGCCAGCGAGGATACTGCCAGCGACGAGAACATCTATTACAGTTTTGACAGTGCTTGGGGTCCGTCGCTTGAAGCAACCAAGTATCTATCCACGCTGTTTCCTGAACTGAGTTTTACTCACAAGTATTACGAGTGCGGTATGGGGTTTGCTGGCAGTCTTACCATATCTGGCGAGGATTATGACGAGGTTAGTTATGACTGCGAAGATGAAGATGAAAAGGTGTTGTATCGCCAGTTTGTGATCGACGAGTTTGGTTTTGATCCGTTCGAGCATCTGGAAGAGGATGATGAGTCTTGAACTGAACAAGATTTACAATGAGGACTGTCTGGCTACGATGGCTCGTATGCCAGACAGTTTTGTTGATTTGGCATTTACTTCGCCGCCATACAATATGAATCTAAGAATTCGTAATGGCAAGTATTGCAGCCGCCAAATAGTCAAAGAAGAGTTTAGTACCAAGTATGTTGGCTTTGATGATAATCTACCGATTGAAGAGTTTCATAAGTTACATCATAATATCTTGGGCCAGTTGATTAGAACCAGCAAGATTGTTTTTTACAACATACAGATTGTAACTGGCAGCAAACTGGCTTTCTTTAAGATGATTGGTGATTATGCCATTTATCTCAAAGATATTATTGTATGGGACAAAAAGCACGGGCAACCAGCGATGCAGAATGGAGTAATGAATCGCCGAACAGAGCTTATTTTAGTATTTGAGAAAAGTAATGCCATCTCGCGCCAATTCAAGAAATGTAATTTTGGCAGAGGCAAGTTAGAAGATATCTGGCAAATAAGCAGAGGCGAAAAGTACAGTAAAGAACACGGCGCATCTTTTCCGTTAGAACTGTCTAATAAAATAATACACAACTTTAGTAATGTTGGCGACATTATCTATGACCCATTTACAGGTACAGGTACAGTAGCAATATCTTGCCTAAAAAGTAATAGAAAATACATTGGTAGTGAAATAAGTGAAAAGTATTATAACATAACCAATGAACGTATAGCCTTGACAAAAAAAGAACTACAGATAGATTAGAACCTATGAAAAATAACGACCTGTTCTCGCTAAACAAAAAGAATATTCATCTACACACAAATGATGGTAGATATTTTACTGGATATGCTAATGTGGCTGGCGAATATGTTATTGTTGGAGTAAATGAGTATCTGGTTCATTATTCTGAAATCTCCACTATTCGTGAAGTATGAACGAAGATACAAAAAATCAACTGGTTCAATGCCTGATAGATTTGGCACATAGATTTGGCGAACTGGGTGATAAAAATACTCAAAGTATGCTGCTTGTGATGGCAGGCACGGTCAAAGAAAATAGTCAAGAAATGCTGGCATTATGGCTGGGTGAATATGCCAAGCTTAGAATCGCAATTATGGATATGGGAATGGATTCAGATATTTCTTGACTTTTACATAAAAAGTGTCATAGTAGGTGCCAAGATGACCACCACCAAGCAACTTATCGAGTTCTTGCAAAAGTTACCTCCTGATACTGAAGTGCAAGTGCTTAAGGAAGTTTCGCGGGGATATCAAACTGCGACTATGTTTGATCCTTTGGAATTGCCCGCAGGTGACCCGCTGACCGATTGCACGAATACGTGCGATGTACTCTCAATTGCAGGTACTGGTCATATTCTTTATCTCGGAAGTCAGTAAGTTCTTGACTTTTCTATAAAAAGTGTCATAGTAGGTATCAAGATGATTCCTAAAGTCAAAACCTGGAAAGTGTCCTTTACCCTCAAAGATGGTCGGGTCTTGACCACGACCGTGAACACCATCAACAAGCGATTCGCCAAGAGCATCGCCAATGAGATGCTTGGATTTCCATTGTGGTACTCCAAGAAAGTCACGGTGGGGTTGATTAGGGCTTGACTTTTTATAAAATTTAGGTAGTCTACTGTTATGACGCTAACAAACTCGCATTTGATTGCTCTGGCTGAAGATTATGGTTTCAAGCGGTGCCATCCCGAACAGAAGCACGGCGACCCTACCGCTCGCTGGCTGCGCGGCGGCGGTCTTTGGGAGGAGCACGACGTTGCTGGCTTTATGCGCGAAAAAGCCAAGTTTGACACCCAGTTGCGCTTGAAGGCAGCAGGATTTATCAAGTAAGATATTTATATTTTCTTCTGGACTATTTATAAAAATCTGCCATAGTAATATCCAATATGAGCACCATTATTATCATCACCCTCGTTGCTTGGACCATCTTTGGTTTTTTTGTGATGTTCCACTCCGTTGAAGATCTTATCTACTCCAAGACCAATCTGTTCAAGCTGGCTCTGGCAGTTGGCCCTGTGATTTTCTCTGTCGCCATCATTGGCGGTGCGTTTCTTGTCGCCGTGGACAAGACCATTGCCTGGCTCAAGCAGAAGTAAGTGCTTGACTTTTCATAAAAATCTGCCATAGTATTCACCAAGATGAAGAAGACCTACACCATCCCCTGCGTCTGGACCGTCACCGCCCACGTCGAAGTCGAGGCGGAAAACCTGTCGGAAGCCATGATCGAGGCGGAAAATGCGCCTCTTCCCGCTGATGCCACCTATCTCGAAGGTTCGTTCGAGATCGATCACGCCGTCATTCCATACGTGAACGACGACCTCTCCACCGAGGAAAAGCGTGAGTGCAACGTGGTTGCGTTCTGAGACATCACTATCTACTTGACTTTTCATAAAAACCCACCATACTATTCAGCACAATGAGCACTACTACTGTTGATGATCGTTCGACCGAGCAGAAGAACACTCACGTCTGGGGCGTTGTCGCCAAGGACAAGTTCATGAGCGGCTGGGGCGGCGCCGCTGGCGGCACGTCCCGCTGTGCGTGGGCGGTTCCGGCTGGCTCCTCGATTGAGCGGGTGTTCAACTGGGTTTCGTCTCGCAAGGACATGCGCAACGTGAACATCGTGAACCTGAACACCTATCGTGCTCCCCGTGGCACGGCTCACTTCCACATCTACGTGGTGGGCGAAAATCACCCCGCCCTTGGTTAAGTTCTTGACTTTTCATAAAAATCTGCCACGCTGCTCTACGTTATGAACAACACCATCATCTCCCCCGCACTCGAAACTCCCGCCGCCGCTGTCAACGGTCCCAAGGTTGGCGACATCCTTGTCAGCTGTTCTGGGTATGAGGCGTGCATTGCCCACTTCGCCAAGGTCGTGGCGGTGACGAAGAGCAGCGTCAAGCTTCTGCGCCTTGGCAGCATCGACACCTACAAAGGTTCGGGCGGCATGGAGTGGACTAGCGTGCCCAACCTTAGCGCGGAAAACGACGAGACCGAGACCAAGCGCTTCAAGCCGTATGGCAGCACCTACAAGGTGAAGGAAAACAGCTATGCCACTTTTTACAAGTGGGGTGGCGAGCCGATCAACTGCTACAATCACCACTAAAAATTTGGGTTAGAGGGTGTTCATCGGGGGAGGAGCGTGGTGGCTCCTCCCCCATTTCTTTTGTGCTTGACTTTTCTATAAAAAGTGCCATAGTTATTGGCATAATGAAGACCACCAATAACCTGAAGATGCGTTCTGTGTTCACCTCTGGCGTCAACCTCGGCGGGGTGGCCCACAAGCCCAAGAAGGGCAAGGGCGCTTACACTCGTAAGGAAAAATACGCCAAGCACTGGGATTGACAATCCCAGGGATTGACAATCCCTTTTTTTATCTCAAAATACTACCACTATGAAAAACCTGCTGCTGTTTGCCGGTGCAATCCTGTTTAGCGTGTTGTCCATTTTCGCCATTAGCTTTTATTCCTTCACCGCCATAGTTCTGACCCTGAGTGCTGTTCTGGCAGGTGTTTTTGTGCTGCGCCGCATAAATGCTTGACTTTTCATAAATCATAACCCAACATACTGGCACGATGAAGACCTTTTTTATTCTACTACTGGGAATTGCCCTTGGCATCCTTGCCGTTTTTTTGTTCAAAGTAGTTTCGCTCCCCGTATTGATTTTCATCTGCCTGTGCATACTTGCGGCGGTTTTTCTGTACAAGTTCATTCTGGCTGCGCTGCTTGGCATCCTTATCTTTTGTGCCCTATTGATTGCAGGAATTTTCCTTCTTGCTTGACATTCTATAAATCTTCAGCATACTGTTATCCAAGATGAAAAAGACCAAAAAGACTACCAAGAAAAACGCCAAGCACGCCAATATTGCGCCTAGCTATGATAGAGGCATTGAGCTTTTGGGCAAGGTGCGTTACAATCTGTGGATGGGTGGTAGCGAGACCGCAGACATCGATTTGTATAATGCATACCATTTGCTTGGTGCATTGTATGGCAAAACTCCTGATGCAGTCATGGAAGAAGTTGAAAAGAAGACGCACGAAATTCATGCTGAATATAGGACGCGCCGAGTAAATGCTTGACTTTTTATAAATCATAACCCAACATAGCGCCGTTATGAAAAACACCACCACCGCCAAGAAGACCGAAAAGGTGATGCTCGTCACCAAGTTTGTTCTAAACAAGGATTTCACTTACTATCGAACGCCCGACTTGCCCCCCGTCACTTACAAAAAGGGTCGAGTCTTGGAAACTATTCGCCACCGTAGGAATCATTACTACCCCACGGATCATCAAATCATCCTTGGTCACGGTTGGGCCGAAGTTATCCCTGCTGACCATATCGAGGCCAAGTGGTACGAGGAAACCACCAAGACGGTGATCGAGACGTTGGAAATTCCTGTCAAGTAAAGCTTGACTTTCTATAAAAAATCCACCAATCTATCGCCCGTATGAATAACACCACCCTGACCAAGTCTGAACAGAACCTGCTCAACAAGCTGACCACCGACTACAACCTGGTCGTGAGCGACAAGTGGACCGTCGCAAGCAACCCGCTGAACGGCGTGGAAGTGGAGACCACCCCGCTGGTCGCCGCTCTCATCCGTTTCGCACAGGTCGCGTATCGGGGCTATGGGCTGTTCGGCAAGATGACCTTCCGCCACAAGCCGGTGAGCATCCAGACGTATGACCGAGTGCGCTACCTCGTCCTGAAGCTGGACAAGAACGCTTACGCGCAAGTGCTTGACTGACAACAAGGGAGGCATAAGCCTCCCTTTTTTTCTTGCTTTTTATAAAACAATTGGTCATAGTATGCGCACGATGAACAACACCACTACCGCTGACCGCTTCGCCATCTATCGCGCCACCGCTGCGGCTCAAGCCAAGGCCGTCCGCTATGCGAGCTATGCCGTCTTCCACAACGACAGGCAGATCGCCAACGTCAGCTTCCCCAGTGACACCACCAACGCCAACTTCGCGGGGGTCTGCTTCTACAACCCCGTGACTGACACCTTCTTGGGTGACACGCAGGTGGACGAGTACTTCGTCAAGCGGATGGGGTAACCCCCCACGGTGGGGGTGGGGGGTATGGGGGTTATAGGGGGCTTTACCCCCACCCCTAACCCCCTGTAGGTGGGGGGTTTAGGTGTCTTCTAGGTGGGGGTAGGGTATACCCCCCACGGGGGGCCAGATACGTTTTATACTTGAACTCAATTTTTCTGCCACACTTTCATATATACACAATTATCTAACCTTTATAATTCATATATAACGCCTTATAAATCTATATGCCTATTATATCTCTTTTCCTTATATACCTTTTTACCTTATTATCCCTATTTTTCAAATTATAAATTTTTGATAATTTGTATATACAGTTTTTGTATATACAGCTTTGTTTTTTGAAAAATACACGATGGATATTTTTTTATATAGATTTTGGTATATACCAATAACTCTATTTTAGGCATCTTTTTCTTTATCTGTTGTAACTGCTGCTTGCGGGTTCTTTTCTTCTATCTGTTTCTTGTCTCTTAGCTTTTGCTTTTCTTGTTGCTCGTTTATATTATACTTTATGCTGAGTTTCCATTTTGGTTCAATTGCCTTTGGTGGAAAATCAAACATCATGACGCTAAAATCGTATTTTTTTGAGTGTAATAGTATAGGTGCTTTTATTTTGGCGGGTGATCCATAGCATAACGGCGAACCCATATCCATATCATATAGATAGTTCATGGTTCCTGTATCTATCCAAAAGAATACTGGATCGTCATCCATTCCTCTTATCTTTCTTGGATTAGTATATTTTGGCTTTGGTTTTGATATTGGCGATTCATAATCTATGCCATTCATTCTTTCTTCAACTTTCCAACCTTTTGTTGAGTCTCTATCAAGCTTATAGGCATATATTTGTTTTGGCTTTTCGGTTGGCTTTATGTTCTTGTTTAGTTCTTCGACGTGTAAATTCAATTTTGCTGTTATAAGATTTAGCGAGCCGTGATGTACTGGATCGCCCATGCTTGAGTCATATAGCATATATTCTGATGCTGATAGCTTGAATATATAAAAGATAGTTTCGTCGGGCGGTATTCTTGGTTTCTTATTTGGTGCGGTTTTAGCCATATATTCATATATAACTATGCTTGCGGTGTTATATTTATAATTTATATAAAATATGGCTAAATTTACCGGATCACTTGCTTACTTTTGGAATGCTATTGACGGCGTGGCGTTTCAAGGCGGTATTCCGGCAAGCGGATCTTCTATTACGCAATGGTTTGATAGCGTAAGTAATCTTAGCTTAAATAATACTGCTGGCGGCAATAGAGTAACATATATAAGCTCAAGCATTATACCCGGCGGTGTGTTTTTTGCCAACCAAGCAGATAAAGAACTTAGCACAACTGCTGCGGGTGTACTTGGTTTGTTTAATAATAAAAGTAATGCTACTGTTATATTTGTTGGTCGTCCATTAACTGGTAGCGGATTACAAACTATTTTTGGTACTGATGGCAGTGGATTAAGTTTGCAGGTATCTGAAAGTAAATTAAGAGTAAGTGCAGCTGGCGGCTCTGCAACAGCAAGCATAAGTGTAGATACATCACGAGCGCACGTATACACTCTGATATATGATGGTACTAAAGCAACTGAATCCGAACGACTGATTTTTAGAAGAGACGCGCTTGAACTAAGTCTTGGTGGATATAGTGGATCCATTAGTTCAAGTATGTCTAATACTAGCACTATATTTAGAATGGGCAATACGGGCACGCCATATATCACAGATTTTTATGGTATCGCCCATCAACTATATTTGTATACCAGTTCGCTTACAGCACAGCAAGCATATGACACGGAAATAGATACTACCATAAGCTTTGACGTTGTACTTGTTACGCCAACGCCCACTCCTACCAGCACTCCGACACCAACTCCTACAAGTACGCCAACGCCCACTCCTACTACTAGTCCTACTCCAACACCTACTATCAGCCCAACGCCAACAGAGGTTCCACCCACAGCTACTCCGACCAGCACAGAAACGCCAACGCCGACTGCTACGCCAACAGAGGTTCCACCCACAGCTACTCCGACCAGCACAGAAACGCCAACGCCGACTGCTACGCCAACAGAGGTTCCACCCACAGCTACTCCGACCAGCACAGA
>JACCEA010056607.1_pt1 | contig 27549 bp, 30 predicted proteins | sample 7449851 | NCBI WGS metagenome assembly JACCEA01 (sample SAMN15323453, study PRJNA562643) | freshwater metagenome | isolation source: river surface water | place: USA:Blue River Watershed | collected 2017-08-18
GCGCCCTCCATGGTTTCAAATCCTTGGTCCAGCAACATGACAATGCAGTGCTTGTGGGTGGGCTCAATGGGCTTGGCTTGCTGCGCTTCATGCGAATAAAACATCCACGGTTCTGCTTCGCAAATGCCAACCAAATCAGCCCCTAAAAAATATGCCAGTGCTTTGATTGAATCTGCGTTTCTATGCGCATCTGACAAATCTTCACTTGTGTTGGCAGGCACGAGGCGCTCGTATGTTCCTTGCATTGGCACCATGTTCCGTATCAAGGGCGTCATGGCAAACGCCAATGGATGTTTGGTGGCAAAGCGCATGCGCTGCACCTTGGCTTTTTCACCCAAATCACCAGAAATTGCACGCGTGAATAAATCGGCGCGCTTGCTGTTGCGAATGATCTCCTCGCGAATGATGAGCGTTGTAGGTTCAGGCACTCGCGTCAGTGTTTCCATGGGGTAGCGCCCTAAATGCAAAGGGCGCAACTGGGCTTCTGATTCTGCCCATCCTGGTCGGGTGCCATGTTTGCCCATGTAAGCATCAGAATCTGGCCAATCTAAGGAAGCGTTGGATGCAATGGGCAAATCAATTTCCAAGGGCAAATTGGTACTGATGGCCGCCAATGCAAAGCCAGATTTCAGAAAAGGCATTTTGAGTATGCCGTTTTCTGATCGCGCGATGCCTGCACGTTGCGCCAGCGCCTCTAAGTTCAAAAGCGTGTTGCCCGCCACATGACCGCGCGCGCTGTACCCAAGTGCGCGAATGTAGCCTGCCAAGACAACAGCAACCTCGGTCGCACGTGCATCTGTTCGGGCCTTGTTGCTGCCATGCAGCCACTGGGCGCCAGGCTCTCCAGATTTGGGATCGCGACTGAACTCCACAAGAATCATCAACGCATGGGTGTGCTTAGGCGCGTTGCTTGAAAAATCTGTGGGTTCAATGGCGCACACGCCAGCCAGTGTCGCATCTAAAAAATAAGCAGATGCCTTCAGATTTTTACTTCGGACGCTTAAATTTTCAGGCAGCGGTGCACAGGCATTTGCTGGCTCGCCATCCAGGTACTGTTCAAAAAGGGCTTGATAAGCCGACAAGGCATCGTTGAGCGAATGTGGCCCCGCAGGATATTGATCCTGAGGTGATGCGGCTGCGATTTCTTCCGCGTGGGCATCGCGTGCTAGCAATTCAGTGGGCAAGTCGCCCATGTCGAAGTGTCGCGAACGGTTTGAAAATAGTCGTGTCATGATTTACATTCTGACTTATATTTTCAACAGGGGTGCCCATCAACCCCGTTCATGAGGAGACTTTTATGTACGCAAACCATCGTCCTATTTCTCGGCGCCTTTTGGGGCTTTGTGGGCTATTGGCCCTGCCATTGTCTTTGCTTTCACCCGCGGCAATGGCGCAAGACAAACCACCCCTCAAGATCATGGTGGGTTTTCCACCGGGCGGCTCTGCCGACATTCTTGCCCGCATGGTGGCTGACGCACTGCGAGATGACTTTGGCACCATCATCGTGGACAACAAACCTGGCGCGGGGGGGCGTATTGCCTTGAACGCCGTCAAGCTGTCCAAACCAGACGGCCAGACAGTGATTGTCTTGCCCAGCGGTCCCATGGTGTTGTTCCCGCATGTCTACAAAAAACTCGACTACGACGCCGTGAAAGACTTTACGCCAATCTCGCAAATTGCACGCTTTCAGTTTGGTGTGGTGTCTGGCCCGGGCAGCAAAGCCAAAAATATGGCTGACATGTTGGCCATGGCCAAAAACGACCCAGGCAATGCCAGCTATGGCACACCCGGCAGTGGTACTTTGCCTCACTTCATGGGCGTTTTAATGGCGCAATCAGCAGGCATCGAACTGAACCATGTGCCGTTTCAGGGTGGCGCGCCCGCCAACAACGCATTACTGGGCGGGCACATCAGCTACAAATTTGACGTGGTGTCCGAAACGGCTGAAATGCACCGAGCAGGCAAAGTCCGCATCCTTGCCGTTACCGGAAACCAACGCGATCCACAAGTGCCCGAAGTACCCACCCTCAAAGAGTCAGGCGTCAATATGGAGGCCACCGCCTGGTTCGCGATGTACGGGCCTGCAGGTTTGAAAGGTGATGCACTCGCCCGCCTTGAAAAAGCCATGATGAAGATCACTCGCAACCCCGGCATCAAAGAAAAAATGCTCAAGCTCGGCTATGAACCCATTGGTTCCTCTTCCGCAGAATTGGCCGCAGCGCAAAAAGCAGATCTGACCCGATGGGAAAAACCCATCAAGGCCACAGGTGTACAACTGGACTGATTTCAATGCAACAACGCCCTAACATCATCTTCATCGTGGCCGACGACCTTGGCTTTGCAGATCTTGGCTGCTACGGGGGACGGGACGCAAAGTTCGGCAAAGTCTCGCCTGTACTGGACCAACTTGCGGCCGAAGGCATCAAGTTCACGCAGGGCTATTCCAATTCTCCTGTCTGTTCACCAACACGATTTGCCCTGATGACAGCTCGGTATCAGTACCGACTGCGCGGTGCTGCAGAAGAGCCAATCAATAGCAAGAGCAAAGGCAGCAGCACCTTAGGACTTTCGCCCGACCACCCTACGCTGCCTTCATTGCTCAAAGCCAGCGGTTATCACACCGCGCTCATTGGCAAATGGCATCTGGGTTACCCACCCCACTTCAGCCCCATCAAATCGGGCTATGAAGAATTTTTTGGACCCATGTCCGGCGGCGTTGATTACTTTACCCACTGCAGCAACAATGGCACACACGACCTGTACCTGAACGAGGCCGAACATGGCCAAGAAGGCTATCTCACCGACCTGCTCTCGCGTCGAGCCGTGGACTATGTGAAGCGCATGGCTGAACCAGCGCACAACAAACAGCCATTCTTTTTAAGCCTTCACTACACAGCGCCACACTGGCCTTGGGAAACACGCAACGATAACAGCATTGCGCCCTCGGTGAAGAGCAACTTGTTTCATTTGGATGGTGGCAATGTTCACACCTACCAGCAAATGATTCACCACATGGACGAAGGCATCGGCTGGCTGTTGAAGGCGCTACAAGAAACGGGACAACTTGACAACACCCTCATCGTCTTCACCAGTGACAACGGCGGCGAACGATTTAGCGACAACTGGCCATTGGTAGGCGGCAAGATGGACTTGACCGAAGGTGGTATTCGAGTGCCCTGGATTGCGCATTGGCCGGCTGTGATTCAAGCTGGTTCTGTCAGCGAGCAACACTGCCTCACCATGGATTGGTCGGCCACCCTGCTTGAGCTTGCTGGCGCAAAAATTCCAGACAGCCACCCGCTTGACGGCATCTCACTCAGCGCCGTGCTGAGCGACGCAACTCGGTTGATCGATCGCCCCATGTTTTGGCGCATGAACCATCGAGCGCAACGCGCCATGCGACATGGGTCTTGGAAATACCTGCGGGTTGATGGCAACGACTATCTGTTCAACATTGATTCAGATGCACGGGAAAGAGCCAACCTTGCCAAGCAAGAACCAGAACGCTTGAATGCAATGAAGCTGGCTTGGGAAGAATGGGATGCCAGCATGCCAGCAATTCCCGAAGATGCCACCATCAGCTTGGGGTACTCCTACAAGGACATGCCGCAAAGATGATTGACGGAGAAAGATCTCTGCCGACCGATTAAGCAGGCTTAGAAGGTCGGTGCAACACGCAAACCTTGTTGCCCGTTGGATCGCGCAGATAGCCCAGGTTCAAAATACCAAATGAGCCTTCGCGGGGTCCTGGTGGATCTTCACAAGTGGTGCCGCCGTTGGCAATGCCAGCTGCATGGAATGCGTGAACCTGCTCCAGGGTCTCTGCCAAAAATCCAATCGTGCTGCCGTTGGCAGGCGTTGCAGGCTGGCCATCTAAAGGTTTGGTAATTGAAAAAGAACCTTTAGGCGTTCTGTAGAAATACCGCGTGTTGTTGTTGATGACGCCGGGGCCAATGCCTAGCGTTGCCAGAACGGCATCGTAGAATTTTTTGGATGCCTCTAGATCGTTGGCGCCGAGCATGACGTGACTGAACATTGTTTTCCTTTGGTGGATGGTTGAAACTTACCTAGAATCTAACTCAGTAGATGTCCGGTTTTAACAAAAATAATACACCCTTCTTGACTGAAAGGTTTGTACAGACTTATGCAAAGGCGCCTGATCCAAGTTCCTGCGAGGTAGCAAACAACAACGCTTAAACGGCAGGGCGCATCTCAAAATTATCACTAACGCCATCGTAAACCGGTGGATGTGTGACAAGTTCTTTTAAGTCGGCGCTGGATTGCGTTAACTTTTTGAGGTCAGTCTGTTGAATTGCAACGCAAAGTGAGCCACTGGGGATGCCATTCAACAATCAATATTCTTGACGGGTGCGTTGACACCTGGTTAGGTGATAACAAGGACCGCTGATGAAACTTGAAACAACTCTCATCAAGATTAGGCAGTTGATCAGAAAACTTAGACACGCAAGCCCTTTTCATTGATCACAACTTCACCGTCTTCTTTGGTAAATGCACCACGCTGAGGCTCTACAAGAATATCAAGCACGACTTCAGAAGGACGACACAACTTTGTTCCAAGTGACGTCACCACTATTGGGCGATTGATCAAGATTGGATAAGCCATCATGAAATCCAACAGCTCATCGTCAGACCATTTTTCGTTTTCCAAATCGAGCTCTTCATACGGGGTGCCTTTCTGACGAAGCACATCCCTGACTGGCATGGACATGTCAGAAATCAACTTCTTGAGTTGTTCTTTTGAAGGAGGTGTCTCCAAGTAAAGAACCACCTTAGGTTCGACACCAGCGTTGCGAATCAGGGCTAATGTATTGCGCGAAGTGCCGCACTTTGGGTTGTGGAAGATTGTGACCATCAAAAATTCCTAATTCATTTAACTTTTTTTATGTCAAAACTTGACATTGAGCACGATAGCCTATGACCAAGGAAGGTAGATTGGGGATTAACTCGATAGCAATAGAAAGATCTCTATGAAATGGCTCAGTAACTCAACCCGGGTCCTATTCTTCACAGGTAAAGGCGGCGTAGGTAATGATTGCCATGGTGATCTCCTAACTGCGAAACATGAAAAAAACTGCACCCAACAAACACAAACCTGCCCAGATGTAATCTGTTTTAAATGGCTCACCCATGTAAAAAACAGCAAACGGGATGAACACGGCCAAGGTGATCACTTCTTGCGCAATCTTCAGTTGACCTAAAGAAAAATATTCAAACCCGATTCGATTGGCTGGCACTTGAAAAATATATTCAAGCAAGGCAATTGCCCAACTTGCCAACACAGCAATCCACCAGGGTTGGGTAGATAAATTTTTGAGATGCGCATACCAAGCAAAGGTCATAAAGACATTGGACAGCATCAATAGACCAATGAAAGAAATGGGGCTTGAGAAAGTAGGCAAATTAAGCATTGCGCAATCTTAATGAAATTGCGCAAGGAAGACGCCACCGTCATTTAGATGCATTGTGGTGTGTGCATGAAAAAAGCACCCAAAGGTGGCTTTTAAAGTGGTGGGCCCACCAGGACTTGAACCTGGGACCAAGGGCTCAAAAGCGTTTCAAATCAGTGATTGGGCATTTGATCACCAGCCGCAGGGGGCTCGTTTGGCACCAAATTTAAAAACCGATCAAAGTCACTGCGATTACCTTTAGCAGCTTCCTGTTTGAGGTAGTCAAGCGTCATCACTGAGGCCATCTTTTCAGACACGGCAGCGGCAATGAATTGATTCACCGAAATTTCGTCGCGCTCCGCTAGCTCCCGTACTTTTTGATGGACCGAATTTGGAAGTCGTACAGTCAATGCGGTCATGATTTACTCCTGAGCAAAGTCAAAAATTCTGCTGGCGTGATGGCTTTCACCTTCAGTTCCGGCGCGCGCTTAAAGTCTTTTGTATTGTGCGTAATGATGTACTGGCTACCAGAAGCCACAGCACACTCCAAAACCATATCGTCATCTGGATCACGCAAAAATGGACGCCACAAAAAGTGCACGTCTTGTAAGTGCGCAATCGAAGCCAAGTACCGTAAAAAACCATGTGCATTTTCCGCACTGGCACCAGGTGGCAAATGCTCAGCCCGGGTCAACACGGATTGCCACTCTGTATACAAGGCCACTGACAGTGCGATTTCGAACTGAGTGCTTGGCAGCATTGAGAGCAAATAAAAGCTGGCCCCGTTACGCGACCTTGCTGCAGCGACCAAAACTGATGTATCAAAAATGACTCTCAAATGGTTATACCGGCGTGTTTAGTCATACTGATGCAACCAAATTTAGCACGTTATCAATGCCGATGCAATCGTGAGCAACAAAAAAGCCACTGACTTCAAAAATCAGTGGCATTCAAAGTGGTGGGCCCACCAGGACTTGAACCTGGGACCAAAGGATTATGAGCAGCCTCAAGAAATAAATCTTATTACAAATCAGTAGGTTACACGTGGTTTAAAGAGGCGTGGAAGCAAACGTGGAACTTCAAATCAATGCATTGAATGGGTGACAAATCCACCCTCGGCCGTTAAAATTCAACATAGATAAACCGAAATTTCAATGCCAACGCTCCCCCTCAATCAGTCCGAACGTGAAAGAAACGTCGCCAATATGTTGGCCACGTTGCGCATTGAAAAGTTAGAACCTAGCGACAGTCTCAAACCTGCACTGCAAGCCTATGTAGACGGGCAAAAAACGACAGTCGATTTGCTCAACGAACTCAAAGCGAAGTATGTCGCGTTACAACGCGGATGACGTCTACTGCATCCCTAAAACTTAAACCAATTAAATGCATTCTTCAATCAATCAGTACAAACTGGATATATCCAATATTTGCAAACGCTACAGCGTTGCAAAATTAGATGTATTTGGCTCTGCTGCGAGGGAATATGACTTTAATCCCGCTAACAGTGATGCTGATTTTTTAATCGAATTTGTCCCAGAAGTGCAAGTCGGACTTAGTGAATTTATAGGTATAAAAACTGAACTGGAAAAATTACTAGGACGCAATGTCGATTTAATTGAGCCCGAAGCAATCGTCAATCCTTTCGTTCTAGCCAGCATCAAGCGCAGTCGCGAAACTATTTATGCAGCGTGACCCTCGCGCCTTCCTTTGGGACGTTCGGGAGTCAGCTTTAGCTATTCAATCGTTTGTTGCTGAATTGAACAGCGATACATATGCTTCGAATTCAATGGCTCAAGCAGCTTGCGAAAGAAAGTTTGAAATTATTGGTGAGGCCCTGAGTCAACTTTCAAAAGTCGATCCAAATTTGGCAGCAAGAATTCCTGAACTTTCACAAATTATTGCGTTTAGAAACCAACTCATTCATGGCTACGCCAAGATAAAGGCCAGCACAGTTTGGGCTACTATTCAATGCTCACTGCCGCCACTGCTCACTTGCGTCAATGGATTACTCAATGAGTTTGGTGAAGTTTAAGTAAATGAAAAAGCGCCTGCAATTTCTTGCAAGCGCTTGTTGACATTTGGTGGGCCCACCAGGACTTAAGGATCTTGGTACACGTCTACCATCCAAGCCTACCGCAGAAGCAGTCAGAGTGATACGTGAGATGTTTGAGGCTAGTAGTGATGGAGAGTTGTATGACTCAGAACGATGAGCCAAGCACTTTGCGCCTTACGGGTTGGCTTTATGATAAAAATGAAAACACATATCAACAATATCTACTTTAGTGTTACCAATGGAAAACGTTGATCCAACTCGTTGTCCCATATGCCATGAACCTAATGTTTGCGCGATAGAAATGGCCAAAGCAACTGGCAGCAAGCCTGAGCGCTGCTGGTGCATGGACGCAGTGTTTTCGCCCGCCGTAATGGAGCAAGTACCTGACTCAGCTAAAGGCAAGGCCTGCATTTGCGCCAAGTGTGCTGCTGCGGGTGCATAAATCCTTGAAATATTTCGAATCTGTTCAGGAGAGTCGAATCAATGTCCGTATATTTTGCTGTTCCAGTTCCCGTCAATGCATTGGTAATTAGTGCTGGGTTAGTTACCATTAAATGATTTCCGCTTCCCGGAAATGAATTTAAATAATTTTGGGCAATCACCCCCCCTGCCCCAGGCTTGTTCACCACAATAACTGGAACTGAAACCAATTTTTTTTCATTCAAAATTTTGGCTACCAAGCGTGCTGTTTTATCGTTACCACCACCAGGCCCTGCTGAAACAATTAATTCAATGTTTCCTTTGGGATACCATTGCGCAAATGCAGGACTCGACATACCCAAAGCAATCACAATCAAAAAAATTATCCGAATGTATGTATTCATATCCAATCCATTTTTTTGAATTTATGTTAAAAAAAAACCAGCAATTTCTTGCTGGCTGTTAAACCTCAAACTATTTCAATTCAATCCATTTTTGGGATCAGAATTGATGACGGATACCGAAGTCGTAACCTGTTGAACTAGTATTGGCTGCTGTTGTTGCACCGCTCAATGCAGCGGCTAATCCACCAGAATTAGAAACACGTGCCCAAGTCGTATAAAGAGCCGTGCGCTTGCTCAAGTTTTTGACGTAACCAAGCGAAACTTTCTTAGCGGTCGGCTCTCCCTTTGCATCCGTTCCGTACTGTGAAATAGCGATCTTCAAGTCACCACCACCAGTAGTCAAAATACCGCCAACAGTCCAACCTTCAGCGGTCAATGGTGCAATGCGTTTGACAACATCGCGATAAACACCCGACATCAATCTAAAATTTCCAATCTGATACTGAACGCCTGCATTTGTAGTTTCAATATCACCAGCTGTAGCAGTTGTCGCGTACTTGGTGCGACCAGTTGCTAATGACACGTTGACAGGACCATTTCGATATCCGACTCGTGCAGTCAATCCGGTACCATCATCAGACTGAGCCGTACCAGACGCGTTTTCACCCAAATAGTACTGAACTTGACCATAAATGCCATTTGCATTCGTAGGCAAGAAATAGCCGATCATGTTTGAGGCACGAGTACTAATTGGGCCACCTATTGAGCCTGCGAATGGCTGAATTGCACCTACACTTGCGTTGCCAAATGGGTCAACCTCTACGCGATTGCGATAATGAGCTGTGAAATCGCGGCCAATGCGCAACTCTCCCACAGCACCATGCAAACTCACTGTTGAGCGCCGTGCAAAAGTAAACCCTGTACTGGTCGAGCTGGTACCTGTTGTTTGGTTATTGGTGTTTGTGGGTTGACCATCACCGCTGTCCACAAACATCTGCGCCTCCAGATCGAAGCCAGCTTTCATACCACCACCAAGATCTTCAATCCCTTTGAATCCAAAGCGTGAAGACATGTTGCCACCTGAACCTAAAGCAGTTTTGCTGGTCAATGAACCATTGCCTTTGGTGAACATGGTGTCTGCAATACCGTAAACAGTTGCAGATGACTGTGCCGAAGCATAGCCAGCCAAGCAGGCCATAGAGAGAGCAAGAGCTGTGTGTTTCACTTTGCGTTTCCTTTTAAAAAGAGCTAATTCCGGTCTCATTCGGATCGATGCTTTTCAAGCATTCGCAACATAGTATAAATTAATATTTCTTTCATAGATAGAAATATTATTAATCTACTTATAGTGGAAAACACCAATTAATTGCTTTTTTACAACAAAATGGCGTACGTCTGGGATCTATCGAACGACATGCGACCATGAAAAAAGGCGCCTAAAGCGCCTTTGTAGTGAGGTAAGAATCAACTAATTTTGATCAGCCAAAGATTCAGTAATCTTGAAAACTTCCATATTAAGATTAGGGACTAACTCAATGGCTTTTTTCATTTCATTAGAAACTGAAGAGCCAATCATCAAAAGACTCCCTGCAACCTTGCCATCAGACTTCAGAATAGGCACAGCAACACTGTGCAAACCTGGATTGATTTTGCCAATCGTTTGAGCAAAACCCTGCTTCCGAATGTCGCTCAGCGCTGTTCTAAACTCTTTCCAGGTGGTCCCTAGACCAGAAGTGGCGATTTGCCCAGCATTGGCCAGATACAGCGACTTAATCTGGTGTGGAGGCAAACTTGCCAAAATAGCCTGTGAGCCAGCGCCACTGAAAAGTGAAAAAACAGTGCCACGACCACGAAGAATCTTGATTTGATTTCCCTTGTAGTTGATCTCGTCTGGTCCAACTTTATAAACGCAGAGTGCCGCATCTTTGTAATAAGCACACAGAAGGAATGCTCTGTTTTGTGCATACTCCGCCAAATCGTCCATCACCTCACGACCAGACAATAACAAAGGATCAGACAGTTGCAAAAGTCTTTCAAGCTCAACAATGCGCCGACCCAGTGAATAAACACCTTTACCCTGCTGAGCCAATAATCCCGCATCACAAAGTTCTTTGAGGTAACGGTACGCCGTTGACTGAACGATGTTGAAACTATTGACGACTTCTTCAACGCGAATAGTTGGCCGTTCTAGAGTGAACAAGTCCAATATTTGTAGCAAGCGTGTAAGTGCGCTGATTGAAGACGTTTCCTGATCTGTTTGAAGAGAAGGAAACGACAGCGCTAATTCCGAAGCATTGGCTGACGCACGACGTGCATCGCTATTTTTCTTAGCTGCTGTCTTGATAGGTGCTTTTTTAGCAGTGGGTTTGGCCAGTTTTTGAAGCATGATTTTTTTTGAATTATCCTACAAAGCGTTCACCAAAAATTCGGCCTCACTCAGGTACCCAGTTGTCCAATACACATGTATTTTGTTTGCAGATAGTCCTGCAAACCTAAATATGAGCCTTCCCGGCCATATCCAGAATCTTTAATGCCTCCAAATGGTGCTACTTCTGTGGAGATCAATGACTCATTAACACCTACCATACCCACCTTCAAAGCTTTTGTAACTTTTGCAATTCGCGAAGGGTTTTGAGTATAAAAGTAGGCGGCCAAACCGGCCTTAGTTCGATTGGCAATATCAATAGCCTCGAATTCATCAACAAACGACATGATACCGATCACGGGGCCGAATGTTTCCTCTTGAAAAATGGCCATTGATTCATTTACGTCTGACAGAACAGTAGGTGAAAAGAAATTTGTGCCTATTTCAGGAAGGGTTTTCCCGCCAGTCTTTAATTGCGCTCCACCTGCAATTGCATCAGCAACATGTCTCTCAACTTTTCTAATTCCTGCAATATTGACCAAAGGCCCAATGTCAGTAGTGGACAGAGCTGGATCGCCTACTTTCAAAGACTGAACGGCTGCAACAAGCTTGGAGACAAATGCATCGTAACAATCTCGGTGAATCAAAAACCGATTGGGGCTTACACAAGTTTGCCCACTGTTGCGAAACTTTGCTGCAACCGCGCCTTTAACAGCAACATCAAGATCCGCATCATCAAAAACAATGAAAGGCGCGTTGCCCCCTAATTCAAGAGAAAGCCTCTTAAGTGTTGCCGAGGCTCTTTGCGCAATTCCTTTTCCAACAGGTGTAGAACCAGTGAACGAGACTTTTCGAACTTTGTCAGACGCCATCCAAACTTCAGTTAACTCTTGTACACGGTCACGTGAAGATGGCACCATATTCAAAACACCAGCCGGTATGCCAACTTCAACAGCAATTCTTGCCATCAACAAACCTGTCAACGGTGTATCTTCAGCAGGCCTAGCGACAACTGTGCAACCAGAAGCAAGAGCGGGGGCAATTTTTCGGGCCAACATGGCATAAGGGAAATTCCATGGAGTTATTACCGCCACCACCCCAACTGGCTCGTGCACAACTTTAAGCTCTCGACCGGTAACAGGGGAAGGAATTAAAGTTCCATAGTTGCGACGGGCTTCTTCTGCGAACCATCTGATGTAGCTGTTGCCATAGGCAACTTCAGCTCTGCTGTCTTTGATGGATTTTCCCAACTCTTCAGTGATTAGCAAGGCAATTTCTTCCGAGCGGTTCTCAAGCAATGCATGCCATTTGAGAAGCAACGCTGCACGCTCAGCCGCAGTCTTTAAGGACCATGCGTCAAACGCATTGAAAGCAGACGTTAGGGCAGCCTCTGCTTCTTTAACCCCACAATCTGCAACTTCTGAAATTAAAAGATTATTACTTGGATTAAAGACAGAAAATTTTCGCGAATCGACTGCTTCAACAGATTGAGAATTAATCAGCGCAAAATGAAAAAGCGGAGTTACTGTATTCACTGTAATGCATCCGCTGTGATGCGGTTATCGATAACTACCTTACGCCATTTTTGAGTTTCAGATTTGACCAAATCTTTCAATTGATCTGAAGTCAACGAAAGAGGGCTACCACCTAAATCTTTGAGCCGCTGGGTTACCTTAGGCTCTTTGAGAACCTGTGCGATTTCTTGCGCAATTTTTTCAGTATGAAGACTAGATGTGCCTTTTGGTGCAAAAAGTCCGAACCAACCCGTTACCTCAAATCCAGGAAAACCAGATTCAGCAACGGTTTGCACATTAGGCAAACTCGAAACACGTTGCAGACCAGTAACAGCCAAAGGCCGCAATTTGCCAGCATTAACCATCGGCATCAAAGTAGACAGATCGCCAGACAAGAAATTAACTTGACCTGCCACAACATCATTCATGGCATGAGATGCCCCCCTGTAAGGCACATGGAGCATATCTACTTTGGACATACTCTCCAAAAGCACACCAACCAAATGATTGGTCGTACCATTTCCTGGCGATGCAAAAGTCAGTTTCTGTTTTTTCCCCAAAGACACTAAACTTTTGATGTCAGTCGCATCCAGCATTGGATTGGAAGCAATCAAGTACGGAATTGAAGTGATACCACTTACAGCGACAAAATCACGTTCAACTTGGTACTTGATTGTTGGATACAACAAAGGATTCAGAACCATGGTGCCATTGCTACCTAAAACAAAATTGTAGCCATCAGCTGGAGCAGCTGCTCCAGCGGCGGTACCTAAACTACCACCTGCTCCCGGTCTGTTTTCAACGATAACAGGTTGTCCTATGCGCAATGAGAGCGATTGTGCGATGACACGCGCAATAGAATCAGTCCCACCACCAGCCGCATAGGCCACCACAATCTTGACCGGAGCGCTTGGATATACGTCTGCTGCATTTACTGCAGGAGCTAACCAACATGTCGTTACTACCAAGAAGCTGTGTATGAACTTAAAAAAGCGAGTCATGAGATTTTCCATTTAATCAGTCGTAACGCTTACGAAACAAAGGTCGTAATTCTGAGATGGGTGCCTTTGTAACAATCAATTCGCGCATTTTGTCTTCTGCTTGACCGATTGCTTCTGCCTCATCAATCAATTGTTCAATTCGATCTGCAGGTACAACACAAGTTCCACTGTCATCTGCAACGATTAAATCGCCAGGATAAATGACGATATCTCTCAAACGGACAGGACCATTTAACTCCATGGCTTCCATACGGAATTTACCAGTAATGGGCGTGACACCGGCCGACCAAACTGGAAAATCGATTTCTCGAATGGCGGGTACATCGCGAATTGCGCCATTTACGATGGCACCAATCAGACCCGACGTCTGCGCAACCAGGGCTGACTGACCGCCCATATTTGACACGTCCAAATTTCCACCAAAGTCAGCAACTAAGACATCACCGGGCTCTGACAAGTAATAGATTTCACGGGTAGACATTTTGATAGGCTCTTTGTCAATTGAGCCCTGCGTAGCCGTCTTCTTCTCTGGCATCGAGCGCAAAGTAACGGCTGTACCCACAATTTTCTTTCCCTCAATCAATGGCTTGATATATGTAGCAGGAACAACACCGTTGATGCCGTAACCATCCAATAGATCTGACACAGTAGTTGTCAAATCTGGGAGTGCCATATAGCGTTCAATGACCGATTTTTCAGGGCGAGAAAATTTGATTTTAGAAATACGATCAACGGGAACTTGACCCCAAATTCGACCTTTTGCTTTGTATTCTTCGTAATCTTTGAGAACTTGTTCGCGACTCATAATATTTTCCTTTGCTGTTATTGGCCAGGGTGACGTGTATTGGCAAAACTTGGACGCTTTGAAAACTCAGTAAACCAGGTATTTAAAGCAGGACACTTATCGCGCCAAGCTAAGTCTGGAAATCTAAAATCAAGCCAACCGATGGCGCATGCAACAGCAATTGCTCCAATGTCATTTTGCGCTGGTAAGTTTTTTTCTAAAAAATCAAAGCCACGATGAATTTTTCCCATCTGCGCATCGATCCACTTGTCATAACGAAATGTCTCAGGTCGTGTTGATTCAAAACGGACCAGTTGTGCAGCTTCCAACATGCCATTTGCAAGTGCATTGCAGCGCAGCGCGTGCCAGCGTGCTGCTCCGGGTTTAGGGAACCACTGCTGATCATTTGCACTTGCACTCAAATATTCACAGGCCACAGTTGAATCGAAGAGTGAAAATCCGGCGTCATCAACAAGCACTGGAATTTTTCCCAGAGGGTTTATTGCTATCACATCTGGATTAGGGTCATAGGGCGATAAGGTCAACGTTTCGCGAACGATTTTCTCATCAAGACCAAGTTCCAGGCCCATGATCACAATCTTGCGAACATAGGGTGAATTAGGGCTGTATTTCAATTTCATAAGAATCCTTGGTTGATAGATAAAGAAAAAACGAGATCACCAAATCTTGAGGTTTTCTCAAGATTACGAATACTGGGATAAATTTTTTCTGCCTGTTCTTTTGTAAACCCGGCAGCGTCTAAGCATCCTACAAATTTGGCCTCTGCTTGCGCCCATGTCATTGGACGCGAAGGGTGACCTGGTGCAATCGGAATAATTTTCGACATACTACGGCCGTCAACAGTTTCAACACAGATATGAACTTCGCCGCGGCTGCCATAACTTTTTGCGTCGTAGTCCGGGTAATTAGCAACACAATCCATGCTTTCAACAACTGAAATTCGATTCAATATGTCTTTCACATCTGCAGACACAACGCGACTTTGTTGAAACGATTTCAATCCAGGCATTACGTCCAAAGCAGTCACAGCCAATGCATATGGAAAGCTGAAAAGGCTTTCAAAATGCGTTTGCGGTCTGTCAAATTTCAGCGGGATAAGTCCACCTGGAGGCGTTAAGCATTCAATCTTGCGAATATCGGATGCTTGAATTTTTAATGCAGCCATTAATTCAATCAAACCATCCATACCCCTATGACTTGCGTAACAGCAAGGGAATAACTTAAGTGTCACTCCAGGCTCGTCAAAAATCCACGGCTGTCCAAACTCTGCTGGCATGCGATCTTGGTGCGAATTGTCACTTCCATAAGATGCAAAAAATCCACCTTCTGCTTCAAAGATGGAGTCACAGGCAGTTAAACCATTGCATACAAGACTAACAGCAGCCACTGCATTTCTTGCCGCCCAGCCGCTGTGTAGAGGCTTGGTCATGGTGCCAAAGTTGCCTTGAATGCCACTTGACATAGACGCCGCCAAACCCAAAGATTGTTTGACCATCTCTGGCGACAATTTGAGAATTCGCCCCAGCGCTGCTACCGCAGAAAACAAAGCGATCGTTCCCGTCACGTGAAAACCACGCTTATAGTGATCCAATGTCATAGCCTGTGCGATTCGTGCGCCGGCTTCCACCCCCACAGCGTAGGCATCCAAAACTTCTTGCCCCGAAGACTCGAGTGCCTGGTCTGTGGCCATCAGTGCTGCTAAAACAACTGCGCTTGGATGCCCTGGCATCAAAGACAACACATCGTCAAACTCTAATGCAGCGGCCATCGTCCCATTAACCAATGCAGCAAGTTCAGCCGATGTTTTTAAATTAGTGCCAAGCACCAGCTTGTTAGCTTCCAACGCTTGGTGTGCGTTCAAATAGGACGTTAATGGTTTGACAACATCACTGGTTGCACCAGCCACAGTAGCTGATAAGGTATCGGAAAAAACTACTTTTGCACGGTCACAGGCATTGCCTGTTGGACGCGCATCAGAGCACACAAAGTCAGCAACCAATTGGGCTAGGTTACCTGTTCGATCTTTTTTCAAGATTCCTCCGTTATTTTTCGTACTTGAATAAGATCACCCCACCGGGCCGTGTCTTTTGCAATGTGCTGAACAAAATCTGTTTGAGACATTGGCGTTAAAGTGATGCCATCCTCGGCCCACTTTTTCTTGGCTTCAATTGACTCTAGGTAACGATTGGACTCTGCATTCATTTTTCGTACAGCGTCCGTAGGCATCCCAGCAGGTCCAAACAGACCCCACCACAATTCTGCAGAATAGCCAGGTAAGACATGAGAAATCGGTGGAACATCGGGCAATATACTGAGTGAAGAAGAACCAGTGACACCCAAAGCACGCAGCTTGCCGGTTTTGATCAACGGCAATACGTTCAATACATTACTGAATGCTGCATTGACTACCCCACCGACCAACTCAGTGGAAGCTTGTGAAATGCCTTTATAGGGTATGTGCATCATGTCTACACCAGCCAGCTGCTCAAACATGACACCAGCTAAATGACCAGCACTCCCGTTGCCTACAGATGCGTAGTTAACGCCATCTTTTTGTGCCTTAGCCAAGGCTATGAACTCACGCAAATTATTTGCTTTAACTGAAGGATGTACCGTCAAGATCAACGGCGTACTTCCAACCATAGCGATTGGCGTAAAGTCTTTTAATGGATCGTAACGAGAATTTTTCTTCTTCAACAAGGGCGTTGTGACATGTGTGGCAATACTGCCCATCAGCACCGTATAACCGTCAGCTGGCGCTTTAGCAACAATCTCCGTACCCAAGGTGCCGTTGCCACCTGGTTTGTTGTCAACCAATACTGATTGAGCCCAGGCCCTCTCCCAATGCGACTTGATGCCTCGCGCAAGCACATCATTACCACCTGCAGCAGGGTAAGGAACTACCAGTCGTATCGGCTTTGCTGGGTAGACGTACGTGCCCTGCGCAAATCCAGCAAATGGTGCCATTGCAAGAGCACCTAGACATGACCTTCTCGTCAAATTTTTCATCATCGCATCTCCATTGTTATGACTGCTGTCCGCACAAATTATAATTAGCTTTTCTTTCATTGCAAGAAATATTGTTTTTCTTTTAATAGTGGATTACACTTATCGAAAATTTACTTGGGAGACAAAAAATGGAAATTTATTTCGACACACAAAAACTTCGAAAAGTTACTCAAAAGGTCATGCTTGCACTTTTAAGCATCAGTCCGCTGACAGGTTTTTATGTACATGGACAAACCTTTCCGAGCAAGCCCATCACCATCGTTTCACCCTTCGCTGCGGGTGGAACAAGCGATGTAGTAGCTCGAGCACTTGCACGGGTTTTAGAGCAAGACATGGGGCAGCCAGTTGTTGTCGTGAATCGCGCAGGTGCTGGCGGAACTATTGGCATTGGGTCAGTTGCAACAGCCCCAGCTGATGGCTATACCTTGGTCATGGGTGGATTGGGCTCTATCGTTTTCCCAACAGTTGTTTACCAAGGCAAGATCAAATACGACGCAAGTAAAGACTTGATATCACTTGGTGCTGTGGGGTATGCACCCACAGTGATAGCTATGCACAGCAGCTTTCCAGCCAATGGCTTGAAGGAAATGATCTCAACAGCCAAATCTTCGCCGAACAAAATTGCCTTTGCATCTGCAGGTATTGGCGGCACCTTGCATGTAGCAGGCGTCTTATTGGAAAAAGAGGCAGGCATAGAACTGAACCACATTCCATACAAAGGTGGTGCACCTGCCATGACAGACTTGATGTCTGGTGCTGTTGATATGGCGTTAGCAGATCTCACCTTGATCAAACCCTTTATTAGTAGTGGCCGAATACGCGCTGTTGCGATTGCAAGCGCCGAACGCAGCCCGATGCTGCCTGATGTACCAACAACTACTGAACTTGGTTTGCCGAAAGTGAAGCTCGATACTTGGTATGCATTATTTACACCAGCGGGTACGCCACCCAGCGTAATTGCCAAACTCCGAAGTGCCATCGAAAAGATCAAAGCTAATCCAACTTTCTCTGCAACTCTAAGCTCACAAGGTTTGGTCGCAATGAAAGGCAGTTCCGATGCCTTCGAAGAACAACTGAAGAAGGATTTTGAAACTTGGCCGCCCCTCCTCTCTCGTATTTGTGCACAAAACGCGTGCAACTAATCGCTCCAAAGGAAATTTATGAAAATCATCGATTCACAACTTCATTGCTTCTACCCCAACACACCAGCCAGACCATGGCCTGAGGGCGCCACACCTGTACATGGTCTAGAGTTCACCATTGAACAAGCAACTAGTTTGTTAGATGCCAACAGTGTTCAAGGTGCTGTGCTGGTTCCCCCCAGCTGGAATGGCTGGGACAATCAATACTCGCAAGATGCAGCTATTGCACAACCTAAGCGTTTTGCAGTCATGGGACGCTTTAATTTTGAAGCGCAAGACGCCCAGCAACGCCTGAGAACATGGCGCGACCAACCCGGCATGACTGGTGCGCGATTCTTCATCCAAGGCTCACCCTGGGTTAATTTATTGAACCCAGAATACAAATGGATCTGGCAAATTGCAGAAGAAACACGTCTGCCTGTAATGGCTCACATTCCTGGAAACATTGCAGGTTTTGAACCCATCCTGGCACAATTTCCTGACCTGCGATTGATCATCGACCATGCAGGCAGACATCCACGCGGCGCTCAGGACGAAGGTGCCTGGGCTGATGAAGCAGACCTTTTGGCTTTGGCCCGTTATAAAAATGTAGGCGTAAAAGTGTCTTCATTGCCGTGCTTTAGCACTGAAGCATATCCATTTAAAAACCTGCACAGCCATATCAAGTCAATGTATGACCATTTTGGTCCTCAACGCATGATGTGGGGCAGTGACAAAACGCGTTTAACGTGCACGTATGCCGAGAACATTCAATTGTTTACAGAAGCTTTGGATTTTCTAAGTAACGAGGACAAAGAATGGATCATGGGTCGCGCATTGGCTGCTGCGCTTGACTGGGAAATGTGAAAACAACGTCGTGATGCGCTTGAATGCGTAATCTTCTCGGTACAAAAAAGCCACTGACTTTTAAAATCAGTGGCTTTTAAATTTGGTGGGCCCACCAGGACTTGAACCTGGGACCAAAGGATTATGAGCAGCTTTAAGAAATAAAACCCAATACAAATCAATAGGTTACAAGTGATCTGCAGAGGTGTGGAAGCCAATGTGGAACTTGTTAGATCAATGAATATGCGTTCCACCGTTCACATCAATGGTTGCGCCAGTCACAAATCCAGACAACTCAGAAGCCAGATATAGACAAGTGCCAGCCATTTCGCGAGTTGAACCCATTCGCTTAAGAGGAATAGCATCTGTGATCGACTGCAGACGCTCGGGTGAAAGCCCATCAACCATGGGCGTGTCAATCATGGCAGGACAAATGGCATTGGCGCGAATTCCCAGATGACCAAATTCTCTGGCGATGCTTTTGGTCAAACTAAGCATGCCGCCCTTAGATGCTGCGTAATGCGCGCCGCCAACCAAGCCACCGCCGCGTTGTGCGGCAAGAGAAGCAACATTGACAATAGTGCCGCTCTCTTGTTTGACAAAAACTTCCAGCACACTTTGGCACAAGTAAAAGGCACCTTTTAAATTGATGTCAAACATCAAAGAGAGCTCGGCTTCACTAATGTCCAAGATGGGACCAGATCGAACAATGCCTGCTGAATTGACTAAGCAATCAATCGTGCCGTACTTTGACTGAACTTGAGCAATCAGGCGATCACACTCGCTTTTTTTGCTGATGTCGCATTGAATACCGTCAATCTTGATAGTGACACCTAAATTTTTCTCAATTTCAAATTTGATTTGATTTAAGACATCATCATTCATCATGACGTCCGTCACAACGACATGAGCGCCGTGCTTGATGAATAGTTCAGCCGTGGCGTAACCAATACTACGCAATGAAGAAGCGCCTGCAACGATACAAACTTTATCTTTCAGTAGCATCTTTTTTCTTTCGTATCAATCTTTAGATTACCCATGCATCTCATTCAGAATCCAGGCCTGAACTGACGTGTGTTTGGGTTTCCAATTCAATTCGCTGCGAGCACGCACACCCCTGACGCGACTGTTGCTTCCGAGGGAGAACAGTGCGCGCGCCATGCCCCATCTGTCAGCAGCTGTCTCAGCGGGCAAGTGTTCTATGGTTGATATGCTCAGTCGCGTTGAAATTGATTGGGCAATTTCGAAGAATGTCGCTTCACCGTTTTCGGCAAAGTAAAAAGATCCAGCTGGCGCATTCTCTAGAGCCAGCAAATACAAATTCACTAAGTCTTCAATATGAATGTTTGACCAAGCGTTCAAACCTTGACCCACTATCTGAACTGAATTATTTTCAATTGCATTGCGCACTAAAAATGGCACTTGAATGCTGTTCTTTTGAAGGCCTAAGCCATATCCATAAATCAAACTTGGAATAATCACACAAGACTGAATTCCAGTTGAAGCAGCTTCAAGCACTTTCAGATCAATGTTTCGTCGCGCTTGTTTTCTGGCATCCACAATCAATGGCGTATCTTCGGTAAAAATGGCAGGACTCAGTTGATTGCCCCGGGCATCGTCACCTACGATGCTTGAACCGCTGGTGTGTATGATTTTCTGATGGGTACCTGTTAAACCATCTAACAAGGCCAACACGGCATCAAGATGATCAGCATTGGCCGTATTAATAACGGCGTCTGCTCGAAATGCTTCAGATTTCAATAACTCTAAATTATCCAAGTCTCCCAACACAGGAACCATTCCAAGGGCTTCCATTTCATGCGCTGATTTTTTGCTTCGGGTTAAGGCTCGGACTTCATGTCCTTTTGACAACAAAGCAAAAGCTAGTGACCCGCCAATATAGCCACTCGCACCCGTTAAAAATATTTTCATGATGGATATTTATAAATCTGGCTTTAAAGCATGAATGTCGACAAAACAGGGAATGCGGCAATGACCACAACACCCACCAACAATGCAGCGATATAAGGCCAAATTGCAACAATCACATCGTCAGGCTTGGCATCACCGATTCGGCATGCAATGTAAAAACCAACGCCTATGGGCGGCATCATCAATCCAACATTCATGGCACACACAATGACCATGGAGTAATGGATATCGTTAATGCCGAGTTTTTTGGCAATTGGAAACATGATGGGTGCCAGCAACAAAACAGCTGGCAAGCCTTCTAAAAGGCAACCCAAAATTAAAAACACCAAGACCGTAACAGCCATGAAGGCAACCCAACCACCTGGCAATGTGGTCAGAAATGATGAGAGCTGCTGAACGACACCACTCTGGGTAATGGCCCACGCCATAGCAGATGCTGTTCCCAAAATCAGCAAAATTGCGCCACTCAATGCTGCAGTTTCAACCAACATGGCATAGGTTCTGCGCCAGCCAATTCCGCCATACAGAACTTGCCCAATGAGCAAGGCATACAGTACAGCAAGGGTGGACACTTCAGTTGCGGTGGCCACACCGCCACCAACTGCACTGCGAATTAAAAAAGGCAGCACAAGCGCCGGCGCTGCAATCAGTGCCAATTTGCCAATGGCTTTGGCTGAAGGCCGCTTGATGTTTTCTGTCACTTCGTTGCGTGCCTTCCATCGTGCCAAGACCAACAAAGCAAGTAGCAAAACCATGGCAACAAAGAATCCACTTTCAAACAAGCCCGCAATGGAGACGCCCGCGACCGATCCCAAAACAATCAACACAATACTGGGCGGCACGGTGTCGGCCATCGCAGCCCCCGTCGCTAACAAGGCAACCATTTCCGACTGTTTGTTGCCACGTCTTTTCATTTCAGGAAAGAGTGCTGGTGCCACAGTGGCCATGTCAGATACCTTGGAGCCAGAAATTCCCGAGACAATGAACAACGAAGCCAGCAATACGTAAGACATGCCTGCTTTAACGTGCCCAATCAAAGAGGACAATAAGTCAACAATGGCTTTGCCCATGCCCGTAGCGTCCAGAATGCATCCGAGCAATACAAAAATGGGGACAGACACCAGCACGATGTTCCCCATGCCCTCATCGATTCGCCCAACAATGACAACCAGCGGTACATTGCCTGTAAATGCTAAGTAGGACATCACGCCTATGCCAAAGCAAAATGCAATGGGGACACCAGCTACCAAACAAAATGCAACCAGCCCGCATAAAAAGATGCCAATGTTCAGCAAACCCAGTTGCGAAAACTGACCTGTCAAACCTGAGCAAACGGCAATGAAAATGCCAACACCTACTACAGCAATACCAAGTGACTGCTTTGAAACAGTTTTGAGCGCGTAGGCGCCAATAACCATGAGCATCAACACAAGTCCTGCAGCAATGGCAGACACCCTTACACCACTGGGAATCTCAAGTGCTGGCGAATTAACAATCCATTCACTTTCGACGTGCTCAATGGCTGGGCCAATTAAGAAGATCAGAAATGCACTGATTGCTACCAGCGTAAACGCATGAAATAGCTCGCGCATCGTCCCGTTCATTTTGTCGACAAACATGGTGAGGCGAAGGTGCTCATTTCGGTGCATCGCAAGCACAGCACCCAACATCGCCACCCAAATAAAGGCAAGCGAAACCGCCTCATCAATCCAGCCAACGGGCCTAGAGAAAACGTAGCGTGCAATGACGCCCCCAAACAACAAGACCACAATGCCCACCATCAATGCCGCACAAAGCATTTCGAGTGGCACCATCCAGCGTGCCAGGATGCGGTCAAATTGACTTAATTGATTCGTCGTTTGATGCTGCTCTGATACGCTCATTGCGTTGTCTAGGGATGACATGGGAGTCCTAAATTGATTTCTATTGATAAGTCGTCATAAAACAGACCGACGGTCAAGACCCTCGATCTGTTTTTTCAAACAACACCGATCACTCGGTTAGCTTTAAAAGATGATTTATGCCAACTTGCCGCTGTACTTTTCAAGCAAGGCCCAAGCCTCTGGTCCAAATTTCTTTTGCCACTCAACGTAGTAGCCAGACTTCTGAAGCAGTTCGCGGAAAGGCTTGGTATCTACTTTGTTAAATTGCATGCCTTGACCTTTTAACTTGGCTTCAAGAGTTGAATTGAGCGCGTCATGTGCAACGCGCTGTTTCAATGCATTGGCATCCAAAATTTTGGTTGCAATGGCACGCAAATCTTCTGGTAAAGCATTCCAGTTACGCTTGTTACCCACCAAAGAAAAGTACTCCCACATGTGTGATGTGTAAGAGCAAAATTTCTGAACCTCATACAACTTGACGGCATCAATCGTAGGCAATGCATTTTCTTGACCATCTACCACCTTGGTTTGGAGGGCTGTGTACAGCTCACCAATTGGCACTGAAGCGGGAGAAGCATCAAGTCCTTTAAACATTGAGGTCCACAAAGGTGTTGCTGGCACACGAATTTTCATGCCGACCAGATCTTTTGGCGTCGCAATTGGCTTGGATGAATGGGTGATTTGACGGAAGCCGTGGTCAAACACTTTGCCAACTTGTACCAAATTGACTTTATCGAAAGAGGCGCGCATGTAAGCACCTAGCTCGCCTTCCATGGCTTTCCACACTGTTGCGTAGTCAGGGAATGCAAATGCAATTGAATTGATCGAAGCGGCTGGCACCAAGTTGCCATAGATTGAACCAGCGGTACATACGAAATCAATTGCACCAGATCGAACTTGTGACAAAGTGTCAGTATCGCTGCCTAACTGGCCACTGGTGTAAACATCAATGTTCAAACGGCCATTGGTTTCTTTTTGGATTTCAGCACAAGCTGCCTTCAAGGCAATTGGTGTTGGATGACTTTCGGGCAAAGTGATCGCAATCTTCATGTTGAATTTGGCGCCAGCTTGTGCAAAAGCCATGCTGGGAGCCAATGCAGTTGCAGCAGCGCCAGCAATGCCCTTCAAGAGGATTCGTCGGTTTTGGGTATTGTTCATATCTGTCTCCTTGTTAAATAGATAAATTCTTAAAACACATTGGGTTGATGGACTTCGATGCAATGACCATCTGGGTCATACAAAAACACTTGGTGCCAACCAGGAATGGCCCAGCATCCGTAATCTGCGTACCGAATGCCTAAGGCATCGCACTTGCGCATAAAGCCTTGAATGTCGTCAGTACGAAAGCAGAAGTGGCCGTGTCCCATCGGGTTCACAAACTTCTTCATCTTGAAGCCAGTGTCCAGATCACGCTCCGACCAGTGGAATTCAATGTCACCATCAGTCAAAAAGTCGACCTTACCGGTGTAAGCGCGGTCATCGCGCTGACGGCTAATGACGGTGTGCTCGTTGTCCGTGATCGTTCCCAGCTCAAACAAGGTTTTGTAAAACTTGGTCAAACGGGATAAGTTGTCGGTACAAATGTTCATGTGGTGAAACTTGAATTCCATAGCGCTTTCTTTCAGTTAGGTTGTTTTTTCACCTTCAAAAGATCCTTCAAAGGACCCCTGTTTCAGTGTTTCGGGAGCTTTTTCTCAGCTCTGGGTTGAAGATAAACCAAACCACATATGAAGTAAACAATTCGCTAATGAAATTTAATAAGTGTTATCCCTAGTTTTTTGCGTCTTAAATTTATCAAACCATACTTTATTGAATTACCTATGAATGGTACGATTCATTTATGGAAATAATTGAAGAAGATGCAGCCTTGGTGCTAGCCCTCTCCGCAAGCAGCATTCGCACAGAAATCTGCAGCATTGCTTCGGTCAGAAGAGTTGCGGCTATGCTCGATATCGAACCCGACACCATCGCAGAGGGTGACCCTTTGCCAAGAGGTTGGCAATTCATCTTGATGGCAGCAGACACGCGTCGTTCGTCACTCCGTGCTGATGGTTTTCCAGGGCTTGGCGTGACCATGCCAGACCTTGGTTTGCCACGATTGTTGTTAGGTAGTAGATCGGTTGATTACCTCAAAGACATTCCAATTAGCGCCAGCCTCATTCGCCAGAGTGCGATTAAAGACATCACTCAAAAAATGACCAAGTCAGGACCGATGGCTGTCGTGTCTATTCAACATGAGTTGCGCTTAAAAGAATCAGTTCAAGCCGCACTGATCGAGACACAAACCTATTTGCTACTGCCAGCAACGAAAGGCGCCTCAGCATCCAATGCTTCCGATTACGCCGGGCCGATCAAAGGGCATGTCATAAAGACGGTTGTGCCCGATGAGACCTTCCTCTTTCAATATTCAGCACTTGGCTTTAACTCACACAAGATTCACATTGATAGAGCACACGCCAGAAACGTGGAAGGCTTTCCCGACCTGATCGTGAATGGCGGCCTGGTCACCTTGCTTTTGACTGAATTTTTGCGGAATGAAATTGGTGTGAAGCCGTCCTCATTGCGAGTTCGCCATATGGCGCCACTTTACTGCGGCAGCCCGATCACCATGGTGGCCAATCAAGTGAATACGAAGTGGCACTTGCAAGCCTTCGACAATCGATCAATTCTGAGTGTAGACATGGAGGTAGAAACTCATGACCTTTAAAGCATTGGCTGGCATTCGTGTCTTAGACCTCACCAGTGTGGTGGTAGGTCCTGTTTGCACATGGCGCTTGGGACAATACGGCGCAGAAATCATCAAAGTAGAAAATCCTGAAGGCGACCTGATGCGAGGATTGGGTGGCCAATCCCCTACCGGCCAGCACTCTGGCGCCTACTTGCACTTGAACCGAGGCAAGCGCAACATTTGTCTCGACCTCAAAAAAGAAGGTGCGATGGAGGTCATGAATCGTTTGATCGAATCAGCTGATGTGATTGTGGCCAACATGCGGCCACAAGCTTTGAAAAAATTGGGCATTGATTCAGAATCAGTTCGAGGCAAATACCCCAACAAAATTTACTGTTTGATCACAGGCTACGGCACTGACGGCCCCTACGCAGGTATGCCTACATACGATAGTGTGGTCCAAGGTGTAACAGGAATGGCTGGCTTGTTTTTACAACGCGATGGTCAGCCCAACTACGTCCCGATGCTGATTTGCGATCACGTGGCCGGTGAAATTTCTGCGGGTGCTATTTTGGCAGCCATTGCCGAGCGAAATGTAAGCGGCAAAGGTTGCAGTATTGAAGTGCCTATGTTCGAAACCATGGCCACATTTGTTTTGCAAGAACACTTAGCAGCACAAAGTTTTGATCCGCCTGTTGGCCCTGTTGGTGATTTGCGCTTATTGAGTCCGCACAACAAACCTGTTCAAACTGGTGATGGTTGGATTTCCTTTACGGTCAATACAGACCCGCAAGTGCGTGCATTTTTGACAGTGACGGGACGAAACGACTTGCTCACCGATGAGCGGTTTAACTCTGTTGCTGCACGCGCTACCAATGTGAAAGAATGGTTTGCCATTCGTGGTGCGCCACTGACACATAAATCAACGCAAGAATGGCTTGACTTACTCCAGGCGGCAGACATCGCAGCACAAGCTTGCCACACGCTGGCAACACTTCCGAACGACAAACACCTCAAGGCTGTGGGCTTGATTCAGTATGAAGATCACCCAACGGAGGGTAAGACTGCAGCCATTCGATCATCTATCAAAGTTGACAGTGCGCATCCTCAACTTCGGGAACCATCGCAACCCAAAGGTTGGGAAACACGCAAATTATTAGAAGAAATGGGCTACTCAACGGATGAAGTGGCAGTACTCTTTGCAAAAGGTTCAGCAGTGACTGCTGCTATTTAATTGTTAGCTCAATAACCGGCTAGGCGAAGGGCGAACTTTTGGCAGTACCGCCCACTTTAGACGAGACTGCACGTGCCGCTAAGCCCAATGCCGCTGTTACTTCTGGAATAGATTTCCGTTGATTTTGATCAATGCGCTCTGCATAAGGCACAGTCAAAGCAGCGAGCGCTCTTCCTTGTGTATCCAAAATGGGAAAACTAACAGCATACAAACCACGCACTTGCACGCTTGGGATAGATTCGAAACCAACTTTTCGAATCGTCTCCAAAATGGTATTGATCTGAGGGTCAGAGTGCTCGGGGCGTCTTTGCACCGATTCTTCAAGCCATAACTTAGAAGTTTCTGGTGTTTGAAAAGCCACAAGAACTCGTCCAGATGCAGAGATAAGGACATCTAACTCTGAACCAGTACGCACACTGAATCCCATGCCACTAGGCGCATCCACTTTAGCCAAGACCAATTGTTTGCCTTGAGAATAAACGGTCAAATGGCAAGACTGATCTAAATCTTTGGCCAGTCTTTGCATGACTGGCAATGCTTCGGCCAATAAACGCTGTGTGGGCGGACTAATGTGCGCCAACTCAAAAAGCTTGGTCGTAATTGCGTATGAGTTTTCGTCAACTTGCGAAACATAGTTGCGGTCTACTAAGCAATTCACCATTCGGTAAATTTCACTGACGCTTCTGCCAAGGGTTTTAGCAATGTCTTTTTGGCTTAAAGCGCGGTCACTTTTGCAAAGTATTTCGAGGATATCCAAGCCTTTTTCGAGGGCCGGTGCTGAGTAGACCCTGCGTTCTGATTCAGCTGCGTCATCTTGAGTCTTCAATTGTTTAGCCATACAGAATTCACCAATAAAGAAGTTTTTTTACTGGAGCAATCATAACGGGCTGGACAGCGGCTTCAAGCTCTAACGGTTCTCCCAAAACAAAACCCCCGACATTTCTGA
>JACCEA011691032.1_pt1 | contig 27524 bp, 25 predicted proteins | sample 7449851 | NCBI WGS metagenome assembly JACCEA01 (sample SAMN15323453, study PRJNA562643) | freshwater metagenome | isolation source: river surface water | place: USA:Blue River Watershed | collected 2017-08-18
CAAGTAATTTGGGGTGAGTAACGGGACTTGAACCCGCGGCCCCCTGGACCACAACCAGGTGCTCTACCAGCTGAGCTATACCCACCATGTCTGGACTAGCCAGAACTCCTAGATTGTATCAGCGACTTTCTTGGCTATCTGCTTAGCTTTATCGCTATCCGGGCCAGGCTCCGCCACCAACACTGCCAGTCGGTAGTAAGCCAGCTCTTGAATAGATTCTCGAATGTCGGCCAAGGCTCGGTGTGAGCCAATTTTTTTGGGTAGCTGGAAATAGACCCTTGGGTACCACCTTCTCACCAATTCCTTTAGCGAGCTGACATCGATGTTTCGGTAATGCAGAAATGCATCAAGTTTTGGCATCTGTCGGATTATGAACATGCGGTCTGTCCCAATCGAATTACCGGCCAGGGGAGCGGACCTTGGTTCCATAATGAACTTACCCAGGTAAGCCAGCACCTGTTCCTGGGCGCTTTCAATGCTGACTCCAGAATCCAGCTCGGCCAGTAGTCCACTGTCGGTGTGCATTTGCCTTACAAAATCACCCATATTTGCCATAGCTGATTCGCTTGGTTTAATCACTATTTGAATACCCTCGTCGACCGGCTTTAGCTGATCGTCAGTGACAATAACTGCAATTTCGCAGATCTCATCTTTTTCGATATCGAGCCCTGTCATCTCACAGTCAGCCCAGACGATGTATTCAGTCATCACTACCTAGTCGTTAGAGTGGCGCGCATTCTTCTGAGCTTTTCGCTGAAGCTTTGCTTCCAGCTTTGCCTGTCGCTTTTGCTCGCGCAGTTCTTTTCTTGAAGGCTTCTCATTCTGCTGAATAATAGGCAACTCACTGGTCAAAAACTCAGGAACTGAGCCGGTTGCTTTCGCACTAGCAGGTTTGGAGTCAACTGACTCTTCCGCCCATCGCATTTGAGTCTCGTCGTCCAATGGCATCTCTGTTTCAATGCTCACCTCTGACCACTGCAGGGCTGCATTTTCGGTGACGACAGTCTCTTCATGAACTCGCATAGTTGTCACTGGGGCAGTGGCTGGTTCCATCGCAGGCGCAGCATCACCTTTCTTTTTCGCCTGGCGAACTGCCTTGCGGTTTGCCCGAATGGCCTTGCGGTCTTTTCGACCTTCAACTAGCCAGTACAGGGTAGGAACCAAGATCAGGGTTAGCAGCGTTGATGAGAACAATCCGCCAATCACCACAATCGCAAGGGGCTGAGAGATAAAGCCCGAATTTCCAGTCAAACCAAATGCCATCGGCGTCAGTGCCAAGATGGTGGCCAGGGCGGTCATCAAAATTGGCCGCAGACGTTGCCTTGCCCCATCAATCAGTGAATCAAACACACTCTTGCCCTGCTTGCGATATTGATTCACCAGATCAATTAGAACTATTGCATTGGTTACCACGATTCCAACCAGCATCAGCATTCCGATTAGTGCTGGCACACCCAGTGCTGTGTCGGTTAGCAGCAACAGACCGAGGGCACCGGTAGCAGCAAACGGAATCGAAATCAGCAGCAGCAATGGCTGAATCAAAGACGAGAAGGTTGCAACCATGACAATGTAAACAATTGCAACGGCTGCCAAGAGTGCTAGTCCAAGCTGCTGGAAGCTTTCAGCCTGATCGGCAGCTGCTCCACCCACAGTTGCCTCTACTCCGATTGGCAAATCTAGGTCCGCCAGACGCTCATTGATGGCCACTGTGATGGCACCTAAGTCATCGCCCTCCGGAGTCAGTTGAACTTCCGCGGTGCGATTGCCTCTCTGCGAGGTAATGGAGGTTGGCTTTAGTACCTCGTTCACATCAGCAATTTCGGAGAGAGTAACCAGTCCTGTGAAGGTTGGGATTAGTAGCTCTCTAACCTCAGCGACTGAGGTTGGCGCCTCAGCGCCAGAAATAAATACCTGAGTATCGCGCTCATCAATTCTGACTGTTCCAAGCGGACTTGGTCTCAACTGGGCAGCAACGATTCCGGTGACAGCTGTTTCAGTTAGCAGGTAGCGAGCTGCTGCTTCTCTGTCAACATCGATCTCGAGCACGCGCTCATCCGCTTCCAGGGTGGAGGAAATTGCACTGATGTTCTCCAGCCCCTGCATAGCATCTGATATTTGATCAACGCCCTGCTGCAGCAGATCCTTATCCGTAGCGGAAACCTCTATGTCAATGGTTTCAGAGGAGCCAAAGCCTCCGCCTTGACTCGTGGATATTTCGCTGTCGCCTGGCGCTGGCAGGTTTAGAACCTCTGCCTGCAACTGCTCAAGGTCAGCCCCTTCATCGGCAATGATGCTGAAGGCAATTCCTCGTGCCGCTGCCCCGAAAGCTACGCGACCATCGGCCGCTGAACCAACGGTAGTTTGGACGACATCAATTCCGTCAATTGCAAGAATCTCGGCCTCTAGCTGCTTGGCTGCCTCATTTTGCTCTTCAAATGTGGTTCCGGAAGGCATTGAAAGACGGGCGGTGAATTGGTTGGAGCCGCCACCATCGATGAAGTTTGTCTTTAGAAGTGGAACCAGCGAGAAGGTGCAGCCAAGAATTAGCAGTGCTGCAGTCAGTGTTAACCATGGGTGACGAGTGGTTCCGCGAAGAATCGGCATGTAGGAGCGCTGCAGAAGACTCTTCTTCTCTCGCTCCTCCTCCGCAATGCGCTGCTTCTTTTCGAAATTCTTGGGATCTGCTTCCTTTAGCGCATTTAGACGCTTTGGCATGCGCAGGAACCAGTAGGCAAAAACTGGGACAATCGTCAAGCTAACCAGCAGTGAGGCCAGAAGTGCTATTGCTACCGTGAAGGCAAATGGTCTAAACAGCTCGCCGACAAGACCATCAACTAGGGCAATCGGCAAGAAGACCGCAACGGTGGTGATGGTTGATGCGGTAATGGCGCCAGCTACTTCCTTCACCGCAGTCATAATCGCTTTTCTGCGCTTTTCGCCATAGCTCAAATGACGATTAATGTTTTCAATCACAACGATTGAGTCATCCACCACGCGACCAATCGAGATGGTCAAGGCGCCAAGCGTTAGCAAGTTCAGGGAATAGTCCGCTACCGAAAGACCGATAAAGGTAATCAAAACCGAGGTTGGAATCGAAATTGCGGTAATGATGGTGGACTTGAAGCTGAGCAAAAAGACCAAGATGACCAGCACAGCCATGCCAAGTCCAAGCAAACCTTCGGTGGTCAGGTCCTTAATGGATTTTTCAATAAAGGGAGCCTGATCGAAAATTGTGACGGTCGTCACCCCACCACCCAGTGCCTCCTCAAGCTCTGGAATTAGCTCTTGAACGCCTTTGGAGACAGCGACCGAATTACCCTCTGGGGTTTTGACGATGGAAACCGCAAGCGATTCATTCCCGTTGGTTCGTGCGATGGTGGTAACGGGAGCTTGCTCTAAAGCAACATCGGCAACATCGCCGATGGTCACTACGGGAGCAGCTGGATTTGGAACCGCTGGAATCAGTGGAAGACTTTCGAACAACTCAACGGTATCAACCGCATTTCCGACCTGAACTGAAACCGAGCCTTCACTGTCCGTAATCGAACCAACTGGCAGAACCAGACCATTTGAGTTGATGGCAGTAATAATGTCGCGCTGAGTCAAACCGGCAGCGGCCAAAGCAACTTGGTTCAAGGTGAGGTTGATCTGTTTTTCTGTTGCTCCTGAAACAGCAACTTCTCGGATTCCATCTACTTTTTGGAAGAGGGTCGGAGCAACTTCCTCTAGCTTCTTACCAATCCGCTCGTTGTCACCGTTGTCATCACTAATTGCAAGAACAATGATTGGGACAGAGTCAAAACTTCCCGAAATAATCCTTGGTTCAGCGTCACTGGGCAGCAGTCCTTCAAGGTCTGAGAGCACTCCATTTAGTTTTTCCGTTGCCTGGTCAGAGGTGGTGCCGAATGCGAAGGAGACACGAAGAACCGATAGCCCGGTTGTTGAGGTCACAGTGGTGGACTCAACTCCCTCTAGGCCGATTACCGCTTGCTCAATTGGAGAGGACACTTGGCTGTCGACAACTTCGGGTGAGGCACCGGGGTATGAAGTAACGATTGCCGCAGATGGAATCTCGATGGACGGGATCAGCTCCTGCTTCAGGCCACCGACGGAGATGAATCCAAAGGCTGCGACTATTAGAGTCACCAGGGCTACGACGGAGCGATTCTTTAGAGAAAGCTTGGAAAGAATGGACAAAATTACCTCTTAGTTTTTCCTAGCTGGTTCAACCAGCCAAGGAGCCAGAATACTCCCATTGGCCTGTCTAAAGGCTGGGAAATACCGTCTAGATGCGCACCAAAGACAGGTGGCGGGCCGGATTACCGAAACGATGGGCGGTAATGCTTACTGCCTGCTCTTTATAAAAAGGAAGTAGCTCGATAATTCCTGACTCGGTTTGCTCGCAATCAAAAACCGCCACATCCACATTTGCCAAGGCTGAAAGTTCTCTATTGCTACCGCCTATTACCCGGACCCTTCTGGGCGAGCGAGCAAGGGATGCTAACCAAGCTGCCTCTTCCTCGACACTTACCTTGACGCCAGCTTTGCGAACAAATTTTAGGATTCGGGCGGGCAATTCACTAACACTTAGCTCAACCTTGCCAAGTGCCAACGCAGTCACAAGGCCTCGCCAAATTTGATATTCACTGGCTGATTTTTGAATTCGAATTGTGCAGTCAGATCGCAAGTATCTAAGGATGTTTTTCTCAACACTTAGACCAGATTCGTCTTGGGCTCTTTGGAAATATTCATTCCTTGCAGCGACATCGCTTTGGGCTGATCTAACTAGAGATTCAACTTGCTTGTCACTGAGAGTGCTGGCAGTTGCCATCACCAGTAGTTCTTCAATTGTCTTTTCCCCAATTGGTTCTTTGGCATTATTGGAAACTGATTTCCAGTCAGAGAGGCAGAATAAATAATTTGGCCCGCCCGCCTTAGCGGTTGGACCAACGGCGGATTTCTTCCAGCCGCCAAATGACTGTCTTCTAACAATCGCACCTGTAATTCCGCGATTTACATAAATATTTCCCGCCTCAACCTTTTCTAGCCAGGTGTTGATTTCCCCGGCAGAGAGCGAGTGAAGGCCGGCGGTTAGTCCGTAGTCGACGGCATTTTGTATCTTGATTGCTTGCTCAAGATTCTTCGCCGTCATGATGGCTAATACCGGGCCAAAGTATTCAACTTTGTGTGAGGTGGAGCCAAACTTTACTCGATCCCTTACACCCGGCGACCACAACTTCCCATCGTCACTTAGCGGCATTGGTTCGATGAACCAGCGCTCACCCGCATCAAGTTTCGTCAAACCATGCAAAAGCTTGCCCTGTGGAGGAGCGATCATCGGTCCCATTTGAGCAGCTGGGTTACTAGGAAAATCAACTGTTAGCGATTCGACAGCGTCCCGAAGCTGATTGCGGAATCTTTTCGACTTTGCCACTGAACCAACCAGAATCACTACCGAGCTAGCCGAGCATTTTTGTCCGGCGTGACCAAATGCCGAGTAGGCAACATCTTTAGCCGCCAAATCCAAATCTGCATGCGGAGTAACAATGATTGAGTTTTTGCCGCTTGTTTCGGCCAGCACCTTCAGACTGGGTCGAAACTCCTTGAAAAGTTGAGCTGTTTCGTAACCACCGGTAAGAATCACCTGATCAACTTTTGGATTAGAAATCAATTGTCTGCCTAGTTGCTTTTCACCGATGTGGACAACTGTCAGAACTCCCTCTGGTAGGACTTCCAGCAAGAGCGCAGCTAACACTGCGCCACATCGAGCAGCTGGACTGGCTGGCTTGAAAATCACCGCGGAGCCTGCTGCTAGCGCTGCTAAAACTCCGCCGGCCGGAATGGCCACGGGGAAGTTCCATGGGGGAGTCACTACCGTCAGTTTTCTTGGAGCGGACACGGCGCCCGGCAAAGCGCCTAGTCGCAACGCCTGCTTTGCGTAGTAGTTTGCGAAATCAATCGCCTCGGAAACTTCTGTGTCAATCTGATCAATTGTCTTGCCAGCTTCAGACATGGCAACTTCAATGAGGTATTCACGGTTTTTCTCAAGCACTACCGCTGCGCGAAGAAGATACTCAGATCGCTCCAAAAGACTCAGCCTTGCCCATGCCTCCTGCGCTACAAGAGCATTAGCGATGACCTGATTCAGGGTTGCCTCAGAGTCAATTGTGTTTTCCGCGACCAAATCCTCGCCTATCGCCGAATTGGCAAGACGCTTGAAAATTGTCTTTGCCCACTCGCGGTTTTCAGCGATGGCGGGGTCGGTGTCATCGGTATTGACAAAGGGACCATCCAAAATCTCGGGCTCTTGCAAAAGTCGATTTTGAATCCTGTTTGGAATTGGGACATCGGTATCAATTAGGGCTACCGAAGCTCTAAATCTTGCCACCTCCAGTTCAAAGTACTGCGAGTCGGTTAGTTGGAAAGCACTGGAAAGGAAATTGTCTTTGGTGGCACCCTCTTCAAGTCTTCTAATGAGGTAGGCGATTGCGACATCAAATTCTTTTGGATAAACAACGGGTGTGTATAAAACCAGTTTCCCGACGCTCTTACTCACAACTTTTGCTTGATTTGGAGCCATTCCCAAAAGCATTTCAAAGTCAAGACCTGACTGCGCTCCGCGCTGCGAAGCCAGTAGCCAGGCCCAGGCAAGATCAAACAAGTTGTGACCAGCTACGCCAATGTGAACGTTCTTAATTCGATTTTCAGTTAGTGCGTAGTTCAGCACGCGCTTGTAGTTAGCATCAGCCTCGGCTTTCGATGAAACTGTTGCCAGCGGCCATCCGTGGAGTTCCGAGTCAACTCGTTCCATGGGCAGATTTGCACCCTTTACCACTCTGACTTTGATGGGTGCTCCGCCATTGAGCACTCTGAGTTCCGCCCACTGCTGAAGGTCAATCATGGCCCTGAGGGCATCCGGTAGATAGGCCTGCAAGACGATGCCGGCTGTCAGCTTTTTGAATTCTGTTTTTTCAAGCAGTGACTTGAAAACTGCGACTGTGAGATCTAGGTCGCGGTACTCTTCCATGTCTAAATTGATGAATTTCTTTGGGCTGCTGTTATTCGCAATGGCATACAGCGGGGTGAGTCGCTCAACTACCTCCCGCACTGTTTGATCAAAGGCCCACGGGGAGTGAGGTGAGACTATTGCTGAGACCTTTACTGATACATATTCAGTTTCTGGTCGAGAAAGAATCTCCTTGACCGCTTCAAGTCTTTTCTTTGCCTCTACTTTTCCAAGTACCGCCTCACCAAGCAGATTGATGTTCAGCGTGGTGTCAGACAAACCAAGCTTCTTGGTTGCTTTTTGCAGCTTGTTTCTTCGGGCATCCAGGACCAGGTGGGAAACCAAGTTCCTCAGGAATGCTCTGGCAATCGGAATGACGGGCCAAGGGAAAATAACTGCAAAGTTGGCACCTAGGGCGACTAAGAGACGAAGGTGGAGAGGCAAAAATCGCGGCGTGATTGCACGCAGGTTATAAAGATTGTTGGCAGCGACGCGAAGATCTTCGGGGCGTATTACTCCGTCAATAAAGCCAACTGCAAATTCAAGTCCACGCTCATCCTGTAGCAGCCCCGCCAGCCGCTTAGATGGCTTATTGACTTTCAGCTTCTTAGCCTCAGAAACCCAAGTTGAAACTTGTTCGATGGTTGCATCCACCAGTTCGGCCGAAGGAAGGCTCGGTATTTGGGTTGTCTTCAGTGTCATGGTCTCCCGCACCACTCTAGGTTAGAGCCTTCTTCGTGCTTGCCTTGACGGTCCTACTAGTTCAAGGGATTGAGCTGTTCCAAGCTCTGGCTGAGTAAGACCAGAACGGGACCCTCTTGGACATGCATGCTGGGAAAGCATGAGACCCACCCCCGATGGGAGTGGGTCTCATGGAACTGTAATTAGTTCGCTAGCACTGCAGCCTTAGCTGGGTCCAAGGCACTTATAACGCCTGCCGGGATAGCTTTTATTTGCTCAGCAGTTAGGGCATCCAACGTTTCGAGTTCAAGAGCTGCCAGTTGCTTGGCGTCCATGGAACCAACGGTTTTCGGAGCCAAGACTCCTGCCTGCTCTGGACTTAGTCCTGCAAGCGTTGTTGGAACAACAGAGTCCATCTGCTTAGCAGAGAGAGCAGCTAGGGCTGATGGGCCAACCGCACCAAACTGGCTCGCATCTAACGCCTTTAGTTGTCCAGCAGCCATTGACTGCAGTTGCTTGTCAGTCATGCCACCTATCGCTGCGGGAGTCAGAGCGTCGATTTGGGTTGGCGCAAACGCCTTGAAACTGTTAGGTCCCAAAGTCGCAAGCTGTTCTGCGCTGATGCCGGGAACTGCTACTGGGTTCAGAGCCTTAGCTTGAACTGGTGACAACACACCGAATGTCTTTGGATCAAGCGCTGCTGTCGCTTCTGCATCGAGTGCCTTAATTTGCGGAGCACCCAGTGCTCGGAACTGCACTGGCAGCAAACCTTCTAATGCTTCCGGAGTGAGAGCCTGGAATTGTGCAGTTGAAAATGATTTCAAAACGCTCGGAGAGAGTTGAGAAATTTGCTCATCAATCATTCCCTCAATAGCGGCTGGTAACAAACCTTTCACCTGTGCCGGAATCATGCTCTTAATAGTTGCCGGGGTAATCTCGCTGAGCTGAGCCGCGGACAAAGATTTGATTTGATTGATAGCCATTGCTTTGAGCTGCGCGGGATCAAGACCACCCAGAGCATCCGGACTTAGCTGCGAGATGAATCCTGGTGGTAAAGCAGCAAAAACTTTGCCAGCAAATGCTTTGATTTGCTCGTCGCTAATCCCCGCTGCTGCAGCGGCTGGCAGAACTTTCACCTGATTAGGGTCGAAGGAACGAAGCGCATCCAGCGGCAGCTGCGAAATATCTGTCGCCTCTAATTGTTTGATAAGTGCGGGTGGCAGCTTGTCTACCTGCTTTGGATCCAATTCCTTGAAAGCAGTAGGTGGAATGTTGGCAAATTGCTCCGGTGAAAAATTCTTTAGAACATCTGGCTTTAGACTTCCAAGCTGATCTGGTGTAAAACCCTTGGCAGCTTCCGGACTTAGTTGGGAAATATCCTTAGGCGTAAATTTCGCCATTTCCTCAGGAGTAATTGACCGAAGTGTTGTTGGGTCAATTGCCCCAAGCTGATCACGGAATTTTAGATAGTCCTCAAATCCAGCCGCCGGAGCGGACGGAATTGGAGCATCGGGAGGCAAATTCTTCAAAATGTCTTCAAAACTTGGGAATGATCCGCCACTTGGAGGCGTGACGCCAGGCGGAAGGATTATCCCTGAGTCTGTTCCACTTGGTGGCGTGTATCCCGGCGGGGGAGTGAATCCTCCCGGTAAGTCAAAAGCTAAAGATGGCAGCGAGAGAAAACTTAGTGACGCGACTACCGCTGAAATTTGAATTACTTTTTTCATGATGTTGCCTCCAATAGCTTCATTTAATACCTCTTTGGCCTCCCCGTAAAGTTGATTTTGCCTTTAGCCCTGATAAACCAAAGACTGCGGCTCTGGGCTGGCTAACTTACTTTCCAACGGTCTCCCCAATCGGGTTTTTGGCGCTGAAAGGACTTACTGGTGTCTATAGAGGGGTGCCCCAGTCTCGATTACTAAATTAGACTTCTCAAGGTTCGCCCTCGTAGCTCAGTGGATAGAGCAAGAGCCTTCTAATCTCTTGGTCGCAGGTTCGATTCCTGCCGAGGGCGCCACTTTTCAGGGCATGGGGTTGGTATAGATTGACCTCATGCGAAGACTTATTGGCCTAACTCGATTTGCCGTTTTTGTTCCGGCTCTGGCTTCTATCGTGGGAGCACTACTTCTTATGGCCCAGGGCTCGATCGAAATGATTCGGGTTTTCGTATTCGCTGTTACCAGTCAAGTTTCTCTGAAAGAGACCATTGTTGAGGTTCTAACTGCCGTCGACGCAATCTTGCTCGGGACAGTTTTATTGGTAATTGGCTACGGCCTCTATGAGCTCTTTGTCGATGCCGATATTAAGGTTCCTGACTGGCTGCAGGTAAAAGACCTAGATGATTTGAAGTCAAAGCTAATTGGTGTAGTGGTAGCAATAATCGCAGTTGTCTTCGTTGGTGTATTCGTCGATGCCAATCGGGCGGATGAGGTGCTGGCATATGGGGTTGGAGCAGGCGCTCTGGTGCTGGGACTTGCAGTATTTGCGTTCACGACAAAGAAAGAGCCAAGGCAAACCAAGGACAGTGCTTCCAGCGGCAAGTGATCTTTGTCTCGATCTAACTCGACTATCCGCCTGTCACCTTGCTTTTCTAATTCCTTGTCCAAATCTAGACAAGATGTAGTTTTCTAGAAGCCCCACGAGATTGTAAAGAAGAATCGAAACTAACGTAATCACAACAACGTAAGTCCAAACCTCCGTTGTTTTTGCTCTGCCCACCGCCGAGATGATTGCGTAACCAATGCCCTGGCCCGTCGCTAGCCATTCCACTAGCAGCGCTCCGGTTATTGCGCCAGGAACAGAAATTTTTATGGCAGCAAAAAATGAAGGCAAAGATGCTGGAAATGCTACGTACCGCAGGGCTGCCAGCTTGTTAGCTCCATAAACCTTTGCCACATCCAGCATCGCGTCAGTGGCGGAGCGCAGTCCAAACACTATGTTCACTAGCGCCGGGAACAAAACAACAATCGCTCCCATAACTGCGACCGTGACCTGCTGCCTGCCGAATATCAGAATGAGAATGGGGGCCATTGCTATCAGAGGAACCGACCTCAGCAACATCGCGATCGGCATCAGGGCCTGTTCAAGACCTTTAGAGAGCGTAAACAACACTGCAACAAAAGTTGCAAAGAACAATCCGAAGGAGAAGCCAATCGATGCATCAATCATGGTTTGGCTCAGGGCCTGTGCGACTAGTAGCTGATTTTCGCCAGCTTTCTCATCTAGGAATAGAAATTCAAAAACTTGCAGCGGCCCTTTACCGATGTATGGAGTCACATCAAACGCCCAGAGTGCAACCACCCACAGCAAGATGACTATCAACAGCGAAAGAAGAGTATTGGTTACACCTTCCCCTAGCTGCCTGACTTGATACTGAATCTCCTCACGCCGCACCCTTGCACGCGTGGCTATCAGGGATTTATCTTCTGAATCTTCAATCTTGAAATTCACTAGCTACCCCTACTCCAGGGTGTAACAAGGCGAGACAGCAGCGAGAAAAGCGCATAGCCGCCACCGGCTATCAAACCCGAGACCAGAGCAACACCCCACACTCTTGCTATCTCGAGAGATTGCTGAGCATTCACCATGGCTGGGCCGAAGCCTAGATCTGGACCACCTACGTATTCTCCGAGAATCGCACCCAAAAATGCCGCGGGAGCAGCAATCTTAAAAGCGGCAAAAATTGAAGGTAGCGCGGACAGCAATTGAACCTTAATTAGTCGATCCCAAGCACTACCACCGTAGGCGGTGACTAGGTCAAGCGTCTTCTTGTCACTGCTTCTTACTCCAGTTAGTGCACCCACATAGGTTGTGAAAAAAACACTCAGCGCAGCTAACACCACCGCAGCTGGGGCGGGCTCACTCTCTCCCGGCGCACCAACTACCAACCGCACAATTGGTCCGATTGCGACTATGGGAATGCAATAGGTAATGACGGCGATTTGGGTTGACAGGGCTTCCACTCGAGGGATTAGAAGCGCTAAGCCGGCAAACAATAAAGCAAATAGGTTCCCCCAGAAAAAGCCAATGGCGGCTTCTGTCAAAGTCACTGAGCCATTTCTCCAGTAAAAGTCGAAGCCATCGACCATTAGCTGCTCAACAACCTGCAGTGGAGTTGGGATGGCACCGCCAGATCCATCTGGTCTTGCACCAACTGAGGCAAAAACTGTTACGGCCAGTAACCACCACACGCCAATAGTTGCAATTACTCCCATTAGCCCGGTCAATTGGGAGGGAATTCTTCGATTCAGAGTGTCAGTCATGTGCTTGATTTGAACTTGATCCAAAAAGTAGTTCTGACGCCCGATCGTGAAGTTTATGGAACTCTGGAGTTCTCATCATTTCAGGAGTTCTTGGCCTGGGCAGATTTACCTCGATTATTTCCTTGATCCGGCCAGGTCTTGGACTCATCACGGCGACTTGATCAGACAAGAAAATTGCTTCAGATATTCCATGGGTAACCATCAAGGTGGTAGCCGGCTTTTCAGTCCATATCCTCAGTAGCTCTAGGTTCAGTCGCTGTCTTGTCATGTCATCCAGTGCACCGAATGGTTCATCCAGCAGCAAAACACTTGGTTGAACTACCAGCGCTCTGGCAATCGAAACACGCTGGCGCATTCCGCCCGAGAGCTGAGCAGGTTTGGCATTTTCAAATCCTTGCAGGCCCACCAAGCGAATCAGCTCGTTAATCAGTGACACATCTGGCTGAACGTGAGCAAGCTCGAAGGGCAAACGAATATTGGCTGTCACCGAGCGCCACGGCATCAAGGCAGAATCCTGAAACGCAATTCCCAATCGATGATCCCGGCGAAGCTCAGCCGGGGCCATCCCGTCCACGGTGACTGTTCCACTAGATGGAGTTTCTAATCCAGCAAGAATTCTCAGAATGGTCGACTTGCCACAACCCGATGGTCCCAGCAAAGAGAGAAATGAACCTCGATCTGAGTGAAGGGTTGCGTTGTCTAGAGCAACAATTGATTCTCGACCAAGATTGAAGGTTTTGCTCAGCCCCGAAATGGTAATGCCGCTACCCGTTGAGGGGGTAGCGGCATTACTAGTTTCCATCACCGAAGACTACTCCAGAAGCTCTGGGTGTTCGGCATAGACCTCGGCCAGCAAGCTCATGTCAAACAACTGGTCTGCAGTAATTGTGTATCCTGCGCGAGCCAGAGTCTGAATGTTTTGCTCTTGAAGGGCTGGTGAAATAGTGAGTAGACCATTTGCACGCGTTTCATCGGTGAGAACCAGCAGGTCATTTTGTGCCTTTGACTGCTGACGCTCTTTGTTGATGTCGAGACCTAAGTCTTTTCCGTAAACCTCAACGGCCAACCGTGCTCCCTCGTCAGGATTCGCGATGGCATCTTTCCAGCCACGAATTGTTGCCCACAAGAACGCCTTTAGTTCTTCGCGACGGTTGTCGATGGAGTCCTGGGTGACGATGAACGCCTCAGCGACAAATGGCAGGCCGTTGTCGGCAAATAATAGGTTGGTAGTTTCATAACCCAAATTTTCAACGGTGATTGATTCGTTGGTGACATAGGCCAAGAAGCCATCTACTTCACCGTTAACCAGCGGCGCGGGATCGTATTCAACTGGAACTTTAGTCACCTGAGTTGCATCTATACCATTGGCTGCCAGCAGTGCATCAAACAGGGTTTCATTTCCACCTGCCTGGACACCAATCTTCTTTCCAATCAGGTCTTGTGGGGTCTGGATGTTAGCGCCGTCCTTCAGGGAGAGAATTGTGAAGGGATTCTTCTGATAAGTGGCACCAATAATTTTCAGAGGAGCATCTTCCTCAAGAATGACCGGTGTAACAGCTACTGCATCCGATAGACCAACCAAAACATCACCTGACAGAACTACAGCAGCAGTCGCCGTAGGTCCAGCGATGAAATTCACAGAACTGAAGCCAGCCTCCTGGTAGTAACCCTGACTGTCCGCAAGGTATTCACCTGCAAACTCAGCATTCTTTATCCAAGAAAACTGAACGGCTAGCTCTCCGAAGCCTTCAGTGTTTTCTTCTGGTGTAGCAGCACAGGCGGTGAGACCAAGAGTGGTCGCCAACACCGCAGCGATTGCGATAGGTCTTAATTTCTTCATTTAGTGGTCCTTGCTTGATCGGCTTTGGGGTGATGGCGACAAGGTTAGAGATTTTTTGTGTCTTTTCTGCTCAACTTGCTCAAAAGTTCGGAAATTAGTTTCGATTTTTTATAAAAGTTCCGCTTGATCTACGTCAGCTTCAAGCTTTTATTGAAGGTTAGAGTCTAGTTTTTAGTCCAGGTGGTGCAGGCGTAAGCGCAGCCATAGTGAAAACAGAGCAACTGGAATCAATAAATCAGTAACAAGAAAAATCGGAGTCTCAATCAGGTAGCGCAGATAATCCTGCCCAGTGGTTGCAATGTTGACGATTTGGGATATGCCGATTGCTACTGGCCAAACCAAAACCGCGTAGGGCAGCAGCGCAATGATTTTGGACATGCCAGATCCAAACTGGAACAGCACGATTGGGGCAACCGTTGAAATTGATACCCAGCCCAGCACCAGTAGCGCTTGGCTCAGCATCAGGGCGGGATTTTGCTGGGCGAATGGATTGACAAAGTAGAACTCACTGTAGGTTGCGATTACACCCCAGTAAATTGCAAAAATAATCACGCCAAAGGTGCTGGCCATGTATTCAAATCTAGAGCGCAGTCTCTTTTGCTTAGTCATTTAGCCCACCTGGTTCACAGTCACTATTGTCGCAGGAATGTGAGGAATCCCCGCTGGCAACAAGTTGAAACTCGAATTTCCATACAGCGATACCCCGTCATTATCCGAGGTAACCATAAGCACGTAGAAGTCATTGGCCTCGGCCTCCACAAAAAAGTTCCAAGCCGCTACTACTCTTTCCGACTCTTGGTCTTTACCGGCAACTAGATCCGTCGAAGAGTTTGGCACCCAATTTGCTTCGGCAATTCCATTTTTGCTCAGCCAAATAGTTACAACTCGCCGGCTATTGGCGCTATTGAGAATCTGTGAAGAGAAAGCGATGTTGTATTTGCCTCTTTGAGAAAAAGTAATTTTGTATTGATCAGCAATTGAAACCCCGCTGGAGAAACCTGGATCTCTTAGGAGTATTGGATTTGCTACGTTTTTTGTAATGGGCAGGGTGTTGTAGTCAAAGAAACTTCCATACGCACCAAGACTACCTGCGGGACCTTGCGCACCGGTTGGTCCCTGCGGCCCGACTGGACCAATCGGTCCTTGGATTCCAGCGGGACCGACGTCACCTTGATCACCTTTTGGTCCTTGTGGTCCCGTTGAACCGGTCGAGCCTTGCGGTCCGGTTAGTCCAATTGGGCCTTGCGGACCCATTGGACCAACTGCGCCAACATCACCTTGCGGACCACATTCTCCAGTTGGACCTTGTTCGCCTGGCTCTCCTTTGGAACCCGTTTGACCTGTTTCGCCGGTTGTTCCTGGAACGCAAATAACCTCGGAAATTATTTCGGGATTGTTCGCTTGATAGGCAGCGTAGGAGGCAATTACCACAGCCATCGCCGCCGCGATGAGACTGAAGCCATTCCTTTGCAAAAATGATTGCAAGAATTCCCCCAACTATTTCACCTGCAATTTAGGACAATTGCGGCGTGCTCGCTAGGGCTAAATGTACAGACTTCAGCCCAATAGCGCGTCAAAAAGCATGTAAATGCCCAGCAGGGTGAGCGCAAGACCTCCTAGACCGCGAAAAGTCGCGATTCTTTTTTGCGAGGTTGATAGCCAGTCTCGCGCTTTTCCAGCAGCAACCGCATAGACCATGTCGCTAGCAATACCAATGACGCTGAAAATCACTCCAAGTACTAGCATCTGCACGGTTGGATTTCCGTCTAATGGTGAAACAAATGATGGCAAAGCAGCAACGAAAAACACAAAGGTTTTTGCGTTAGTTATGCCAACAATAATTGACTGTTTCAAAACAGCCCGTGACGAGCTGGAATCCTTTTGAGACAGATCCAGATTGGCGCGATCAATGAATGCCCTTACACCAAGGTAGGCAATTATTAGAGCTCCAATTATTTTTATTGCAAAAAAGAGCCCTGGAGCTTGTTGAATCAGAACGCCCAGCCCCAAGGACACAACGACAATTTGCAGACCAACTCCAAGTGCATTGCCTAGAACGGAAATCACGGCCAATCTGGTACCAAGAACCAGTGCTCGACCGATTGCGAAAATTACGCTGGGACCGGGCACAACAATGATCACAATCGCAAGAACTAAAAAACCAAGCAAATTTGATGTCGATGGCAAGGTAAAGCCTTCTAAAGCGCCGCTAGCGCAAGTTCAACCATGTTTTTGAATCCACTCTCACGCTCTTCGGCAGAGGTGTGGCCTGATCCATCCATCATGTCTGAAACAGTCAAAATACTTAGTGCCTGTCGGCGGAATTTGGCAGCCAGGGTGTAGAGCTGACTTGTTTCCATTTCCAAGGCAAGGACACCAAGTTTCTTCCACTGCTCTAGCGAGTCTGTCTCGTCGTAAAACAAATCGCCCGACGCAACGATGCCGACATGGTGCGCTATGCCGCTCTCTCTGGCTTTAGCTACGGCTCGCTCGAGCAGCTCAAAGCTTGCCGCTGGCGCAACATCAAGATCACCGTAGGTCCTGCGGTTGATTTTGGAATCTGTGGAAGCGGAGATTGCTATTACTACATCCCTTAGTTTGGTTGGGGCAAGCCCGCCGGCAGTGCCGACTCGGATGGCCTTTTGAACTCCGTAATCATTGAACAGCTCATGGGCATAAATTCCGATAGATGGAGCGCCCATGCCGGTTCCCTGCACTGAAACGCGTTTTCCATTGACCGTTCCGGTAAATCCGAGCATGTTTCTAACCGAGTTGTATTGAATTGGATTCTCGAGGAAGTTCTCAGCTATCCACTTCGCCCTGAGGGGATCGCCCGGTAAAAGAATCGACTCAGCAATTTCGCCTGGTTTGGCGGCAATGTGGGTGCTCAACTAAGTCAACTCCAGATTTCCGCTATCAATCTGGCCCTGTTTGCGATACAAATCCAACTTACTTCTGGTGTCCGCAATATCGAGATTTCGCATAGTTAGCTGACCAATGCGATCGGCAGGACCAAACGCTGCTTCTTCCGTTTTCTCCATCGAGAGCTTTTCGGGATGATAGGAAAGCTCACCAGTGGTATCCAAGATGGTGTAGTCATCACCTCGTCTAAGCTCCAAAGTGACTGAGCCATTGACTGCCGAGGCAACCCAGCGCATTAGCGATTCTCTAATCATTAGTGTTTGTGGATCTAGCCAGCGGCCTTCATATAGAAGTCTTCCCATCCGCCGGCCCTGTTCATGGTAGCTGGCAATGGTGTCTTCGTTGTGGATGGCGCTGATTAGTCGCTCATAAGTGATGTGCAACAGGGCCATGCCTGGAGCTTCATAAATTCCGCGACTCTTGGCTTCAATAATTCTGTTTTCAATCTGATCGCTCATGCCAAGACCATGCCTGCCACCAATTTCATTGGCGAGGGTCAAGATTTCCAAGGCAGACTTCAGCTTCTTGCCGTTAATGGCCGAAGGTCTGCCTTGTTCGAATGTGACAGTTACTTTCTCAGCTTCAACGGCAACGCCTTCGTCCCAGAACTTAACTCCCATAATCGGTTCAACAATTGCGTAAGAAGTGGACAGAAGCTCCAGGCTCTTCGCCTCGTGGGTAGCGCCCAGCAGATTGGCATCGGTGGAGTAAGCCTTTTCCGAAGATGCTCGGTAGGGGAGATTTCTTTCTTGCAGCCACTGACTCATCTCAGCTCTTCCACCGAGTTCTGAAACAAACGCCTGATCAAGCCAAGGCTTGTAGATCTTTAGGTTGGGATTTGCCAGCAGTCCGTAGCGATAAAAGCGCTCAATGTCGTTTCCTTTATAGGTTGAGCCATCGCCCCAAATAGCAACACCGTCTTCTTGCATGGCTCTAACCAGTAGCGTCCCAGTGACAGCTCGGCCGAGCGGAGTGGTATTGAAATAAACCTTGCCACCGGTTCGAATGTGGAATGCGCCGCAAGCAATTGCAACGAGGCCTTCCTCAGCTAATTGCTCGCGGCAGTCAATAAGTCGTGCAGCGTGAGCTCCGTATTCTTTAGCTCGCGCAGGAACTGAATCAATGTCAGGTTCGTCGTATTGTCCTATGTTGGCCGTGTAAGCGAAGGGAATTGCCCCTTTTTCTTTCATCCAGGCAACGGCAACGGAAGTGTCTAGCCCACCTGAGAATGCAATACCAACCTTCTCACCTGTTGGTAGCGAAGAAAGAACCTTAGACATGCGCCTAAGCGTAACCAAAAAACGCTGTTTAGGCTCGCTCCATAGCTCGTCTAAGACTGTCTAGCCCAAGCCCACCAAGGTTGAGTGCAACCTTGTGGAATTCTTTCAAGCTGAATTCACTGCCTTTGCGAGCTTTGTAGTCTGCCAAAATTTGCTCCCAAATCCGCTGACCAACCTTGTAGCTGGGGGCTTGGCCTGGCCAACCGAAGTAACGAGTAACTTCAAAGCGAACAAATTCAGGGCTGAGATTTACATTCTTTGTCATGAAGTTCAGGGCGTAATCAAAGTCCCATCCGCCAGTTCCCTCGAGGTTCTTCTTTTCGGTGTGCACGCCGATGTCGAGCACCACCCTGGCCGCACGCATTCTTTGGCCATCTAGCATGCCCATGCGATCGGCTGGGTCATCTAGGAAACCAAAACCTTCCATCAAGCGTTCGGCATAAAGTGCCCAGCCCTCGGCGTGACCAGAGGTCCCCGCGGCTAATCTCCGCCAGTCGTTTAGTTGATCTTTGACAAAGACCGACTGAGCAATTTGAAGGTGATGCCCAGGCACGCCCTCGTGGTAGACGGTGGTGGTTTCGCGCCAAGTGTTGAACTCAGTTACCCCTTCCGGAACTGACCACCACATTCTGCCCGGTCTGGAGAAGTCATCTGTTGGTCCGGTGTAGTAAATGCCGCCGTGCTTGGTGGGAGCAATCATGCACTCGAGCTTTCTAATTGGCTCGGCAATTTCAAAGTGAACTCCGTTTAGCTTTTCAATGGCTTGATCAGAGAGCCTCTGCATCCATTTCTGTAGCTCATCCGTGCCATATAGCTTGCTCTTTGGATCCTTGTCCAAAATCTCAAATGCTTTTTCAATGCTGGCGCCAGGTTTGATTAGGTTTGCAACCTCTTGCTGCTCGGCGATGATTCGGGCGAGTTCCTCGCGTCCCCACTCGTATGTTTCATCCGGATCGATGACCGCTCCGAGAAAGCGTTCACTCAATAGCGCATAGCGTTCTGATCCGATTGCATCTTTTGTAGAAGCGTTTGGAAGTAACTCATTCTTTAGAAACTCACCAAACTTGGCATAGCCCTCTGTCGCTGCTTCGGCTGCCTTTTGAAGTTCCTTTTTCAGAGCGTCAGGCAGTTCACCGGAATCCGCTTTGGCATTCTTAGCAAACTCTCTGAAGAAACCATCAGCTGTCGTAATTTGGTTAACCTGATTGATAACTTCTTCAACCTGGCGACGTGCAGGAGCATCTGCGTTTTTGATAGAGAGCTTTAGCGTCTCAGCATAGCCCTGCAGTGAGTCAGCAACCTTATGCATGCGAGCTGCCAGATTGTCCCAGTCGCTCTCGGTAGCGGTAGCGGAAAGATCAAAAATATCTCTGATTCCTTGGGCTGGTGAGGCAATGTTGTTTAGGTCTCGGAAGTAAAGACCAGCGTCATAAGTCCTTACTTCTTTCTGTAACTCCTGCAGCAGTGCGTCTTTGCTTACTTCGTCGACTGCATCCTGGGGTTGCAGTGCTTCGAGTTTTCTGATCTGCTCGGAGGCATCTTCTCTGGCCTGCTTGAGTGCCTCAGGGGAGTGGTCGTCCATTTCCCGTTCGCCGCCCGGAAAGCCAAGGTAAGTGGCGTAACTTGGATACTTTTTGGCCAGGTGGCGAACCCACTCATTTGAAAGTTGATCGATTGGGGTTGGTGTTCTGCTCACTTTTTTCTCCTAGATTGCTGGTTGCTGCTGAGTAATGCAGTGAATTCCGCCGCCACGAGCAAATAGCTCTCGGGCATCAACTAAACGGACTTCACGGCCAGGGTAAATATCTCGAAGCATTGCCTGGACCTCTTTGTCCATTTTGTCGTCAAACGAGCACAACAGGACTGCGTCATTGAGCACGTAGTGATTGATGTAGCTGTAGTCCACAAATCCGTGCGCGTCTTTTTGCACCTCGGGTGCTGGAATGGCAATCAGCTCCAACTGACTTTCCGCCAGAGTTTTCTTAACCTCGGCCGAGACTTGAAAATCAGGGTGGGAAGAGTTTCTTTGATCGTGATAGAGCACTCTGCCATCTGGAGTAAAGCAGGCAACTATATCGACGTGACCTTTGGTTCCAAATTCTTCATAGTCTCGAGTCAGCCCTCGTCTTAACCAAACGGCCCTACTGGTTCCAAGTTTTGCGTGAATCTCTTGTTCAACTTGCTCTTTGCTCCAATTTGGATTGCGCTCTTTTCCAAGTTGAACTGTCTCGGTCAGCAAGACGATATCGCTGCCGTTGACGTGAATTCCACCGCCCTCGTTAGTCAGATCAGAGCCAACTCTTCGTACCCCAAGGTGTTCCGCAATTGCGCTCGCGAGTTTTGCATCTTGCTCATACTCGGCCCAGCCCTGCGCTCCCCAACCATTGAAGACCCAATCAATTGCAACCAGTTCGTTTTTATCTATGGCGAAGGTTGGCCCGGAGTCGCGGATCCAGGCATCGTCAATTGCTATTTCAACCAAGTCGATTGTTTTTGAAAGATACTTTTCTGCAATTCCTAGGTCTGCCGGGTGAACAACCACGCTCACAGGCTCAAAGTCGGAAGCCTGGTTTGCGACATTAGACCAAGTCTTATAGGCAGCCGCTATCTCTTCTTCAGTGTCACCAAGTGTGTAACCGGTGTGGGGAAATGCCACCCAGGTTCTTGAGTGCTTTTCCCACTCCGCTGGCATTCTCATGGCTGCAGTCCTGGAATGCCGCCCTGTTCTCCCTGACCACCTGCGGAGCGCTTATTAATAACTGGCTTCACCAGTGATTGATAAGTGTCTGGTCGCCTGGTTGCAAAGAAAGGAAATAGTTCTAACCAGTCTCTTCTTTGATCAAGATCAAGCTCGGCAATTAGCAATTCATCTTGATTGCGAGAGGCTTGGGCAAGGATTCGACCATAGGGGTCGACGATGAAGGAGCTGCCGTAGAAATTCAAAATTCCTTCGTGGCCATATCTATTTGGAACCACAATAAAGAGACCATTGGCTATGGCGTGTGAAACAATCACCGCTCGCCAGAGGGGCTCAGTGTCAAAATCCGGATGGTCAGGCTCTGAACCAATTGCGGTTGGGTAGCAGAGAATGTCAGCTCCGGCTAAGCCATATGCTCTGGCAACTTCTGGGAACCACTCGTCCCAGCAAGTTGGCAGACCAAGTTTTGGCCTGCCTTCGCTGCTTAGTTCATAAACCGGGTAAGGATCTTGGTTAGGTCCTGGCTGGAAGTATTGATCTTCGAAGTAGCCTTCCGTCACCGGGATGTGAAGCTTGGGTGTTCTACCAACTACTTTGCCGGCCGGATCAATCAGGATTGCGGTGTTTAGACCGCGACCATCTTCAAAGGGTAGATACTCAAAAAGTGAGCCATGAACGAAAATCTCATTATCGCGTGCCAAACGCGTTAGCAAGCTGACAGTGGGTCCGTCTTCAAGTTTTTCTGCTGTTTGATTTGGCACGGCAGTTGGGCAGACATCTGCCGGATAGCGAGAAAGAGTTAGCTCAGGCAAAAAGATAATTTGCGCCCCATTTGCCTTCGCCTCTTTTACCGCTCGCTCAATTTGCGCTGCGTGCTCTGCGGCATTTTCTTTCCAAGCAAACTGCAATGCCGCAACGGTAAACACCGCCCTCTCAGGTTCACGAATTCGTGAAAGGGACTTTGGCGCAGCGGTGAAAGTTATTTTCATTTATCCATCGAATCCAGAATCTCAACCAACAGTTCAAAACTAGTCTGCGGATTGACAATCGCAAACCGGGTGTGTGGTTTTCCTCGCAGGGAGGAGGGCAGTACAAACGCCAATTGGTCACTCAGTAGACGCTCCGACCAACTCTCATAGTCTCTTAGCTCCCAGCCGATTTTTTCAAAAACTACTACTGAGAGCTGAGGTTTTCGAACCAGCCTCAAGTCGGGCCGACTCTCAATTTCTTGAGCAATCTCATGGGCAAGTTCGACATTTTGACGAAGCGCTGATCGGTATTTGCCGGCTCCATGGGTTGCTAGCGAGAACCAAAGCGGTAAGCCACGAGGTCTTCTGGAGAGATTAAATGCATAGTCAGACGGGTTCCATTCAATTGATTTGTTGATTGGCTCTAGATACTCACCGTGCTGAGAGAAAGTCTGTTTAGCAAGGACTGGATTGCGATAGACCAACGCGCAGGCATCGAATGGCGCAAACAGCCATTTGTGTGGATCAACAATAAAAGAGTCAGCTTGCTCAATGCCATTGAACTTTTCACGAAGCTCTGGAATTAGGGCACCCGCTAGACCATATGCACCATCGACATGGAACCAAATGTTCAACTCCTTGGCTAATTTTGCCAAGCCAGCCAGGTCATCAATAATGCCAAAATTTGTTGTCCCTGCCGTTCCAACAATCGCCATCGGTGAAAGACCTTGTTTCGCTGCATCACTAACGGCTCTTTGGGCTGATTCATAACCTATAAATCCTGCCTCGCCGCTTGCAGCCTTAGTTGTTTGCACGCCCAGTACCATCGCGACCGACTGAATTGAAGAGTGAGCCTCTTCACTGCAGATAATGGTCCAAGATTTTTGGCCCTGACGTTTGGTGACTTCTTCTCTTGCAACAGCCAGCGCAGAGAGATTTCCTAGCGTTCCACCCTGCACAAAAACTCCGCCGGCGCTTGGTGGTAAGCCAAATTCTTTTGCCAAAAAGGACAGCACCTGATTTTCGGCGTAGACGGCACCTGAACCTTCTAGCCAAGATCCGCCGTAAATCGAACTGGCGGAGACCACCAGATCAAATAGGCTCGCTGCTTCTGTGGGAGCAGCTGGAATAAAAGATAAAAAGCCAGGGTGGTCTGTCGAGATGGTTGCTGGTGCCAGCTTTTCAGCGAAAAGTTTCAGCGCATTCTCGCCACCCATCCCTTGTTCTGTAATAGTTTGACCGACTTGCGATAGCAGCTGGTCAGGTGTTGCTGGCCCATCTAGTGGCGGGGGATTGTAATCAAATCGCTGGGAGGCGTAATCAAAAATAGCCTTGCGCAGTTTGTCAGCAGACTGAGGGTTGTGCATCTCAGAGGTCAACTCGCGGCTCCTTCGCTCCGCCGACCACTCTAGCTAATTGGGCCCTTGTGAAAATGGTCGAAGACTAAGTTGGTTCTGGTGTTAGCCACAAACGGATTATTGCTCAATTGTTCTAGGACGAATTCACGAACCTCGTCCGAATCCTTGACCGCAACGTGAACCATGAAGTCTTCTTGGCCACCTAAGAAAAACACCTGCACGACTTGTGGATGATTCTGCATAGTCTTCATGAAGTCAGCCAGGTTGGCCCTTGCTCCAGCGCGCAGAGTAACCGAGATCAATGCCTGCAACTCGAGCCCAATGGCGCTGGGGGAGATATCTGCGCTAAAAGACTGAATGACACCCTGCTCCATCAGTCTTCGCAGGCGCACTAACGTCGTAGAGGGAGCAAGATCAAGCGATGCCGCCAGGTCTGCGTTTGAGATACGACCGTTGCTGGACAGGATTTGCAGCATCTGACGATCCTGTTGATCGAGCTCAACGGGTTGAATTTTCTTCGATGTGGGCACCAAGAAGTCCAATCTTTTCGAATTACTTACGGACAAAACGCTAGTAGTCAAAATAATCTTCGTCAATTAGTGATTTTCTCCGCAGATAGCGACAGAATCAAGCAAGTTTTGACTAAGGAGATAGCAGTGCTGGTCGGAGTCCCAAAAGAAATTAAGAACAACGAAAATCGAGTGGCCATGACCCCGGCTGGGGCTCAGGAGCTAGTCAATCGGGGTCACAAGGTACTAATCGAAACCACTGCCGGCGTTGGATCAGGATTCAGCGATGCCGACTATCAGGCGGCAGGGGCGGAGATCGCCAAGGATGCGGAAACGGTTTGGTCAACTGCCGAAATGATCGTCAAAGTAAAAGAGCCAATCGCAGCTGAGTATCAAAGAATGCGCAAAGGTCAAACACTCTTTACCTATCTTCACCTTGCCGCATCTAAGGACTGCACAGACGCCATCTTGAAATCTGGCACTACTGCCATTGCATATGAAACTGTTCAGCTGCCCAATCGGATGCTTCCGCTTTTGCAGCCGATGAGCGAAGTTGCCGGAAGACTAAGTGCTCAAATTGGAGCAAACCAATTAATGAAAACTATGGGTGGCAGAGGACTTCTTATGGGAGGAGTGCCAGGCACGCCAAGAGCCAAAGTAGTAGTGATCGGTGGAGGGGTGGCAGGCACCGAGGCAGCGCGCGTTTCGCACGGTATGGGTGCGGATGTAGTTGTAATTGATTTATCACTGCCAAGGCTTCGCGAAATTGAAAACATGCTGCCGGGTGTTCAGACTCGGGTCTCCACCTCCTATGAGATTTCCAATCAGCTCAAAGACGCAGACTTAGTGATTGGTTCTGTTTTGATTCCAGGTGAAAAAGCACCCAAACTAGTCACTGATCAAATGGTCAAGACCATGAAAGCCGGCTCGGTCTTGGTTGACATAGCAATTGACCAGGGAGGTTGCTTCGAGGGTTCGCGTCCAACCACGCATGATGATCCAACTTTTTTAGTTCATCAGAGTATTTACTACTGCGTTGCAAACATGCCAGGAGCGGTACCAGCAACTTCTACAGTTGCTCTGACCAACGCAACTCTTCCCTACGTTCTTGCAATTGCAAGCAAAGGTTGGAAAAAAGCCTTGCAGGATGACACAGCGCTGGCACTGGGACTAAATGCTCACGAGGGAGTTGTAACGCATCCGGCCGTTCAGCATGCTTTTCCCGAGCTTGCCTATAAACCAGTCGGTGAAGTTATTTCCGTTTCCTAAATAGCCAAACCAAACTGGCTACCACTACCACTGCAACCAGCAGCCAAAGTGCAACGGCTCTCTCCTGGGCGATTGCCTCGCAGGAGGTCCAACCTGCTTGTTCATTACCGGGGGTGCATGTGGTTGGGTCAAAGAAACCTATCCACCAGGCCAAAACTCCAACTGCAGCGATGGTGCCAAGCATCGCTAGAGAGTTGTTGCGCATTTAGTTGCCAGACTCCTTGGCAATTTCGGCTCGAACCTGATCCATGTCTAGCTCTTTGACTTTGCGAATTAGCTCATCTAAGGCGGGTCCGGGCAGGGCACCGGGCTGGTTGAAAAGCAAAATTCCGTCGCGAAAGATCATCAGAGTTGGGATAGAGGTAATGCCCGCCATGCCGGCAAGTTCCTGTTGCGCTTCAGTATCAACTTTGCCAAAGGTAATGCCTGGGTTCTCATCGGAGGCTTTTTCAAAAATTGGGCCAAACATTCGACAGGGCCCGCACCACTCTGCCCAGAAATCAACAAACGTGATGCCCTCTTTGGCAATCGTGTTCTCAAAAGTCTCTAGCGTCAGCTCAACCGTTGCCATTTACTCGACCACCTTTTCATTTTTCGATTCTCTTGCTGTTTGAGCCAGCAAGATACCTGCAATGACCACGATACTGCCAAGGAACTGAGTGAGTGAAATCTGCTCACCGAGCCACAGCAGTGCGAATAGTGCAGCCAAGATTGTTTCCGCCGTTGCCACAACCCCTACGAGAGTTGCCGATAAATTTCTGAGCGCCAGGTAGGTAAGAGCCATCGGCAAGAAACTTCCGAAGATACCCATGAAAGTCAACGCCATCCAAAGCGGTAGATCAACGGCCGAAAGATTTCCCTCGAGATTTATGGACGACCCCAATAGAGAAAAGTCAAGCTCTCCAATGTTTGCAAGGGGCAAAAAGAACAAGGTTGCGATGCTCATGCCATAGGCCAGGGTGACGTTGGTGGGAAGGGTTCTTTGAATTCGCTCACCGGTAATCAAGTGGACTGTCAGCGCACCTGCTGCTAAAAACGCATAGAAGACTCCGAGAGCATTTAATTCGCTGTCCCATATCTGGGCCACTACCGCTAAACCACCCAACACGAGAGCGGCCCCAAGCCAGATTTGCTTCTTGACTTTCTCTCTAAAAATAAGCAGTGCAATTATTGGTACCCACAAGACAGCCGTGTATTCAAGCAAGAGTGCTATACCGATTGGCAGATAAAAGACCGCCTGCGAGTAGCTCCACTGCAACAGGCCCACGCCGATTACTCCCAGCAGTAGCAGTCTTGGAATCATTCGAATTGGAACTTTCAAGGCTTTTGGGCTTGTGAGCAGCACCCAGCTAAGTGCGATGCCGCCAGTAAACAAAGATCTAATGAATACAACCTGCTCAGCAGAGATACCGGAGCCAATAACCACCTTGGTGGTTGACGCGTTGAGGCCGAACAATATGGCTGCGGAAAGGGCAAACAGAACACCCAGGGCGGGGTTTTTATGACTCAATTAGGCTTTGCCATACCTTCCGGTTTTGCGGAACAAACCGCATGAATAGAAAGTTTAGATTGCCATGGAGAAATTTGTACTCGGCGGCGGCTGTTTTTGGTGCCTCGACTCTGCCTACAGCCAATTTGCGGGCATTAGCGACATCACCTGCGGCTATACCGGAGGAAGTAAGGCCAATCCAAGCTACGAACAAGTTTGCGAGGGGAACACCGGGCATGCCGAGGTTGTTTCAATTGAATTTGATACATCCGTTATCAGCTCAGAGCAAATTCTTGACATCTTCTTTACTCTGCATGACCCAACCCAGCTCAACCGACAAGGCAATGATGTTGGGACGCAGTATCGCTCAGCCATGTTTTATTCAGATGCACAGCAAAAACAACTGTTTGAAAACTCAATTGAGCGAGCCAAGGCCATTTGGGGCGATGGCATAGTGACCGAAGTTACAGAACTGGGTCCGTTCTATCGAGCCGAGGAATATCACCAGGACTTTTTTGCCAAGAACCCAAATCAAGGCTACTGCGTGGCAGTGGTGGCGCCAAAGGTTGCCAAGGTAAGAACTAAGTTTTCCCACCTCTTGAAATAGTTATCCACAGATTTAACTGACCCCCTGTTGCGGATTTGGCATTAAGCGCAAACTATGCCAAACAACAGGAAGGGATCTCATGACAGAGCAGGTGAGTGTTCGCGGGCTAATCGCTACCACCCCGCGACAGGTAGTAACAGAAAACGGGCTGACCGTAATCAGTTTTCGACTGGCAAGTAGTTATCGCAAGTTTGACCAGGAGAGTAAGACTTGGATCACGGGAGAAACCAACTGGTTTACCATTTCAGCTTTTCGCAAACTAGCCAGCAATGCCGGAGCCTCACTGGCCAAAGGCGATCGCGTAATCGTGCAAGGAAGACTTCGCATCCGCGACTGGGATAACGGCGAGCGCAGCGGCACCAGCGTCGAGATTGATGCCGATGCCATCGGCCATGACTTGACTTTTGGCACATCCAGTTTTGAGCGAACCGCTATCGCGGAAGAGGAATCGGAGGCAGAATTTCAACCCGCCTAGCCTCCGACGGGATCAAGCGGCCCCCTAACCAGTGATCCCGTGGGCTCTCTTCGCCTTCTGCACTTAGTAACTCCATTACACCGCAGGGGATAAACTATCCCTCAGCAGTTGGCGAAGAGAGCTTCTTCCATATCTCAGGAATCGATTACAAGTGGCTGAA
>JACCEA010230006.1_pt1 | contig 27459 bp, 42 predicted proteins | sample 7449851 | NCBI WGS metagenome assembly JACCEA01 (sample SAMN15323453, study PRJNA562643) | freshwater metagenome | isolation source: river surface water | place: USA:Blue River Watershed | collected 2017-08-18
ATGAAAGAAAAATATTTAAAAGAAGTAGGAAGATAATATGACATTTTGGGATTCAATAGATTATAAAAAAGCAAGGAAGGTTTTAGTTATTCCAAATATTACCAATTCTGGAAATATTGAGAAAGATTCGTTTGTGGATGTAATCTATAATCACATAAAGGCATTAGAAGAATATGGTGAGTTTTATTGGAATATTATATTACCACAGGCAGTTAAGAAGTTAAATTTAATTAATGTAAAACAACACATATTACCATTTTCAGGAGATATGATTAAAATGAGAACATACCCACCTGATATGAATAGATTGTTAGAAACATTAGAATATGATGTAATTTATTCTCATTTACCCGATTGGCCACAAGTTGGTAGGTATAAAAATAATTTTGAAACAAAGATTATTGGATATTGTCATTGGTGGGAAATGAAAAGCTGTAATTCTGAAGATAGGAAAAATAAGTGGAGATGGATGCCAATAGAACTATTGGGGGTATCACAAATGGATACTTGTTTTCTAAATACACAGGAACAAAAAGATAGAGTTTTAGAAGAAGCAAAATTGTGGTTTAATGATTTGTTTATTCAAAAATTAAATAGTATATTAGTAGTTTGGAATTTGGGTATAGATAATACTAAAATTATAGAAGAACCAAAAGAAAAACAAAAAGTTATTGTATTCAATCATCGAGCGGCTGCATATAAAGGATATCCATCTTTTATTAAATTGATGGAGGAGTATAGAGAACGCAGACAAGATTTTAAAGTATGGGTGCCACAATTAGATGGTAAGCCAGAATTTAGTTGGGTTGATAATACCAAAGTAGCTAAACATGATTACTATAAACGATTGCAAGAATGTATGGTAGGCATTCAGATGAGGCAAACGAACTATGGATGGAGTGTAGCGGCAACCGATTGTATGATGAATGGAACTCCTATGATATTTCAGGAATCAGATTGTTATAAAGAGATAGACCCAAATGGTTTATTCTTTAAATATAAGAAGGATTTGTTTGATATGTTAGATAAAATATTGGATGATAATAATCATAGATTAGAAATCTCCAATAAAGCAATTGAAAGAGCAAAAGAACTATCGCTAAACGATAGTAAAATGATTAAAGTATTAAACGAAAAATTAATAGGTTAATGTATCAAAACATTTATTACGAAAGACAGAAAAACTTAATACATCTTTGGGATGATAAGAGTGGATATCAAACATTTCCATATCGAAAGTATGCGTATAAAAAAGACCCATATGGCGAGTATCGCTCTATGTATGGTGATAAGTTAACTAAAATTGGTAAGTGGGAAAAGGATGAGGCGGAAGATTTATTTGAATCGGATGTACCTGAAACAACGAGAGTATTAGTAGATATATACGATAACGATTTACCATCAAATGGTCATAGAGTTTTAACATTCGATATTGAGGTAGAAATGATATCAGGTCTACCAAATACAAAAGAAGCAAAGAACGAAATAACCGCAATTGCTGCACACGATGGAGCAACTAAATTATATGATGTATTTGTATTGGATAAAGAACGTAAAGTTAAGAACAATTCAAATAACTTCAATAAGGATGGTAGAGAGGTTAATGTTCATATTTTCGATAATGAGAGAAACCTATTATATGCTTTCCTTAATTACTATGAGGAAATTAACCCAACTATTTTAACAGGTTGGAACATCGATTTCTTCGATATACCTTACTTATTCAATCGTATTAAAAATGTATGTGGTGAGGGTAATGCCAAAAGATTATCACCAATAGGTGAATGTTTTTGGTCACCATATAGAGAGAAGTGGAGTTTTGGTGGCGTATCTATTTTGGATTACATTAATCTATATAAAACTTACACATATACATTAGAAGCATCTTATACTTTAAATTACATCGCCACTAAAGAATTGGGTAGAGGTAAGGTTGAGTATGAAGGAAGTTTGGATGACCTTTTCGAAAATGATTTGGAGAAATTTATTGAGTACAACATTGTCGATGTGGACTTAGTTGTAGCAATGGATGAGAAACTTCAGTTCATTGAATTATGTAGAGCGGTTTGCCACGCGGGATTTGTACCATATGAGGATTATATATTTTCATCAAAGTGGTTAGAGGGGGCATGTTTGGGATATCTGAAAAAGAAAGGATTAGTAGCAACTAATAAACCAAAGGATAGAAAAGAAAGGATGCAGGCACTCCGTGATAACAACGAAGAGAAGTTTATTGGAGCTTATGTGAAAGAACCTATTGTTGGTAAGTACGATTGGATTTACGATTTGGACTTAACATCTCTATATCCATCAATCATTATGACTCTAAACATTTCGCCGGAAACTAAAGTAGGTAAGATTCAGAATTGGGATGCGGAGGAAAATATTAGAGGAATTGAAAAAATATACAAGTTAGTAGGTAAGGATGGTGATACTTACGAATATACTACACAGGAATTAAAAGAAGTAATTAAAGATAGCAATTTAGGTGTTGCGGCGAATGGGGTTCTATATACACAAGATAAGCCAGGTCTAATCGCTGATATCCTAAATGATTGGTTTCAAAAACGTGTTGAATTTAGGAAATTAGAAAAAAAATATGGAGAAGCAAAAGATACAGAAAAATATGAATTCTATGCAAAAAGACAATTGGTTCAGAAGATTCTTCTTAACTCTATGTATGGTGTTCTTGGTTTGCCTGCCTTTCGGTTTTATGATATTGATAATGCAGAGGCGGTTACAATCACCGGACAGACTGTTATCAAAAAAACAGCAGAAATGGCAAACATCAAATACTGGAAAGAACTCGGAACAAGAGACGACTACAATGTTTATATAGATACCGATTCTATCTATATGATGGCAGAACCATTGGTGAAACATCGTTATCCAAACTACAAAGAGTTTGACCAAAACCGAATGGCTGAAGAGGTAAATACGATTGCCGAAGAAACTCAAACATTCTTAAATTCGTTCTATGATATGTTGGCAGAAAGATTCTTCTTTATACCAAAAGATAAACATAGATTTGAAATTAAGAAAGAGTATATCAGTAAGGCAGGATTTTGGGTAGCAAAGAAACGATACGCACAATGGATGATTTTGAAAAATGGTATCCCTTGCGATAAATTGGATGTAAAGGGGTTAGATGTGGTTCGTTCATCGTTCCCGAAAGCATTTCAGGACTTTATGGCTAAGATGTTAAAAGATATCTTAATGGGTAAAGATAACGCATATATGGATGAATCTCTTTTGGAGTTCAAAAAGAATATGAGTAATTTACCCGTAAACAAAATAGCAAAGGGTGGGGCAATTAAAGAGTTGAGTAAATATGATGATGGTAGTTGGAGAAAAGATAGTGGATTATCAATTGCTAACTTTGAGAAAGGAACGCCAGCGCACGTAAAAGCTGGTATTACCTACAACCGATTATTAAAATTCTTCAATTGTCCATATAAACACGAACCAATTAGAGATGGTGATAAAGTTAAATGGGTATATCTTAAAAATAATCCATTGGGATTAGATACAGTTGCTTTTAAAGATTATAATGACCCGAATGAAATTATGAATTTCGTAGAGCAATATGTGGATAGAGATATGATTTATAAAGCAGAATTGGAAAACAAAGTTGATGATTTCTATAAAGCCCTAAAATGGGAGAAAGCATCGACAGAAGCTCAAACCGCTAAAAAGTTTTTCTCCTTTTAATTTGGAACATTCAAAATATTTTCTTATATTTACAAAAATAAAATTTAAAAATTAGATTATGAACAAAAACAATTTACAACGATTCATTCAAAAGTATTCACTAGGTGGAGTTATTGAATCAGTAGCATGGAACGCAGAAGGAAACAAATTATCTGTACGTTTCATTTCAGATGACAAGACAATGCTTGGTGAAGTGGATTTTAATGGCTTTACATCAAAACCATTCAATGTTGGTATTTACACTACATCATTGTTAAAAAATTTATTAGGTATTTTGGATAATGATTTATCCTTAAATGTAGATATGGTTGGCGATAAAGCAACTGTATTAAAATTAGTTTCAGATGAAACCGAAACTTCATATCAATTAGCTGATTTAGGTGTAATCCCTGCAGTGCCTGATTTGAAGCAGTTGCCAGAATTCGGTATCTCAATCGAAATGGCATCAACTATGATTGATAAGTTTATCAAAGCAAAAGGTGCATTGAGTGATATCGATACATTCACTGTATTTACCGAAGGTGGTGATTTGAAAATGGCTATTGGTTATTCAACTATTTCTACCAATAGAGTAACGTTCACTTGTGAAAAAGGTTACGCTGGCGAAGTTAAACCAATCTCATTCTCTGCTAAGTATTTGAAAGAAATCTTAACGGCTAACAAAGAAGCAACTGCAGCTAAACTTAAAGTATCCGCTGATGGGTTGGCACACGTTGAATTTATTATTGATGAGTTCGTTTGTAAATATTATTTAGTAGAAATTCAAAATTAATAAAATGGCAAAGAAGGCAGAATTAGAACAATTGGAATTGTTTCCACAGGAACAAGGTAGCGTAAATCTTCCTCAAAAAGAACAAATATTAGATGCCGAATGGTGTTTTCAGTTTTTTAACAATGAACCAATCGTATTTGCATATTCTGATGAAGGAGAAATTGCAAGTGCATTAACACTAACAGTTCAGCCCGTAGAAGGCGATGGATTGACGTTCCAACAAAATGGGATGATATTTAGAGTATTTCCAAGACCAATTTCAGAAGAAACAAAATTAGAAAGAGCAAAACAAAAAGAAAATGACGTTTGATAATTTAATAGAAAATGTGACCCAATGGGCACACGATAAAGGTATTTTAGTTGCAGATAATGCACCAAAGCAAATGTTAAAAGTGTTAGAAGAAGTAGGTGAAACCGCAGGTGCTTTATTGAAATCTAAAGATGAGGAAATAAAAGATGGTATTGGTGATTCGTTTGTAACTCTGATTATTTTATCAAAGCAATTGGGTTTAGAGCCGGCTGAATGTTTAGAGGCAGCTTGGAATGAAATCAAAGATAGAAAAGGTAAAACCGAAAACGGAGTTTTCATAAAAAATTAATTATGAGTTTTTTCGCAAACGATATAAACAAAAGAGAGCATAGTTTGTGGGTGGAGAAATATCGCCCACAAACGCTTGCTGACTATGTTGGTAATGAAACAATCAAAGAAACTATTCAGCAATATTTAGAGAATAATGATATTCCACATCTATTGTTGTATGGTAAAGCGGGAACAGGTAAAACCACATTAGCAAAGTTAATCGTAAACACAATCAAATGTGACCATATGATTATCAACGCATCGGATGAGAACAATGTGGATACAGTTCGTAACAAAGTAAAGAACTTCGCATCATCGGTAGGATTCGCGGGATTCAAAGTGATTATTTTGGATGAGTTTGATTATATGACTCCAAACGCACAGGCAATTCTTAGAAACTTAATGGAAACATTTAGTAAGCATTGTCGATTCATTTTAACGTGTAACTACATTGAGAAGATTATTGACCCCATTCAAAGCCGTTGTCAATCATTTGCAATTACACCGCCAACCAAAAAGGATGTAGCCGTACAGGTTGCTAAAATTTTGGATGCAGAAAAGATTAAATACGAACCAAAGAATATGGCTGATATTATCAACTCATATTACCCTGATATTCGTAGAATCTTAAATACCTGTCAACTACAATCCGCTAAAGGTGAATTAAAAGTAGACCATGCAATTATGGTGGAATCAAACTTCCAAACCAAATTGATTGATTTACTGAAATCATCCGATGATAAACGTAATCTATTTATGAAAATCAGACAGGCGGTAGCAGATAATCGATTAAACGATTATTCGGAAATGTATTCGATGTTGTATGATAAAGTGGATGAGTACGCAGTTGGAAATACAGCAAACGTAATTCTAACAATCGCAGATGGATTATCTAAGGATGCGTTAGTAGTAGATAAAGAAATAGTGTTTATGAGCACAATTATTCAAATTTTAAATATTATAAAATGATAGACCAATTTCAACAACCACAAATTGATTTAAAAGATACACGAGATATTCCGTGTGAGTGTGGTAATTTACTTTTTATGTTGGGTTATAGATTCCGTAAAGCATCTAAATTATTAACTGGTGGTGATAGAGATACTGTAATGCCATTCGAAGTACCTTTATGTACTAATTGTGGTAAACCAATGGATGAATTTTTACCCGAAGAATTAAGAAGTTCAAAAGAAGAAAAATAATGGCAGCTAAAAAGTTATTTGACCATTTAAATGCAATAACTGCAGAGCAAGACCCAAACTACTTCGATAAACTTTCGGAAGAAGATAAGAAATCGTGGAGTAACTTTATGATTAATCGTTTTCTTTCTATGAAGCCGGAATGGGTTGAGCTTGTTGCATCGTTATTACCATTAACTCAAACCTTAGAACCAAAGGATATGTACAAATTGTATATTAATGTTCTTCCAAAAGGAAAGCAGTATCTAAAATATACAAAGGGGAAATCCGATGAAAAATATGAAGAATTTTTAGTTGAGTTAATCAAAAAAGAGTTTACAGTGCCAGAATCACAGGCAGTAGAATACATTGATATTTTATACTCTACTAGAGAAGGTAGAGAGAATATTAAATACATTTGTGAAAAGTACGGAATAGAGAAAAAACAAATTACGAAACTGAAATTAAAGATATAAATCTTTGGTTTATTTAAATAAATTTCGTATATTTGTTATATGGCTAGAGTATCATTTTCACAATATAGTATGTGGAGCAGTTGCCCACAACAATATAAACTAAGTTACATAGATGGATTATCACAATCCACATCCAATATACATTCAGTATTTGGTTCAGCAATGCACGAAACATTGCAAGAGTATTTAAGTAGATGCCTTCGTATCTCCAAATCACAAGCTGATAAGGGAATGGATACGAAAGCATTTCTTAAAGAAAAGATGAGAGAGATGTATCTCAAAGAATCTAATGAAGGTAAAGACCCAATTTGTACAAAAGAAGAATTAGTAGAATTTTTAGAAGATGGGAATCTTATATTAGATTACTTTCAAAAATCTAAAAACTTTAATAATTTCTTTTCTCTAAAGTACGATGAGTTGGTTGCTATCGAACAACCAATCAATACTAAAATCAGAGAGCACATTAATTTTTTAGGATTTATAGATTTGGTTGTTAGAAGTACTTTCGATGGTAAATATAGAATTATAGATTTCAAAACATCTACATCGGGTTGGAGTAAATACCAAAAGAAAGACCCAACCAAAAACGCACAAATACTTCTTTACAAAAAGTTTTATTCAGAAATGTTAGGAGTTTCTATGGATATGATAGATGTTGAGTTTATCATTCTAAAAAGAAAAGTTTCCGAAAATACTGATTACCATATTCCACGTATTAGTAGACACGTTCCTGCTAATGGTAAACCATCTATTAATAAAGCTTGGAATGAGTTTAATACATTTGTAGATAATGTATTTAACCCAGATGGTACTTATAGAACCGATGTTCAATTTCCTAAGAAACCATCGAAGTTATGTGGTTGGTGTGAATTTTATGGAACACATTGCGATGGAAAATAATTTTTTGTATATATATGTATATACAAATATTATTAACTATGGCAGATTTAAAATTAACTACGGTTAAGGTTATAAAAAAGTTATATGATGAGGATTTTAAAATAACCACAATTCAAGGTGGATTAAATTTTCAAAGACTTGTTAATAGAACTTTAGACCTTTACACAAAAAACGAAGAATTTAGAAAACAATTAAACGAATACACTATATTACAAATTAGTGGTTCACAATTTTAAGAGAACAAAATAAGTTATGGCAAAAAAGAAAATCCTATTACTTTCGGATGACCTTCGTATGACAAGTGGTATAGCCAATGTATCTAAACAATTGGTGTTAGGTACGGTAGATAAATACGATTGGGTTCAATTAGGAGCAGCAATTAAACATCCAGATGCTGGAAAAATATTAGATTTAAATGAAAGCGTTAGGGAGCAAACTGGCGTAGCTGATGCTAATGTAAAAGTATATCCATTCGATGGATATGGTAATGCTGATGTAATCAGACAATTATTGATGACAGAAAAGCCAGATGCTATTCTACACTTTACTGACCCAAGATATTGGCTATGGCTGTACGATATTGAGCATGAAATCCGCCAATCAGTTCCACTATTCTTTTATCACATTTGGGATGATTTGCCAGACCCAAAGTACAATAGAGATTATTATGAAAGTTGTGATTGGATTGGTTGTATCTCAAAGCAAACCTATGGTATTACCCGTAGAGTTTGGGGTTGGGATAAAGAAAAACATTGGAAGAAGCCAGAAGATTGGCAAGTAAGTTATGTACCACATGGCATCAATTCCGAATTGTATAAGCCAGTAGATGTTCCTACTGATTTCAAACAAAGAATATTTGGTGATAAAGAATATGAATTTATTCTATATTGGAATAATAGAAATATTCGCAGAAAACAACCTATGGATGCTATGTTGGCATTCGATGAGTTTAGAAAAAATTTATCAGAAGATAAATGGGATAAGGTATGTATGTTAATGCACACCGAACCCGTACAAGAACATGGTACTGATTTACCTACATTCATAGAACATTGTATGCCGGATTCAAAGGTTATATTTGTTCCCGATAAATTTACTGAAGCAGAACTCAACTATCTTTATAATTTGGCAGATGTAACAATCAACGTAGCATCTAATGAAGGATTTGGATTAGCAACTGCAGAATCGGTAATGGCTGGAACTCCTATCATTGTAACGGTTACAGGTGGATTACAAGACCAATGTGGATTCAGAGAAAAAGGTAATGGTAAACTACTAACTGCAGAAGATTATGTAGAGATTGGTTCATTACATGACCGTTACAAAAAGAACACACACGTTTGGGGAGATTGGGTAAGACCAATTTGGCCAGTTCGTTCAACAACGGGTTCAGTTCCTACTCCATATATTTTTGATGATAGGATTGATTTTCAGGATGTAGCTCCATTAATTATGGAATTCTATCAAATGGGTAGAGAAGAAAGAAAAGCAGCGGGATTAAAAGGTAGAAAGCACTTTTTAGGAGAAGGCAAATTAAGTTTAGAAGCAATGTGTGATGCATTAGTAGAAGGTATGGAAGGCGCATTTGCAAATTGGAAACCAAAACAAAAATTTAAGTTAATAGAGTTATAATATGAAACCAACATTAGTATTTCAAGCACCAATTGCAACGAGAAGTGGATATGGTGACCACGCTAGAGATTTGTTGCATTCACTATATAAATTAGATAAATTTGATATCAAAGTAATCAGTACTCGTTGGGGAAATACTCCAATGGATGCACTTAATTACGATAAACCATTTCACAAATGGATTATAGATAACATTATACCAACACTGCAGCAAAAGCCAGATATATACATACAGGTTACTGTTCCAAACGAATTTCAACCATTAGGTTTTTACAATATAGGAATCACCGCAGCAATTGAAACTACACATTGTGCATTAGATTGGATACATGGATGTAATCGAATGGATTTAATCATAGTTCCATCGGAGCATTCTAAAAAAAGTTTAGTAGATACTGTGTATAATGAGCAAGATAAAAGAACAGGACAATTGATAGCTCAACATAAGATTCAAAAACCTGTTGAGGTTCTTTTTGAAGGTTTTGATGAAGCAGATTTCGGAACTGAAATTGTTGCTAATATTTCCGAATTAGATGAAGTAAAAGAAGATTTTGCATTCTTATTCGTAGGACATTGGTTGAGGGGTGATTTAGGAGAAGATAGAAAAAATGTTGGAATGATGATTAAAACATTCGCAATGGCTTTTAAAAATGAAAAAGTAAAGCCTGCATTGATTCTAAAAACATCATCAGCTGGATTTAGTGTAATGGATAGAGAAGCTACTATCAAAAAAATAAAACAAGCATTGGGTAAAGATTATGGACAAGTTCCAATTTATCTATTGCATGGCGACTTAACACCTGCACAAATGAATGGATTATACGAACATCCAAAAGTAAAAGCAATGTTAAACTTTACTAAAGGTGAAGGATTTGGTAGACCATTATTAGAATTTAGTTTAACAGGTAAACCTGTAATTGTTTCAAATTGGAGTGGACATTTGGATTTCTTAAAGAGTGGTGCGGTATTATTAGAAGGTGAATTAAAACCCGTACACGAATCTGCCGCTGACCAATTCTTATTAAAAGAATCACAATGGTTTAATGTTAATGTTTCAAAAGCATTACCTGTAATCAAGGATGTTTATAAGAATTATGATAAATACAAAGTAGCATCATTCCAATTAGGAAAGCAAAACAAACAAAATTTCAGTTTAGAAAAAATGACTAAATTGTTCGATGGTATTTTGAATGGTTATGGTATTTATACTAAAATACAACCAAAATTCCAACAACTACAATTACCTAAATTAAAACCTTTGAATAAGTAATGAGTAATTACAACCCCATATATCGTAAATTTATAGATAGTAGAAATTTCATATCGCCATTAAAAATGGTAAGAGCTAAATTTTATCTGATAAAAGAATATGAATATGTGGATGGTACAAAAGGTAGATTTACAGAAACAACTGCACCAATTATTTATACATTATTTGTATCGAAATCCAAAGATATAGTGCATGCTGTAAAAGTATCAAATATAAGTCCACAATTAATTAAAAAATTTTTTGGTAAGTTTGTAAATGAAGATGAAGAAAAATTACAAATGAAAGGAGGGGCTAAAAAGTTTTATTCATCCGTAGTTTCCAAAGTACCTATAATAACAAACGAAGCTTATAGAACTTATAAAATAAGTGGCTTTGGAAAGGTTATAGAATTGAATATGGATGTAAATGAATTGACTCCTAAAAATGTAAACGTAATTGGTATAGATAAAGCATCACAAAAAGGAAACGTATAGTAGGTTATGATAAAGTTTTTTGGTTGTAGTTTTACACAAGGTGGCGGATTAGATAATATTGATTATTATAATTACATAGAAAATACTGAAGTTCCTTTGACGTATTGGCCAAAAAATTCCACACCGGAACAAAGAAGAGATATTATTAATTTTTTGAACTCATACAGAGAGTACAATAGATTCACATCCATATTAGAACGTTCTTTAAATATTCCAATAATTAATTTAGCCAAATCACAATCATCAAACGATTGTATATTAGAAACTTTATTTAAAGAAATTGATAATAATTCTAAGGAAATTTATTTTGTAATATTATCACTATCACATCGTAGATATTGGTATTATGAAGTTGATAATAAAAAACACAATTTAAATATGCCAGAATTTTCAGCACAACCATTTGAAAATAAAGAATCTTATAGACCATTATATAATCTATTTGAAAATTATTTGAAATACATATATAATTTTAATGATGAATTAAAACAATTAATTAGAAACATAAAGTTATTTGATTCTTTTGCTAAATCTAAAGGTTCAAAAATAATTTGGTCAGCTTGGGAAATGGGTGATTACCAAAGAAAATTAGAAGATATAAATTCAGTTGCAGAAAATTGTCTATTGTTCGATGGTTTATCTCTAAAGCATTTTTGTATAAAAGAAAAATTGCAAATACATGAAGAAACAAATGGTGTAATAGATGATAATCATATAAGTAAATATGGTAACATAGTTGTAGCAAAAAAGATAGAAGAATATATAATTAAAAATAAATTAGTATGACCTCAAAAGAATATGTTATTTGGCTTAAAGGTTTTGTAGAAGCTTGCCACGAATACGCACCCACACCAAAGCAATGGGATGCATTGAAAGATAAATTAGCAGAAGTAAATGATACGATTGGTACACCAATTGGACCAGGCATAGGAGTTCCAAACATACAACAATTTCCAACTTGGCAACACCCACATCATGTAGACCCGTATAATCCATATAAAATAACGGCTCAACCAGGTACAACACTAACAGTATCATCTGGTAGTGGTGGAACTATTATAGCTACGCCTGGATATGGTTCTATTACATACGCTAATCCACCATTTGGATTTGGAAGTACATCAACTACCTATGGATATCCAAGTGGTAGTGCTTGGAGTTATACAAATAATAAACCACACAACGAAGATTAATGAAAACGGCATTAGTTACAGGCGGAGCAGGTTTTGTTGGTAACGCACTTTCATCAGAGTTACTTAAAAGAGGATATGATGTAGATGTTATTGATAACTTATCTATTGGAAAGGAAGCTAAGATTCATCCATTTGTAAATTTTATTGGTGGTGATGTTAGAGCTATGGATAATGTTAAAAATAAATCATATGATTATATTTTCCATTTGGCAGCATTGAGTAGAATTCAACCATCATTTAAAAACCCAACTTTAACTTTTAGTTGTAATGTAGATGGTACAAAGCAAGTTACCGAATACACATATCACAATAAATCTAAATTAATTTATGCTGGTTCATCATCCAGACATCATAATCCAATGTTATCACCATATGCTATGAGTAAACATATGGGGGAAGAATGGATAAAGATGTTTAAGGGGGTATATGAGTTGAATGCGGAGATAGTAAGATTCTATAATGTATATGGACCTGGTGAGTTAGTAGATTCACATATGGCAGCTGTAATTGGTTTATGGAGAGCAGCAATTAAAAAAGGAGAACCAATCAAAATACATGGTGATGGTGAGCAACGTAGAGATTTTACACACATCGATGATATAGTTGATGGATTGATTAGGATTGCAGAAAGTGATGAGAAGCACGAAGATGCTTGGGAATTAGGAACAGGCAAAAACTATTCTTTAAATGAAGTCGCTAATATGTTTGGTGATATCAAAAAAGAATATGTAGATGATGTGAGAGGTAATTATAGAGAAACATTAAGAATTAATAACGATGCCATTGAAAGATTAGGATGGCAACCAACTGATAAATTAAAAAGTTATATAGATGAAATTAAGTTACGCAATAACGGCTTGTAATGAAGTCGAAGAAACAATTCGTTTAGTAAATCAATTACTAAATTATAAAGAAGAAAATTCAGAAATCGTAGTCCTATTAGATACTCCTAAAGCACCTACTGAATTAGTAGAGTATTTAGAGTTACAAGCAAACGCAGACCACATCACATTGATTGAATCCGAATTTGATAACGATTTTGCACAATGGAAAAATTTATTAAACTCACAATGTAAGGGTGAGTGGATATTTCAATTAGATGCGGATGAATATCTTACGCCGGATTTAATTGTAAATATGGAAATGTTATTAGATTCAAATACAGATAAAGATTTAATAGTAGTTCCTCGAATAAATACAGTAGAAGGATTGACTGATACACACATTCAAAAATGGGGATGGAATGTAAATGAAAAAGGTTGGGTTAACTTTCCTGATGTTCAGACCCGTATCTATAAAAATAAAAAAACTATTGGGTGGGTTGGTAAAGTGCACGAAAGAATAGGTGGTTTTGAAAACTATACTGCATTTCCTACAGATGAAATTTATTGTATTAAGCATCCAAAAACAATAGAAAGACAAGAAAAACAAAATAACTATTACGATACGTTATAATGGTTCACATATATTATCACATATATGCAATAGATGGGGTTGAATCCATAATAGATGAGCAGTACAATCTAATAAAAAAACATTTTGAATTTCCTTATAATTTAAATGTAGGAATTTCTATTGGTGAAGATAACTATTCTATATCTCATTTATTTGAAAAATTTAGTAATATAAGAGATGTCCGTGTACGAGGAAATGAATTTGTTACATTGGATTTGATAGAAAAAGATAAAGATAAATTTGGAGATTCTGATTATATTTTGTATCTTCACACAAAAGGCGCATCTAAACAATCCAATGAAAATGTTAAAAATTGGAGATACCTGATGAATTACTTTAATATAGAAAGGGTAATAGATGTATTTAAAATATTTGAAAAAACTGATTTTAATACATATGGTGTTTTATTAGGTAGAGCTGGAAAATGGAGAATATATTCAGGCAACTTTTGGTGGATGAAATCTGAATATGCTAAAACAATAAAAATAGAAAAAAATAAAGATAATCGATTTAATGCAGAAGTTGAGTATATACAAAATGGAATCGATTGGAAACCATATTCACCATATAATAGAGAAGGTGAGAACCATTATCTAACCCAATTTAAAAGAGAAGAATATGCAAAATAAGATAACATTTATATACGATTACAAAGATGGTGAGATATGGTCAACCCCAATGGCTTTGGTAAATGAATTCAAAGAAAGAAATTGGCAAGTTAATATAATCAAAACAAATGATACGGATTTAAAGAATTGGGTAGATTCCAAACCAGAAACAGACATAGTGTTGTTTATGGATTGGGGTAGATTTGATTCGCAATATCTTAATAAGGATTTAGTTCCGGCATTTTGGATACAAGAAAGTGGAGATGACCCACAAAACTTTGAAAGAAACTCTCCAAAAGCAGATAGATTCCATTACACAATCACACCCGATAAAAGATGCGCGGATGAGTATATTAAAAAAGGTATAAATGCGGAATGGATAAATCACTTTGCTGATACCAAAGTTCAATTTCCTATGAATTTAGAACCTAAGTATGTTGCAGTTACTACAAGAGGATTTGGTAATTCCGATTTTTTAGATTATCTTACAAATTGGGCAGAGGGAGCAGTTGGTAATAGAAATGGATTAGGACCAAAGGAACATACAGAATTCCTAAATAGTGGTATGATGGTTATTCAGAATAGTAGATGGAAAGAAATCACTCGTAGAATTTTTGAAGGAATGGCTTGTGGTAAAATGGTACTAACTGATAACTTATCGCCTGAAACCGGATTAAGAGATATGTTTATAGATGGCGAAGATATTGTGTATTATGATGATATGTTTGATTGTATAGAAAAGATGAACTATTACAATGAAAACGAAGAGGAGAGAGAAAGAATCGCACACAATGGTATGATGAAGGTATTACATAATTATACACAAATACAAGTCGTAGATAAATTAATAGCAGCATATGAAAGAAGTAGGAAGTAACACATATGGGCATGATGGTATAAAAATAATACATGGAGGTGAAGGTAAAACTTTAAGAATAGGTAAATTTTGCTCTATCGCAGAAGGTGTAACTGTATTTTTAGGAGCAAACCATAGAGTGGATTGGTTTACAACCTATCCATTTGGGCATATTAGAGAAAACGAATTTCCAAAAGTTAAAAAAAACCACGGACATCCCGCAACAAAAGGTGATGTTACGATTGGAAACGATGTATGGTTGGGAACTAATGCAGTTATAATGAGCGGAGTTAAAATAGGTGATGGGGCAGTTGTTGGGGCATATAGTGTAGTAACAAAAGATGTTCCACCATATACAATAGTAGCAGGAAATCCGGCAAAACAAATTCGTAAAAGATTTAGTGATGAAGTTATTAACAAACTTTTGGAATTAAAGTGGTGGGACAAATCCGAAAATGAAATAAACGAAATTTCATATATACTTTGCTCAAATGATTTAGAAAAATTAAATAATTTATAATGAAAAGAACAGATATTATTAACGCTTTAATATCAAAATACGGATACAAATCGTACTTAGAAGTCGGAACACAAGACCCATCATCTAATTTTGATAAAGTAAATGCGGAATGTAAAGTTTCTATTGACCCATTTCCTAGAGGTGAGGTAACATTCGTTGGAACATCCGATGAATACTTTGATTCAATTTCAGATGATGTAAAGTTCGATATAATTTTTATAGATGGATTGCATCACGATGACCAGGTTTTGAAGGACATTGAAAATTCACTTAATCATTTATCAGATAATGGTACAATAGTTTGTCACGATTGTTTACCATCTACCGAAGATATGCAAGCAAGAGATGACCACGGAAGAGAATGGACAGGAGATGTGTGGAAAGCAATTGCCGAATTAAGAGTTGAAAGAATAGATTTAGATATAAAAGTAGTTAATACTGATTATGGTTGTGCAATTATTCGTAGAGGTACAAATATCCCATATCATCCACTAACTGAAAATTATAAAACATATTCATATTTCAGACTAAATCAATGGACAATGATGAATATTATAACACCACAAAGATTTATAGAATGGATAAATACACAATCGTAATACCAACGCTTTGGAAATCAAACAGAATTAATAAATTATTGTTTGATTTAATAAAATGTGAATATGTTGATGAGATTATACTAATAGATAATGGTGGTAAATTCTTCGAATATTTTGAAGCATTGGATAAAGTAAAATTAGTTCAAACGAATGAAAACATATATGTAAACCCAGCTTGGAATTTAGGAGTTAAACTTGCTAAAAATAATTGTATAGCATTATTAAACGATGATATTAATTTTGATGCAAATATTTTTGGAGTAATTACCGAAGATGTTCTTTCTCAATTCGGAATTGTTGGTATGGGCGAAGGAAACTATAAAGAACCTATCGATGAAGATAGAGGACCATATATTGATGTATGGAGACCTGGCATAAACGATTGGGGTTGGGGATGTTTTATTATGTTATATAAAAAACATTGGATTGATATTCCTGAAAATATTAAAATATGGTATGGAGATAATTTTATTAAAGATATAAACCCCACACCAAAAGGTATTTTAAGAAATTTTAAAGTGGAAACCGAAATGAGTACAACTTCGGATGAAAAACAATGGGATGAAAGAAAGCAAAAAGACCAAGTTAACTTTTTAAAATTATTTGTACATGGATAAATTACCAATTAGTATCGGAATACTTTCGTGGCATAGCGGACAAGTATTAGTAGATACCTTAACAACATATCATAATAATGGATTATTTGATATAGTAAATGATGTAACTATTTTATTTCAAGAATCAACTATGCAAGATATTGAAATAGCTAGACACTTTGGATTAGATTTCATTGCTTTACAATCTAACATTGGAATTGGTAAGGGATTTATAAGACTTACTGAAAATGCACAATCGGATTATGTTTTGGTTTTAGAACATGATTGGAATTTGATTGAAGATAAAGAAACTACATACACCACATTAAAGAGAAGTATATCAGCAATTGAATTGGGGATGGACGTAGTTCGTCTAAGACACAGAAAGAATCCAGGTAACCCACATTTTTCATTTAGACATAAAGGACAGGAATTAACTTATTATGATGATGAGATTGGTGCTCAATCGCCACACTTATTAGATTCACTACATTGGTGTGAACCTGATATTGAGTTTCCAGAGTTTATTAAAAAATCAGAAGATATGTTTTGGACTACTTCTCGATATGGTAATTGGACAAACAATCCATGTCTTTATAAGAAACAATTTTATTTGGATGTTGTTAAACCATTTGCAGGAGAAGGGATTGCATTAGAAGGAAATATAGGTAAATGGTGGGTTCAACAAAATTATAAAGTAGGACATAATGAAGGATTATTTATGCATAACGATTGGCAAAAATACGGAAGATAATGAAAGATTTAGTTATATCAGCAATAGCAAACTATCTGCCAGAAAAGATTAAGATATATGTGGAATCCTTAAATGATAGTGGATTTGAAGGTGATAAAATAATGATATGTTATAACTTACCACAAGAAACTATTGAATATCTTTCCTCAAAAGGTTGGGAATGTTATGGTGCAGAATTGCAAGGACATCCGCATATGAAAAGATTAATTGATATGTGGTGGTTTTTACAAAACGATGAAAGAGAATGGAATCGCATTATAACAACTGATGTCAGAGATATAGTATGGCAAACGAATCCATCTAATTGGTTATCCGATAATTTGAATTCTGAAATTATAGTAGCATCCGAATGTATTAAAAATGAAGATGAGCCTTGGGCACATAAAAATATTCACGAAGGATACGGCCCTATATTTTGGGATTTGATAAAAGAAAACGTAGTAGCAAATGTGGGTGTAATTGCAGGAAAATATCAATCAGTAAAAGATTTATTACAATTAGTATGGTTGGTATCACAAGCTGGAGATACAAGACATTTTACAGACCAAAGTGCATTAAACTTAATAATCAATAATAGTTTATTATCAAACAAAATTGAATTAAATTCCGATTTTGCATTACAAGTAGATACATTAACAAAAGATACTAGATTTGAAAAGAAAACATATTCTATCAAAAATGAAATTGTTATGAATGGAGAAGTACCATATGTATTAGTTCATCAATATGATAGAAATGAAGAATTGAAATATTTAATAGAAAACAAATACAAATGAAAAAAATAGTTATTACATCTTTCGTAATGCCACATGAGTTGGATGATTTGGAAAGAGTATTGGTAGATTTGAATAAGGCATCTAAATTTGTAGATGGAAACAATTATGAATTTTATATTTCATTTTCAGTTTCCGATTACCTATTCGATTGGGAAAATTCAAAAGTAGATAAACAATTCTTTATTGATAGATTTAATTCATTAAAGCCACTAACCGATTGGGCGGGGAAATCAACTTATCAAATTAGAGATGAAATCTTTGGTGCATTCCAAACTAAAAGATATGCACATATGGAATGCAAAGATGCAACTCACTTCATTTGGTTAGATACTGATATTTGTTTTGATGATAAAATTCTTTATTATTTGGAAGCAAGTATTGATAGATTAAAAGAAACTGACCCTATTGTTGATAAATACTTCATAACTCCCGAAATAGTTAAATATTGGGATACTACTTGGGATTGTTTAGTTAATCAAAACTATATGGATAAGCCATTAGATTATTGTAAAACAAATAATCCATTTGCAGAAAGTGGTGAAGTAGGTGATGTTGAATTAGAAACTATGTTTAATAATGTACCTGGTCAACCAAAGACAAAATTTGGAGCAGGTTGGTTCACTCTTTTATCAAAACCTTTATTAGATAGAATACCTTTACCAGAATCAATGGGCGCATACGGACCGGATGATACATTTTTGATGTGGGGTATTGAAAAATTAAACCAAAGCGGTGCAAACATATATCAATTTAAATTAAAAAATTATATTGTTTGTGAGAACTATATTTATAGAAATAGAAAGCATTACGACTCTATCATAAATAGAATTGATAGAAAAGAAGAATTTAAAAAGAAAGCATTTGATAATTTTCAATCCGAATTAGATAAATTAATATGAATATTTTAGAAGCAAAAGAACATCTCCATAAAAATGGATATTGTAGTTTTAATATTGCCGAATTGAGTTCAGAATTATATGATATTGTAAGTAAATACAAATGTAATAAAATAGAATCTCAAAGAGAAAATATGAATTATCTTAGGGCTGATTTTGTCCAATCAGTAGAAGAAGAAGGTATAAATGGAGATTGTAAAACATTCGAAGAAGCTAATAAACTCAAAGATGAAAAAATTTTATCTTTAAAAAAAGATGATATAGTTCAAATATGGTTATATGGATATCCAACACATGGAAGTAATAGTTTGAGAAAACTATTCAAAGAACTTACCAAATATTTTTATGATATAGATGATGATACCGATTTAAACTTAGATATAAGTATTTCTTTATATAATAAGGGATGCTTTTTAAATGACCATATTGATGGTAAAAGCCCTGTTAAAAATTATGCATCTATGTTAGTGTATCTTAATGAAGATTGGAAGGAAGAAGATGGTGGCAATTTAATTTTAAGAGGAGATGATGGTATTGATTATAAAGTAATTCCTGAATTTGGAACTGTGGCTATTATAGACTTACAAAATTTTGATATCTACCATCAGGTTGAGCAAGTAGTAAACGATGTAGAAAGATATACTATAATTTGTTTTCCATTTGATAAAAAAAATTTAGTAAAAAATGACTAAAGAAGAATTAAAAAATAAATTAAAAACAGAAGGATATTGTCATTTCCATATTTCAGATTTTGATGAAAAAATGGAATCGGGTATAAAAAAACATATGATAGGTTCGGATGATTCTGAATACAAAAAAATGATGTCAGGTATTAGGCTTGATATAACCAACAGAGATTTAATGGATGATATTGTGATATCAGATATTTTTAATGGAACGGGAGGGTCAATGCACGATGCTGATACACACGAAGAAGCTGAAAAAATAAAAAACTATATAAGAAATTCGTATTTGAAAGAAGATTTATTTCAGATTTGGTATTGGAATGCAGCTGATAAAAAAATGGATGTACAAAATTATTTTAAACCATATTTTAATAAGATTGCCAGATATTTCTACGATGTAGATGATACACAGCCATTAAAATTCAACTCACAATTTACAATGTATGGTAATGGTTGTTTTTTACAAAGCCATAAAGATGGAAAAGTAGATGGTAGGTTGTGTGTTGTTTTAATTTATTTGAATGAAGAATACGATGAAGAAAATGGTGGAATTCTTATATTAAATAAATCTGAAAAAGTTATACCAAAAATTGGAAATATAGCTATTTTAGATTTAAAAGAATTTGATATAGAACACACTGTTACAGAAGTAATCGGAGACAAAAATAGATATTGTATATTATCATTTATAGGATATCCAAATGAAAAATAAGTTATACATTTATGGGGATTCATTTTCTACAAATTATTCAACAGATGGTTCAAATGTTGAAAAAGAATTCTCTTGGCCCTATTTACTTAGAGATGAATTACAATTAGAAATATTTGACCAAGGACACGCTGGAATATCAAATCAAGGGCTATTACAAATGATTTATAGAAACTTTAATCCAAATGATGCACATACTGTAATTATAGGGTTAACATTTTTTAATAGAACATATGACTTTTATAAAAATGGTGGAGTAGATATATTACATAATACGAAGGAGCAACTATTAGATAAAGGTATATTTGATTATGAGATAGATTTTTATACTAAACGTTTAGAAGATGAAGATGGATATAAAAGATATATTCAGCAATTATTAGAGCAATATTTGTTTATATTCAAAATAATGAAGCAAATGAATATAAATTTTAATTTTTGGTGCTTAGATTCTATACAAGGAGTTCATGCATTTGATACTATGAAAAATCAATATAAAGAGCATTTTATACCAAATCCAAATGGTGGTGATGCGTGGTTTAAACCATATATTGATAAAAAAACAGAATGGTGGCAGAAAAATAGTGATAGACATTTCTCAAAATTTGGACATTCTGAATTTTTTCAATATTTATATTCGTATATACAAAAAGAAAAAATATGAAATTTGAAGTAACGCATCCAAAAATTTGGAAAAAATTGGCAGAAAAAGAATTGCCAATGAAAAATAAAATACAAATTTACGAAAAATTAGGCGGTGCATACAGATTAGGAGAATCGGGTGGTGAGCAAGTATTCAATAAAATGACTGAATTACTTAGACACAAAATAAGCGAAGGACCTGAAACTACTGACCACGAAGTTGGTATGGCTAATGGTCAATTGGATGATATCATAAGAAACGCAACCGAACTTAAAGGTAAAGTTGGTGAACAAGAAACGAATTTACCTGGTTGGATTCAAGACCATATTTCACAAGCACAAAATTTTATTAATCAAGCCAATACCGGCTTTCATAAATTAGACGGAGAATAATGGAAAACATTTATTCAGTTTTAATAACTGCAATCACTGTATTAGGTGGTACTACTGCATTCAGATTTTACGAAAAAAGAGCAATGCGTAAAGAAAGAGATGATGAATTCATCAGACACGATTGCAAAGACCGTATTGCAAAATTAGAAGCATTATTGGCTCAATCATCAAAAGAAAAAGATGAGATGAGAAATATGATTTTAGATTTGACTAAGCAAGTTGCAGCATTGACTGTTAAAGTTGAATATCTAACAAAAGAAAACGAAGACCTTTCTAAAAAAGCTAAACCAAAGAAGGCCACATTAAATGGTTAGAAATAGATTCACAAAAGGTGTGTATAACGGATTTGAAGTTGAGTTTGGAAAAGTATATTCCAACCCAATGCTATCTGCTTTCATACCTATGAACGAAGCTAAGGGGGATAAGAAATTGAGAGTATTTGATTTTGATGATACATTAGTTAAGACTAAATCACATATTTACATTACTCATAAAGATGGAAAAAACTCAAAGTTAACACCTGGAGAATATGCTATATATGAACCAAAAGAAGGAGATAAGTTTGATTTTTCTGATTTTGAAAGTGTTAAAAGACCTCAAGAAATTAAAGGAGTAACTCGTTTACTTAAAAATATTATAAGAGTGGGTGGTTCTGATGTTGTTATATTAACAGCAAGAAGTTCATATAGACCTGTTAAAGATTATTTAAAAGATGTTGGAATAGATAATATATTCGTTGTTGCTTTAGCAGATGCAGACCCACAAAAGAAAGCAGATTGGATTGAAGATAAGATAAAAAGTGGAGTAGATGATGTTTTCTTTATTGATGATTCTCACAAAAATGTAGCAGCTGTAAAAGCGTTGGCTAAAAAGTACCCAAAGATATCACTAAAGGTAAGACACGTTCAACATGAAACACCCGCAGCTCCAAAGCAAGATGATACTAAGAGTAACAAAAAAGAAAAAGACTTTATAAAAGGTAAAAATGATATAAAAGGAAATATGAAACTAAAAAATTTATTACCAAAAATGGATTTAGAAAAGAAAATCAAAAATCCTGAAACGGGTAAAATGATTAAATTAGGCTCAGCATTAAAATACGATAAAGATACAAAAGCATATAAAGCAGCACAATTTGCATTAAAAAAGAAATAGTTATGATTTACCTATTCACAGGTCAGCCGGGAAGTGGAAAAACTACATTGGCTAAAAAGTTACAATATTGGTTACAAACGGATAAAAAAAATTGGCGTAAATCTGTATTTCATATTGATGGCGACCAATTAAGAGAACTATTCCCAAATAAAGATTACTCAAAAGAAGGTAGAGAAAAAAATATTCAAAAAGCATTTGATATCGCAAAATATTTAGATAGTTGTGATACTGATGTTGTAATTAGTTTAGTTTCTCCATATAGAGAAATGCGAGAAAAACTTAAATCTGATTGTAAAGTACAAGAGATATACTGCCACACTAAAAAAATGAGGGGTAGAGAATCATTCTTCGCTTTGGATTATGAACCACCTATTCAGTTTTATGTAGATTTGGATACATCAGCATCTCCCGATGAAACTTTTTCAAAATTAATATCGATAATTGTGTAGAAATATTATTTTTTTATATTTATAGTATATCAAAATAATGTTATGGACATAGAAAATAATGAAGAAGGATTCTTTCCGAATCTAAAGCAAAGTATCACAAAAAGAGGATTAGGGGCAAAACCTATATTAGAATCACAAATCAAAGCAGCTCAGCAAAACTCCAATTCAGCAATGGAAGCGGCTAGAGTGTTGGGGATATCTTATAATACTTACAAAAAATATGCAAAGTTGTATGGCATATTTGAGGATTTAAAAAACCCAACCGGAGTTGGTATAAAAAAGACTTTTGGAGCGAGGAAACAAAAATATCCTGCGGAAGAGTTATTAGAAGGTATGCATAATCATATACCACTTTGGAAATATAAAAACAAAATATTTCAAAGTGGATTGGTTCCTGAAATATGCAGCTGTTGTAGTTATTCTGAAAGAAGGATTACCGACAATAAAGCTCCAATAATTTTAGATTTCTTAGATGGTAACATAGATAATAGACATATAGATAATGTGAGACCACTATGTTACAACTGCTATTTTTTATTAGCAGGAGATAATAGAATCAAAATTAAAAAAATCCCATTAAGATATCATTTAGATGAAGAAGAAAATATACAGGAGTAAAGTTCCATTTAGAATTTCTTTTGGTGGGGGTGGTACTGATATGCCAGAATATACCAAATCACATATTGGTGCAGTAATCAATACAACAATTCGTTTATTCACCCATACATCTTTACAATTAAGAGATGATACCAAAGTTACGTTTAAATGGGTAAATAAGGATGAATTTGAGGAGCATGAATTTAGTGATAACTTAGATTGTTCTTATGGATTAAAGTTGTTTAAAGCAACTCACAATCACATTTGTAAACGATTCAAAATAGAACCAATTGGTTATGATATAGTTACGAATCAGGATGTACCTACCGGAAGTGGTTTAGGGACTTCATCTACTCTTATAGTTTCTCTTATTGGAGTTTATATGGAATTATTCAATTTACCTTTAGGTGAGTATGATATAGCTGAAATGGCAATTCAAATTGAGAGAGTTGAGTTAAAAGAGAATGGTGGTAAGCAAGACCAATATGCAGCAGCATTTGGTGGATTCAATTATATGGAGTTTAGAGGAAATGATGTAATCGTAAACCCAATCAGAATTAGAGATAGAGTGCAAGATGAAATTGAAAACAATATAGTTTTGTATTTTACCAATTTTACCCGTAATAGCTCAGATGTTTTAGAGGAGCAGGTACAAAAAATGGCAGATAATAATACTACATCGTTGCTTTCCTTACATGCGTTGGTAGAGCAGGCTAAGATGATTAAAGATTGCCTTATCAAAGGAAATATAGATGAATTGGGTGAGATATTAGATTACGGATTTCAGCAAAAGAAGTTATTAGCAAAGGGAATCAGTACGCCCGAAATAGAACTATTATATAAAACCGCATTGAAAGCAGGAGCCACCGGTGGTAAGATAAGTGGTGCCGGTGGTGGAGGATTTATGTTTTTCTATTGTCCAAACAATACAAAATATGATGTTATAAAATCATTAGATGAATTGAAAATGGGATACCATCAACCATTTACATGGAATAAATTTGGTATGAGGACTTGGCAAATTGGATAATTTTTCTTATATTTATAAAAGTAAATAAGATAATATGGCATATAGTGAAAAAGTTTTAGACCATTACGCAAATCCTAAAAATGTAGGAACTTTGGACAAATCTAAAATCAATGTAGGAACGGGTTTAGTAGGTGCTCCAGAGTGTGGTGATGTAATGAGATTACAAATTGAGGTGAACGAAGGTATCATAACTGATGCTAAGTTTAAAACCTTTGGGTGTGGTTCGGCAATCGCAGCATCTTCCTTAGCAACTGAATGGTTAAAAGGAAAGAGTTTAGATGAAGCGGTAACAATTGATAATATGGATTTGGTTGAGGAATTAGCTCTACCACCCGTAAAGATACATTGTAGTGTATTAGCAGAAGATGCTATTAAATCCGCTATAAATGATTATAGAGTAAAGAATGGTGAAACTCCAATAGTATTTGAAGAAACTCATGTATAATGCTTACCGTATCAGAATCAGCAGCAAAAAAAGTACAATCACTTATAGAAGAAAGTGGTTTTAAAACGCCTTATTTGAGAGTATCAGTTAAAGGTGGAGGTTGTAGTGGTTTATCTTATGACCTTTCATTTGATACTGACCAACAACCAAACGATACACTTGCGGAAGATAAAGGTGTAAAAATATTAGTAGATAATAAATCGTTACTATACCTATTCGGTACTGAATTAGAATTTTCAGATGGTTTAAATGGTAAAGGTTTTCAATTTATAAATCCAAACGCTAGCCGAACTTGCGGATGTGGAGAAAGTTTTGCAGTATGAGAAATACTAAAGAAAACAATAGTAAAACAGAAAAACCGAAGAAATTCGAATATGTATTTGAAGATGAAGATTGTGTTTCTATTTGGAAATACGATTTGAATAAACAACCAAATGGGCCCATTTCGGTTGAAAACAAATACACAGCTAAGTACATAAAGGAAATGGAACTTAGGAGAAAAAGGGGAAGATAATTCCTTATTATTAACAAATAAAAATTAAACTATGAGCAAAAAGCAGGAGTTGTTTGAGCAAATGAGCAAGTTATGGAACACATTTGTAGAAGAGCACAACAAAACAACAAAGGTATCTCAAAAGAACGCCCGTACGGCGATTGGTGACTTGAAAAAGTTAGTAACCGAATATAGAACGGCTTCAGTTGAAGAAACAAAAAAATAAAAAAATGGGAGATAAATTCTCCCATTTTCATTTGGTAATTTGAAAAATTAATCTTATATTTGTATTATCGTAAACAATAAAAAACAAAAGTTATGGCAAAGTATTATTCAGTATTAGTCGCAGTAGAAGTAGAAGATGCGAAAGGTAAAGTAAAAAAGAACAAAGAAAACTATTTGGTAGATGCACTATCGGTAACGGAAGCAGAAGCTAAGTTAGTTAAAAAGTTCGTAGCAGAGGGTGTTAATTTAGAGTATGAAGTGGTTAAAGTTTCTGAAACTAAAATCATTGAAGTATTTTAATAATGGAAAAAGAAATTAAGCAAGAAAAAGAATTAGTCTTAAAAAGAGTTCCGCCTGGCGATAGATGGGTGTTTGCCGATGGTGGTAAAAGTATCTATCCATCTTTAACGGATGCTTTGGAAGCTTGGTATCAGTTGAATGGTGATACTAATTTCTACATTGAAGCAAGAAAAGGAACTGTTGAAATCATAAGAGAAGAAGAAGTAGAAGTTCCTGTAAAACGTTTTTCACTTTATGGCGAAGATTAAAACATTAGTTATAGCTAGTGGATATTTTAATCCGATTCACAAAGGACATATAGAATACCTCAATCGCTCCAAAGCGGTTGGGGATTTTCTATTTGTAATAGTCAATAATGATTATCAGAGATTGATGAAAGGTTCGAAAGAATTTATGAATGAGGATGAAAGATTATTGGTTGTTAGGAACATAAAGGCAGTAGATGAAGCAATGGTATCCATTGATGAAAATAGTAGATTAGTTGAGAAATCTATTGAGTTTATATATAATCAAATGGGTTCAAAATTTGATAGGGTTATATTTACTAATGGTGGAGACCAAACTGTCCATACTATCGGAGAAAAAGAAATATGTGAGAAGTTAGGTATAGAATTGGTTTTCGGATTGGGGGATAAAATTCAATCATCATCTTGGTTAATTGGTAAATAATGAGTTTTATTATTGGTAAAAATTGCGTTGGTTGTTTGGATATGGCATGTATAAATGTATGCCCAGTTGATTGTATAAACGGACCTATTTATATAGATAAACGTGGACAAGAAATATATTCAATGAGTGATGAAGAAAAAGCAACTAAGCAAGTCTATATAGACCCATCAATGTGTATTGATTGCGGCGCTTGTGTGCCAGAATGTCCTGTTGATGCAATTTATAGAGATGAAGCCGAAGCAATAGCTATGAATGATGAAGAATCAGTTCATAAAAACTATCAATTTTACGGACTAAAGTTTAACTAAAATTTTTTATATTTATATTTACTTAAAACGTTCACTAAAACAAACAAACAATGAGTACACTTTTATTAGTAGTAATTGTATTAGCTGTAGCTGGTGGAATTACTTACTTCCTA